>Ga0181587_10000104_pt1 | contig 60092 bp, 66 predicted proteins | sample 071ome_27_FD_132463 | JGI IMG/M metagenome (GOLD analysis project Ga0181587, IMG submission 132463) | Coastal salt marsh microbial communities from the Groves Creek Marsh, Skidaway Island, Georgia - 071409AT metaG (megahit assembly) | ecosystem: Environmental > Aquatic > Marine > Intertidal... | reverse complement strand
TCTTCACAATAGCGGGCGGAATAGGCCATCCCTTGCACGATGTCAACGATTCAAATATTTCAATGCATTGGTCAAATGCGCTAATCACCAACAACACACCGGTGCAACGGGAACCCCCTGGCGCTGAAACTCTAGGAATAAATTAACATGAGCGGACTTATCCTTCCTTATCAGGACTTCATGCCGGAAATTGCCGATGACGCGTTTATCGCACCCAACGCCACAGTGATCGGACGCACTAAAATCGGATCCCAATCCAGCATTTGGTTTAACGTGGTGATCCGGGGCGATGTCGAGCCCATCACCATCGGCGCCCGCACCAACATCCAGGACGGCACCATCGTCCATGTGACCGGTGGGGACGCGGCGACGGTGATCGGCGACGATGTGCTGGTCGGCCACTGCGCTATCATCCATGGCTGCACGTTGGAAAGCGGCAGCTTCGTCGGCATGGGGGCGACCGTGCTGGACAACGCCATCGTGGAAAGCGGCGCCATGGTCGCCGCCGGGGCCATGGTCACGCCGGGCAAGGTGGTGAAGGCCGGCGAGCTCTGGGCCGGCAGCCCGGCCAAATTCTTCCGCGAGCTCAGCCCGGAGGAGCGGGAAAACCTCACCAGCGGCGCGGAAGGCTACCGCCGGCTCGGCCAGGAATACAAAGCCAAGCTGGAGGGGTAGGGGAGAGAGTGCGGAACTTACCGCCGCTTCACAAAAATAAAATCGCCGCCCTCGTGGCCGGCTTTGCGGACGTCGGAATATTCCGGCGTTTGGTCGGCTGCGGTCATCACCGGGCGGCGGATCGCATCAAACAACCGGGTGCCGTCGAGAATGCCCTGATTGCTGCGCAGCGTTCTGAGGAGCGCGGCGGCGAAGGGGGAGTGATCGCCCCGCCCGTCATCCACCGGTTCCAGCCCGCCCGAGGTGATTACCACCCTGGCCTTCTTATGGGTCATCTTCTGATAATAGTCGGCGACGCCGGGAAGCACGCTGATGCCCCGGGTGAGCCGCCCGGCGAAGCAACTGTCTGCCAACAACATGACATGCTTGGCCTTGATGGCGCGCAGGGAATTGGTGACTACTGCGTTGGATATCCAGTTTGACCGCCGTTTGGGCCGGGCGTCCACCGGCATCCAATAGCCCACGTCGGTGACCTGATCGAGCCAGCCGTGACCTGCATAGTAGATCACCAAATTGTCCTTGAACCGGAGCCGTTCGCGGAGGATATCCAGCCGGTCGATGATTTGCGCGCGGGTCGGATTCAACATCAGTGTTGTTTTGAATCCGTACTGTTTGGAAAGCACATCGGCGATCTGGCGGGCGTCGTTTTCGGCGGTGCGCAGTTTGCGGATATGCCGGTAGTTATTGATGCCAATGATTAGGGCGTGGTAGTCGCCGAAGGTCACCCCCTCGGCGACGGGCATGGCGTCACCTGTGCTGGCGTCGGCGGTGGCCGCCTGACCGAACCGACGATCCAGGGCTGCCTGCTTACGCCGGTTATATTCCGACTTGTTCAGAAGACCGGACTTTAGAAGTTTATCGAGCAATTCAAGTTCTTGGACGATGGGCTGGCTGGCAGGTTGTGGCTTATTTCCCTTGTCAGTTTTCTTGGGCCGGTCTTTCTCAAGCCGTTCTGCCTCCAATCGCGCGGCTTCCCGGAGTGCTGCTTCCTGGCGGTCCTCTTCTGCGGTAAGGCGCGCCAAGCGTTCTGCTTCCCGTCGTTCGGCCGAACGACGCCTGGCCTCCTGGCGTTCCCGATCAGCCCGCGTCTGTTCGGCGGTAGTCCGGGTTAGGCGCTCCAGTTCCATTTGTTGTTCTTTCCGCAGGGCGGCCGCGCGCCGTTCGGCCCCAAGCGTTTCCAGCCGTTTGGCTTCCTGGTTCACAAAAATACGCCAATGGACTTCGAGAGATTTTTGCCGGCGTTTCCCGTCTGGGAGGCGCGCTATGTCGTCGTGTTTTGCTAGAAAACCTGGGTGCTCTTCGGCGAGGTGGCGGCTGACGAGATAGATCGCCCCAAAACAAGGGTGAAGCCCGCTCGGCTGATTTCCATCTCTGGTAAATTCCCCTTCGAACACATCGCCGCGAAATTGTCCTGTGATACTCACTGTGGCGTTCCGCCCGCTTGCGCCAAAGTTTCCGGCATCACGCCACGAAGTGGCCGGACTCCGCAAAGATACCGAAAAAGTGTTGTCTATCTTGCCCGACAGAGTTTAAGGACCAGAGGTGTCCCGCGTCTTCACCACCAGCCCATCTCCTTCGACGGTCGCTGCAATTTTAACGGCGCCGAGTTCGCATTGGGTCTGCTCCAGGGAGGCAAGGCCAATCCATTCACCCTGACGCGGCGGTGGCTCCAACGCCTTGGACGATTTTTGCGCCAACGCACTCTGTAGCAAGAATGCCATCAAAATAGCGCAACTAAACTTGATCAAAAATTTAGCCATCGCCCCAAAACTACCATACATGATTGCAGAGAATGCAAACTAAAAGAGGGGCGGATTGAAGGAACACACTTTAGGAGGTGGTGCGAGTGTCTCTGGCTCCCCGCACGGTATCTAAGAATTGTCGTGGGTCAGGCGGTAGGCAATCTGAACGCCATGCCACCATCATGTCGGGCCGAACCAGAACCAGGGGGCGCTCGTATAGATCGGCTGCATCTTTGTCGTCAATTCTCACGATATCGAGTGGCAACCCAATGCCGCGAGCCGCAGAAACCATCGTATCGAAATCCTGCTCGACACCGTCAAATACCAGAAGAGTAAATCCTGCACCCAACTTGTTCAATATAGACAGTCCTTCTTCCAACCAAATATGGGGTGCGCGATGCCCCGGTCTGGCGGTCGGTATATAGGTCCTTGGATTGTCAGGTGGTTCCGGCGTGCCATCCGGCACGACAATCGGCGATCCTTCATAACGATAGCCTAGGAGAGTCCCTGAAGAAGAAATCAGCTTTTCCTGATCTTTAAGATCGGCGCCCAGCCGGTCTCTGAAGGCTTCGGCATCGGAGCCTTCCTCGTCCAGTTCGTCGCCATACTGCATGACGGCATTTAACCGGTCAAAGCAGTCTGCGGCTTCCGAGGTGTTGCGGACGCCGATCGGGTGGCGCTCCACGAAATAACTATCGAGCAGACGCTCGCCACCCCAGCCTTCGAGCATCGCCTGGACTTTCCAGGCAAGGTCAATAGCATCGGAGACGCCCGTATTCATCCCGAAGCCGCCTGTTGGTGTAAACAGATGTACTGCATCTCCGGCCATCAGCACCCGTCCTGCGTGATAGCGGTCAGCCACAAGTGCATGGGCCGTCCAGGGTTGGGTCGATATAATATTTATGGCCGTCGACGCGCCAACAACGGCTTCGATTGCTTCAACCGCATCAACCGAGTTCCATTCTTGTCCGTCCTTCAACATAAGGTGATAGGTAAACGTGGTTCCCCCGTCCCAGTTGAGGATGAAACCAGCGTAATCCCTGTGGAGAGGGAAATAGATATTTGCCGGGCCGAATTTATGGCTCGCCATGAAGTTTGGCGCCTTAAAATAAATCGAGACAAAACGGGCAAGATTGGCGCGACCGCTAAGACCAATGTTTAATTTATCCCGCACAAACGAGCGGCCACCATCGCAGGCGAGCAAATATTCGCATCGTACTGTTTCGGCTTTTCCCGTCGCCAAACATTCGATTTGGCAGTTCACCCCATTGTCATCCTGCGAGAAGTCCACAAGCTTCCAGCCAAATCTAAATTCAACCTTATCCAGTTTGCGAACGTAGTTGAGGATTGCCTGCTCCACCTCGTTTTGACCAGTGATTGTCTTTAAATAGGGGGACCATGTGTGTTCTTCTTTTACGTATCCACTGTTGTTCTTTACCTCTTTGATTTTTTGAAACGGCGGCAGGGAAATCCGGTGCAACTCCCGGCCATGCAGGCTTGATATCCAATAGTAATCCGCCAGATGATCGGGGGGAACGCCGGCGTCGCTGATGGCCTGGTCTATGCCCCAACGCCGGTAATATTCCATGGTTCTATTGGCGACGGCATTGGCCCGTGGGTGCGGATTTAAGTCATCGGCCTGCTCTACGGCCAGACAATCTATGCCGCGCCAGCCCAATTCCGCTGCCAGTGACAGGCCGACGGAACCACCTCCAGAAATTAGTACCGGAATTTCGATCATAAAAATGCCTCCGGATCTGTGCTGAACCGTTTAATTGTCAACGAAGGCGTCAAACGGATTGATGAGCACGACTCTAAACAATCCGGCCTTATTGTAAGGTTCCTCATCGATAAACTTTTCTGCCGCTGTTCGATCAGAAAATTCCTTAATGACAACGCTGCCGATCATGGTTTTATGATCATCGGCATAGAGGGGACCTCCCAACTTCATCCCCGTCTCGTTTGCCGCCATGTATTCGCCGTGGGCGTTTCGGTTCTCTGTACGCAACTTTGCACTGCCGGGTTTATCAAGCATGTAGATGGCAAATAACATTGGCTATCGCTCCCTCGACCTACATTGCCATGTATGAGGCTAGTTTTAGATGAGGCTCAATAAAGTTTCTGAGTATTTCATTGAAGGCATCGGGCTGTTCCATATTGCTTAAATGACCGGCATTTTCGATCACCGCCAATTGCGCGCTGGGCATTTTCTCCAACATGGTTTGACCAATCGACGGCGGCGTCAATTGATCGTGTTCGCCAAAGATCAATTGTACCGGCACGTTAAATTCTTTCAGGCTACCGCTCACGTCGTAGGTCACCGTGGCGGCAACGGTTTTAAGATAAGATTCAACGTGGATATCGAGGATGCTTTGATGCAGTTGCTGCCGGGCAGCTTCCGAACAATTCGGCCCAACCAGTGATTTAATCAACGCGGGGGCCAGTTCCGCGAGCGACTTTCCCTCTTTGAGAGGTTTTTGCCGCAGTTCGATAAACTCTTGCCGTTTTTCCGGACTCAGCGCCTTTTCGTAGCTGAAAAAACAATCGCACAAAACAAGTGTGGCAACCCGTTCGCGATGGCGCGGAAAAAAGTCCATCAATATGCGCGCCCCCATGGACAGACCGACCAAATGCGCGCGCTCTATTCCGTTGAAATCCAACAGGCGCGCCAAGTCGTCACTAAAATCACTAAAATTTAGGGGTCCCTCGTAGTCGTCCGAGCGACCATAGCCTCGTGCGTCCCACGAAATGGCCGTACAGATATCGGCCATCGCTAGCTGTTGAGACGTCCAGCTGGTCCGGTTGCCGCCAATGCCATGAAGAAAAACAACTGGAGCGCCGTCTCCGATCTGGTCAAAGGCGAGGCGTGGAACACCGTCGACCCAGCGTTGGGATATGTCTGAGGAGGCCATTACAAGAGGGGCTCCTGCAATTGGCCATCTTTGACGATTTCCTTGTTGTCGAGAGCAATCGTACAATGTCGCATCGGCAGGTCAAAATGGCAGTTAGTGTGCCGGCCGCTAAATTCATTGGCGCCTGTAGAGATCAGAAAATTACCGGCGAAAGCGCGAAGCTCCGTACAATTTACATGCTGTTTGTCGTACATGATCAGCGCGTCCCACCTTGCGCCCGGATTCAATCCCCAACCGACGTGAGAAATTGCATAAGCATTCGGGTCATCCCATCCTTCAAAATAGGATCGCATTAAATCGGCATCGAGACCTTGCCCGTCGATTGCCGTGACGAAATCGTTCTCAATTGATAGCGTGACAGGCGATTCGATGTATCGTTTGAACGTCAGATTCACATCCCCGACATCCAAAACCACGGTCCCACTCACGGTGTTTTCCAGCGGAAAAAAAAGCGCCAGACCTGCCGGCCAATAAGCGACTTTTTCCCCGGGGGACAAATAACCGGCTCCTGCCCGGCAGGGCGCGTCCTTGATCTCGATTGTTAAATCTGTGCCAGCAGCCGACGTTACCCTCATAACTGAGGCTTGATTGATCAGCTCAATACTCTTGTCGACTTTTGGTTTCAGCGCCGGATCGGGCATACAGCGCTCAAGCACTTCAGGGTGTTCGTTCGAAATCATGAGAATACGACCGCCGTTACTAAGAACGGACTGCGCCTCCTTGCTGTGGAGCAGGCCCTCGACGGTGCAATCGATGATCAGATCACAAGCGCTCAAGGCAGGCAGAATGACGTCATAACCCGTCAAAGCATAACTGGATCCCGTCGAACGTACAGGAACGGGGTCTTTGACCGGCGGAGATGGCACGCGCACATGGACCGGTTTGGCGCCAATGCGGAGCAAAGCTTGTTCGGCGAGATCGACCAATACTTGACGGGATTGAGACTCCGACAAAATGGCAATGGTTTCGCCCCGGCGAACGCTGCTCAGTTCAAAACTTTTTTGAAAACAGTCAATCCATTTTCCTTCAAGATTTTCTCTCAGCATATTGAATTCCTACACAATTTAATAATATATAGAAATGAATATAGTTTTTAATATAATATGTCCTGGACCTGTTTCTGTCAATTTTGAGGTGTATTCCAGATGGTTCAATCGTCGGACCGATTTCTAGAAAAATTGCTACCCTATCTGCTGCAGCGCGCGAGTTTTTTGGTTACGGAACAGTTTCACCAACACTTGAAGCTAAATGGCGTGAGTGTAAGCCGATGGCGCTTGCTTGCCTGGCTTTCTGATTACAAGAGATCGACCATCAACGAATTGACAGACAATCTTATGCTGAAACAGCCGACCGTAACCCGTCTTGTGGATGCTGCCGTGAAAGACGGTCTCGTGACGAAAGCCGCCGGTCGTGAAGACGGTCGGCGAGTTTATGTTTCGCTTACCGCAGCTGGCGAGAAATTGATTGAACAATTAAAGAGCGATGCGAGTGAGGCGGAGGCCAAGATAGGAGAAATTGGCGATCTGAAGGCGATCGACCGTTTAAAAAAGAATCTGGTTGAAATCATCGATCAATTTGAAGGACAGAAATACTTCAGACGGTCGTGAGTGTTCTCAGCATTTGTACGCCATTTCAGACCTGGCCTGACACCCCTCCATTTCAACAATGAGTCCAGAGCTGAAAGTCGCCAGTTAACGCAAAAGCGCCTTAACTTCTTTGCAAACCACCCTATTTTTTTGCTTAATGCGCCCAAATTTACTCATTTGGATTGCTTTCATGACTGATACGCCTGCCCCCGCCATTCCATCCGCCACGGTTCTGTTGTTAAGGGACCGTCCGGGCGGATTCGAGGTGTTTATGGTTAAGCGGCATTCAGGCATTGATTTCGCCGGTGGGGCCTTGGTGTTTCCAGGTGGTAAGACCGATCCGGGCGATATCGAACATGGTTGGGATGATCACTGTGATGGCGTTGACGGTTTAAGCCCGATCGAAATCGGCAACCGGGTCTGCGGTATCCGCGAAACCTTCGAGGAGGCCGGATTTCTGCTGGCGCGGGACAAACACGATGGCGCGTTGATCGGCAAGGACCGGGCGGGCGAGCTGGGGGAAAAATACCGAAATGCGGTGCATGCAGGCGATGTGGGTATGCGCGAAATGGCCCAGGCTGAAAATTTGATCTTGGCGTGCGATCTGATGGTGCCGTATGCGTGGTGGATCACGCCGTCGCCATTCCCTAAGCGTTTCGACACGTGGTTTTTCATGGCGCGCGCGCCCGAGGACCAGCAAGGCTCCCACGATCAGGGAGAATCCGTGGATTCTCTCTGGATTTCGCCGGACAAGGCGCTGCAGGCGGCGGCGGACCAGGACTTTAAAATCGTATTCGCGACCCGGATGAACCTGAAAAAAGCGGGCCGGGCCACCACCGTGGATGAGGCGTTGGCGGCGGCTGCGGCGGACACCATCGTGCCGGTTGAACCCCATGTGACCCGGGCCGACGAGGGTATCATCTTTCGCATTCCGGAGGAGGCGGGGTATGGTCTGACCGAACACCTGGAAACTGACGGGGCGACTCGCGTGCCCAAAACGGCTGGCGAGGGACGGTGAAATCAGGTGAAATCGGTTTTCAAGGACTGTTAAATCTTTTATTTATCAGGGAAATTTATCGTCGTTTGCCTTCTGTTAAGGATATAAGCAATATGACTGCACTCGTGGTTTTTTGCTGCCGAGAACTTGGTGCGGCAAAATGACATGTGAGCGAGGGGATCATGGAGTCTAAGTTTAAGCTGCCACTGACGGGTTCGAGCGTTGTTTTTGGTGCGGCGCTGCTGCTCGCAGGTTGTTCGTCCGTACCGGATGCCGCCAATCCGGTTGAGTGGTACAAAAGTGTCAAGGAATCCATTGCCGGCGACGACGCCGAGAAGGAAGGCGACGCCGCCGAAAAGCCGGCCAATGAACTAGTGGCGGATCGCGATAAGCCTGCGCCCGGCGCAAACGAGGAGTTTCCGAAGCTTTCTTCGGTGCCTCCACGTCCCGCTCCGAGTTCCGCCGCAGAGCGCGAACGTATTCGCGAAGGGCTGGTCGCGGATCAGGAGAGCGCGCGCCGCTATTCCGATGAGGTGATCCAGCGCCAGGGTGAGGCATCCAATCCCTTGGTCACATCGGCGCCTACCCCGGCGCCAGCGCCGGAAACCGCCGTAAAAGCGCCGGAGTCAGCGGCTATGCCCGCGCCCAAGCCGGAACCGATGAAACAGGAAATGGCGAAGACTCCGCCTGCAAAACCTATTCCTGCAGCGCCGCAAGTGGCGCCGCCACCGCCGCCGCAATCGTCCGGTCCGCAACAGCAATCGAGCTTTAGAGAACCCGCTGTACAGATGGCGGCGATCTCTCCGGCGCCGGCGGGCGAGCAGGGCACGGTGGTAATTTCCGGCAGCGGTGTGCAAACGATCGCCAGTGCTGCGGCTATCCAGGGCAACATGCCTGCTGTGTCCGGCACCACGATTCCGGGGGTGCGGTCGTTGTCCGAATTTAATCCGTCTGGTGTTCGGGGTTCATATCAGGTCGCGACGATTATCTTTGCTAACGGCTCTTCAAAGCTTGCCGCCCGTGACCGGCGGATCCTCCGTCAGGTCGTAGGTCAGCATAAGAAAGTCGGTGGCACGATCCGCGTAGTGGGTCATGCCAGTCATCGGACCCGCGATCTGGAACCTGTCCGCCACAAGATGGTGAATTTTGAAGTTTCATCGGAGCGGGCCGATATTGTCGCCAAGGAATTGATGAAATTGGGAACACCGGCTACGAGTTTATTTGTCGGTGCGGTATCGGACAATGAACCTAAGTACCGGGAAAATATGCCCTCCGGTGAGGCTGGAAATAGGCGAACCGAAATTTTCATCGACTTCTAGGCTAGCCGCCACGTAGTTGACATCATCTTCTAATAGATTTGGTTTGCTTTGAGAGGCCATCAAAGCGAAAACCGTTGCAGCAATCAGGCTTTAAAAAGATACAGGATCATGGAACAGGAATTTCACAGGATTAAGCGTCTCCCGCCGTATGTGTTCAATGAAGTGAACGACATGAAGGCCAAGGCGCGAGCTGCCGGGGAGGACATTATCGACTTCGGCATGGGCAATCCTGATTCTGCAACCCCGCCGCACATCGTCGAGAAGCTGGTGGAAACGGTCCATGACGGGCGTACCCATCGCTATTCGGCGTCCAAGGGCATTCCCGGTTTGCGGAAGGCGATCGCGTCCTATTACGGCCGCCGGTTTAACGTGGATATCGATCCGAATTCAGAAGCCATCGTGACCTTGGGTTCAAAGGAAGGCTTGGCGAACCTCGCCTCCGCCATCACCAGCCCCGGTGACGTGATCCTGGTGCCCAATCCCAGCTATCCGATTCACCAGTTCGGCTTTATCATTGCCGGCGCGGCGGTGCGGAATGTACCTGTCGCGCCTGACGGCGACTATTTGAAGGCCTTGGAGACAGCCGTCATCCATAGCGTGCCTAAGCCGACCGCTGTGGTTCTCAACTACCCCAACAACCCGACGGCGATGGTCGCTGATCTGGATTTCTATGGCCAGGTGGTCGATTTCTGCCTGCACCACGGGATTTATATCCTGTCTGACCTCGCCTATGCGGAGCTGTTTTTCGACATCGCGCCGCCGCCATCGATCCTGGAAATTCCACGCGCCCGTGAAATTGCTGTCGAATTCACCTCTATGAGCAAGACCTACAACATGCCCGGCTGGCGGATCGGTTTCGCCGCCGGCAACAAGCACCTGATTGCGGCGCTGACTCGGATAAAATCTTATCTCGACTATGGTGCGTTTACGCCGATCCAGGTGGCCGCTGCGGCGGCCTTGAATGGTCCCCAGGATTGCGTCGAAGAAATCCGCCAGCTCTATAAGGTACGCCGCGACGTTCTGATCGAAAGCATGTCAGCCTCCGGCTGGGATATTCCTGCGCCGCCGGCCACCATGTTCGCTTGGGCGCCTTTGCCGCCGGGCTTTGAGGATTTGGGGTCAGTCGAATTTTCCAAGCTGATCCTGCAAGAGGCCAAGATGGCCGTCTCGCCGGGTATTGCTTTCGGCGAGCATGGCGACGGGCATGTCCGGATTTCTCTGGTCGAGAACAAGCAGCGCATTCGCCAAGCCGCACGTAACGTGAAGACCTTTATGTCTCAGCAGTGCAATGTCCTGGAAGATTGGGAACGAAAGCGGGCCGCTGTCTCTTGAGTGATCCATTGAAAATTGGTGTGGCGGGCCTCGGGACCGTCGGGGCCGGCACGGTCAAGCTGTTGCGCGATCAGGCCGAGCTTCTGCGCCAGCGATCCGGGCGGGACATTACAGTGACCGCCGTTTCAGCTCGTGACGCCGGGAAAGACCGGGGTTTCTCCAAAGACGGACTGACCTGGTACGACGATGCCATCGCTATGGCGGACGACGATAATGTCGATGTGGTTGTTGAACTGATCGGCGGTTCCGAAGGTGTGGCCAAGGACCTGGTCGAAAAGGCGTTGGCCAACGGTAAGCATGTTGTGACCGCCAACAAGGCCCTGATCGCCCATCACGGTGCGGCGCTGGCCAAGGCAGCAGAAGGCGCAGGTGTCGCCCTGGCGTACGAGGCGGCTGTTGCCGGCGGTATCCCCATCGTGAAAGCTCTGCGCGAAGGCTTGGCGGCGAACAGCATCAGCCGGGTCTATGGCATTCTCAACGGCACCTGCAATTATATCCTCAGCAATATGCGGGAGACCGGCAAGCCGTTCGACATGGTTCTCTCCGAAGCGCAAGAGCTAGGATACGCGGAGGCCGATCCAGCTTTTGACGTGGACGGTGTGGATGCAGCGCACAAGCTCGCCATTCTCGCCAGCCTGGCGTTCGGCACGGAAGTTAATTTTGAGGCTATCCATTGCGAGGGCATTCGACATGTTTCGCCGTTGGATTTTGAATTCGCGGAGGAGCTCGGTTACCGGATTAAGTTGCTCGGCATAGCGCGCAAGACGGGTCACGGCGTGGAGCAGCGGGTGCATCCTTGTATGGTGCCGCTCGAAGATCCGATCGCGCATATCGAGGACGTTTTTAATGCCGTCGTTGTCGATGGCCACGCGGTGGAGACCACCATGTACGAAGGCCGGGGCGCCGGCGTAGGGCCGACGTCATCGGCCGTGGTCGCGGATATTGTCGATATAGCCAGGGGTTTGAACCTGCCAGTCTTCGGCGTGCCCGCCGATTCGTTGATTCGGGCTGAAATACCGCCTATGGCGCGGCATTCGGGGCAATACTATGTGCGGTTTACGGTGATCGACCGGCCGGGTGTATTTGCTGAAATTGCCAGTGCGCTCAAAGAGAACAATGTGTCCATGGAGGCTATAATCCAGCGTGGCCGGGCACCAGGGGAGGCCGTGGAAGTTGTTCTCACCACCCATGAAACCGAAGAAAAGGCCATGCTCGCGACCATCGAGGCCATCGGCAAATCCGAGGCTATATTAGAGCCCACGAGGATGATAAGAATCGTGTCGTTTTCATAGCACCAAATACGGTGGCTTAAATAACCAAAAATAGGGTGGAATGGCATGAGTGAACTTCCGGCAAAAATGGATCGAAATTTGGCGTTGGAAGCCGTTCGGGTAACCGAGGCGGCGGCTCTCGCGGCGTCCCGGTGGATGGGGCGAGGCGATGAGAAAGCGGCCGATCAGGCCGCTGTCGACGCGATGCGCCGGGCGCTCAATAGTTTGAATATCGAAGGCACCGTTCGGATCGGAGAGGGCGAACGGGATGAAGCGCCGATGCTCTATATCGGCGAGGAAGTCGGCGTCGGCGATGGACCGAAGATCGATATCGCCCTCGACCCCCTGGAAGGAACGACCATCACCGCCAAGGGCGGCACCAATGCGCTGGCCGTTGTTGCGATGGCGGAGGAAGGGGGCTTCTTGAACGCACCCGACACCTACATGGAGAAAATCGCTGTCGGCCATGGTTTGCCCGAAGGCGTGGTTGATCTGGATGAGAAGGTCGAGGTGAACCTTAAAAATTTGGCCAAGGCCAAGGGCATGGATATCAGCGATATTGTCGCCTGTGTGCTGGACCGGCCGCGTCATGACGAGATCATCGCCAAGTGCCGGGAAGTCGGTGCTCGGATCATGCTGATTGGCGACGGCGATGTCAGCGGCGTGATCGCCACTTCGCGGGAAGAGGCGGGAGTCGATATCTATATGGGTGTCGGCGGGGCGCCCGAAGGCGTTTTGGCCGCGGCGGCTCTCCGCTGTATCGGCGGGCAGATGCAGGGCCGCCTGGTGTTCCGGAATGCCGATGAAAAAGCCCGCGCAGAACGGCTGGGCGTCACTGATTTCGATCGAAAATACAATCTGCTTGATTTGGCCGGCGGTGAGGTGATGTTCGCCGCCACCGGTGTGACCAACGGCACCATGCTGAAAGGCGTGCGCCGGTTCCGCCAGGGCGCGATGACTCATTCCATGATCATGCGCTCCAAGTCCGGCACGGTCCGCTATATCGAGGCGGAGCACAATTTTGACCGTAAGACGGGTTTCGACCCCGCCGACGAGTAGCCGTGGACGCCGTCGCATCAGAGACGGTTGTATTCGGGGTAGAGAAATCCTTCTCAGGCCGTCGCTGGCTGGAACGTGACTATGACCAGCGGCTGGCGATGGCCATTTCCCAACAGTATACCCTGCCGGAAATCATCGGGCGGCTGCTGTCCGCCCGGGACGTGGACCTGGAAGCTGTCGAGACGTTCCTGGACCCCCGTCTGAATACGCTGCTGCCCGATCCCGGACATTTATTGGACATGGATAAGGCCGTCGAGCGGCTGATCCGGGCGATCAAGGCCGGCGAGCAGGTCGCGGTGTTTGGCGACTATGACGTGGATGGAGCAACCTCGTCGGCGCTGGTCAAACGTTTCTTTCGGGCGTTGGGCGTTGATCTCCGCATCTATATTCCCGACCGCATGAAAGAAGGCTATGGCCCCAACATCCCGGCGCTGAGCCAATTGAAGGGCCAGGGCACAGACGTCGTGATCACCGTCGATTGCGGCACCGCGTCCTATGAGCCGTTGGAATATGCGCTGGAAAACGACCTGGATGTCATTGTCGTCGACCACCATGTGGCCGAAGCGGGCCTGCCCAAGGCCACCGCAGTGGTGAACCCGAACCGGATGGACGAAGACAGCCCGCACGGTCAGTTGGCGGCAGTTGGCGTGACGTTTCTCCTTCTCGTCGCGCTCAACCGGGGCTTGAGGGAGGCTGGTTATTACAAAGAACAGAATTTGGCCGAACCTGATTTGATGGCTTTGCTTGATCTCGTTGCGCTCGGCACGGTGGCCGATATCGTGCCTCTGACAGGCGTCAACCGGGCGCTGGTGATTCAGGGATTGAAGGTCTTCGCCCGCCGCCGCAATGCGGGCATGAAGGCGCTGGCGGACATTGCCGGGATAGATGAAACACCAAGCGCGTATCACATGGGATTTATTTTAGGTCCCAGGGTCAACGCCGGCGGCCGGGTAGGGGAGTCTCACCTGGGCGCGCAGTTGCTGTCCACCGAGGATGAGATGGAGGCCGCACAAATCGCCGAGGCGCTCAACAACTATAATCTGGAACGCCGGGAGATCGAAGAGCAGATCAGTAACGAGGCGGTCGAGCAGGCGGAGTCCCAGCGCGGTGAGTCCGTTGTGTTCGTCGCGGCAGAGAACTGGCACGCCGGCGTTATCGGCATTGTCGCCAGCCGTTTGAAGGAACGCTTCAATGTGCCGGCCTGTGTGGTCGCCGTGACCGATGGCAAAGGCGTCGGCTCTGCCCGATCCGTACCGGGGGTTAATCTCGGGGCTGCCGTCATCGCCGCTCGTCAACAGGGGATGCTGCTGGCCGGCGGCGGTCACGCCATGGCGGCCGGCTTTACCTGCGAGGCGGATAAGTTGGAGGCGTTCCGGGATTTCCTGGCCGAGCGCATCAGCAAGCAGATCGAAGACAATGGCGTCGCGCCAAGCTGGAAGATCGACGGTGCGCTCAAAGTCGAAGCGGCGAGTTTGGACCTAATCCATCAGGTGGCCCGGCTTGGCCCCTTCGGCAGTGGCAATGCCGAGCCCCGGTTCGTGTTTAATGGACTGCGTGTCGCCAAGGTGGATGTGGTCGGCGCCGATCACGTGCGCTGCCACTTCGTCGATGCCAACGGTAAGCGGTTGCAGGGGATCGCCTTTCGAACGGCGGAGACGGAGTTAGGCCAGGCATTGCTGAACCATGGCGGTCTGCCGGTGCACGTGCTCGGCCGGCTCCGGGAGAATGTTTGGCAGGGCCGGTCGTCGGTGCAGTTGATGATCGACGACGCCGCGCCCGCGCAATAAGGACCTCACCTCCATGAACTCGTCCGTCCGTCTGGTCGCCACCGTTTGCCTGGCGGAGTTGCTAACCATGGTGGGGGTCTTCACCTTCCCCGCCCTGATGCCGGACTTCATCGCCGAATGGGGGTTGAACAATACCGAGGCCGGTTGGATCGCCGGGGTGATGCTGGCCGGGTATGCTTGCGGCGTGCCTGTACTGGTCAGCCTGACTGATCGGGTGGATGCGCGACTCGTCCATATAGGCGGCTCGATAGTAACGGCGCTGTCGCTTGTGGGCTTCGTGCTGATTGCCGAAGGTTTTCTCTCGGCTTTAATCCTGCGATTTTTCGCCGGGGTGGGCCTGGCGGCGACCTACATGCCCGGACTCCGTATGTTGATGGACCGTTACGAGGGCCACAAACAGGCCCGCTCGGTCGCCTTTTATACGGCAAGCTTTTCCCTCGGTACGGCGATTTCGTTCTTCGTCTCCGGAGAATTGGGCAGCGCGTTCGGTTGGCAGACCGCCATTTGGGTGGCGGCCGTTTCCGCCGCGTTGGCGGTCCTCCTGGTTTTCGTAAGCCTGCAACCGGTGGCGCCGGCAAAGCCCGATGAACCAACCCGGCTTTTGGACTTCCGGCCGATCTTCCGAAACCGGGCGGCCATGGGCTATATCTGGGCTTATGGCGCGCACAATTGGGAATTGTTCGCCTATCGATCCTGGATGGTGGCCTTCCTGGCCTTCAGTCTGACCCTGCAGCCTGACGCAATCACCTGGGGGGCGCCGACCCTCATCGCCACCTTTAGCGCGATCGTCGCCGTTCTTACCAGCATCGGCGGGAACGAGTTGGCCGACCGGTTCGGCCGGCGGCGGATGATTTGTCTCTATCTGATTGCCGCCGGAACCCTGGGCCTGTTTGCCGGCTTTTTGCCGGCGTTGCCCTACGGGATCGTGGCCGGACTCATGCTGCTCTATGCCGCATTGATCCAGTTGGACTCGGCCGCGCTGACCGCCGGCGCCGTAAGTGTGGCGGAGGAGGGGCGCCGTGGCGCGACCCTGGGCCTGCACGCATTGATCGGATTCGCCGGCGCGGCCATCGGGCCGCTGGTGTTTGGCATGCTCCTCGATATTGGCGGCGGCCGGGAAGACATTTTCGCCTGGGGACTGGGATTCGCGTCCATGGGGGGTGTCGCGCTCCTGGGCCCCGTCGCCTTGTGGCTGTTAAGACCGAAAACCGGGGACGTGAATTGAGACTTGATTTCGCCCGGCGCTGTTTATATATGGAGCCCCTCGCGTGACCCCTTCGTCTAGTCAGGCCTAGGACTCCAGATTTTCATTCTGGCAACACGGGTTCGAATCCCGTAGGGGTCACCACTTTTTCCCAGTTTCACCCCATCCGGCCCGCCGGGCCACCTTCCCCCGCGAGCGGGGAAGGGGTTCTGATATGGATATCGCGGCACACCGCCCCACCTCCCCCTATGACGGGTGAGGTCGAGAAACGCCATGCGTTTCGAGGGTGGGGGTGGAATTTATGAACACAGAGGACAAAGAGCTCATCGAGAAGTTTACTGCACTCCGCCCCACAGTGCGTCATCCCCGAGTTGCGAAGCAATTCTCGGGGAACCACTCACCCCCCCCAAAAACAGCACGTTCGCGAAGCCGTCGGAGAGTCGGCCGGTAGCAGACGCGTAGTCGTCCCAGGTGATCTCGAGGATGCCGCCGGCCTCGATCATGCCGACCGGTGTGTAGCCGCAAGATTGGAGGAGGTCGGCGATTTTGGCGCGGGCCTCCGCCGCCTCGTTGCCGGCTTCCAGGACCAGGGCCGGGCCGAAGCGTTCAAGCGTCGCCCGTGCGCCCTCCAGAACCTCGAACTCATGGCCCTCCACATCGATCTTTAGGAAATCCAGCCGGTCGAGGTTTTGTTCCTCGGCGACGGCGTCCAGGGGGGTGGCCGGGATAGTGAGGCTCTCCGATTGATCGGCGCCGGCGTCAACGCCGATCCCCGACTTGCCGGAATGATCTTGATTGTGAGTGAAGGAAACCTCACCTGCGCCGTTGCTGGCGGCTTTGCGGATGACGGTGGCGTTCTTGAGCCCGTTGACCGCGAGGGTCTTGTCCATGGAGTCTGAGAGGCGCGCCACCGGCTCGAACGCGATGACCCTGCCCGCCGGTCCGACAGCGCGGGCCATTTGCAGGGTCCATTCGCCGTAGTTCGCCCCCACATCAATGGCGACGCCGCCGGCCGGGCAGTGATTGCGGATCACTGTGCCGCCTTCCAGCCCGTTCAGCAGATAATGCGCCCCCATGGTGTCGAGAGGCGCGGGGAGATAGAGCTGATCTCGGCTGCTCACCGTCACATAGCCGCCGGGCCAATCGGCCATCACCTGCCGCTCGATCGATTTCCGGTACTTGCCCCAGTGAAACAGCAGGGGGATGCGGTCGCGGAAGCGCTGCCGTCTTGCCCGCAGGCGCGCCACATTCCGCATCAGCCGTTTGTCACTGTCACTTGAATTCATTGCCGGTCTTTACCCGCTGGCCAGTTTCCAAAACAGATACATGCCACCGAACAGGATCGGCTGGTGGATGAGATAAATCAACAGGCTATGCCGCCCGGCCAGATGAAGGAGCTTTGCCGCTGCACTAACCGGCTGGTAGTTAAATACCGCCGGCGCACCGTTTTCGAACGTGAGCCGTCCCGCCAAAAGTCCCAGCACCGGCGCCCCGAACCAAGGCAGCAGCGGCACATAATCGACGCTGGCTGGAAATTCGACCGCCAATCCCAGCCATAGCCAATGATCGGCGGACAACGCTTGTGATGTCAGGAACAGGGGTGCAGCGAGGCAGGCAATGCCCAAGATCAAGAGCCCGATGTTCGGGAGCCGTGCGACGGCGAGCATCAGCACACTCGCGACCGTAATGTGATGCAGGATGCCGAAAAAGATATACGTGTTCGGATCGACAAAATACGTGCCGGCGGAAACGACCCCGGCCGCCGCTGCGATCATGACCAATCGCCGCCAAAACGCGCGGGTCGTCAGACCCCGCCGCCGGGCTAGGGCCTGGGCGAATCCCATCACGAACAGGATCATCCCGGCGATGAAGCGGGCGTACCATTGCCAGGCCGGGTCGCCGAACAGGTCGAATTCGGCGTAGCGGAAATAGGTCAGGTCCCAGGAAAAGTGGTAGCTGATCATCAACAGGATGGCGACGCCCCGGACCATATCAACAATAGGGTAACGAGGGCGGCTTGGCGCGGGTATGGCTGATCTATCGTTCATTCTGGCATCGCTTGTACCCGTTGGCGGAGGTTCAAGCCACCCGTAAAACATTGGTTGTACAGGTTAAATTCGCCACTAAGCTGGCGGCCATGGTTTTTCTGAACGCCACACTTCCCATGTTCGCGCTGCTGTTCGCCGGCTTTTTCGCGGTCCGGCGGGGCTATCTGACCGAAGGCGGCATCAAGGGCCTCGCCCTGTTCGCCTTTTATTTCGCCATGCCGGTGTTTTTGTTCCGGACGATGGCGAACCTGTCGCTGGCGGACGGCCTGGACGCCCGGTTTTTCATCCATTACCTGGCGGCAGGGATATGCACCTATCTGATCGGCATGGGGATCGGCCGCTTTGTTTTCGGCGCACAACTGGCCGGGCAGGCGATCTTTGGTATGTCGGCGTGCTTCGGCAATCTGGCGATCATCGCGCTGCCCATTGTTATTGATGTCTTCGGCGAAAAGGCGACGCTGCCCATCACTATGCTGGTGTTGCTGGAAGCTGCGGTCTACATGCCGGTGACCATCATCATTCTGGAAGTTCTCAGAAGCCGGGAAGGGGCAGTGGCGGGCGCCGGGCTGCCCCGCGCCGTCGGCAAGGGCGTTATGGCGGTAATCACCAATGCGGTGATCATGTCCATGCTGATCGGCATCCTGTTTTCCTACTATTCCATTCCGATCCCGACGTTGGTTGACGAATTTGCAAGCCTGGTCGGGAGCGCCGGTATTCCGTGTTCCTTGTTTGCCCTGGGGGCGAGTCTGGCTCGGATCAAGCGCACCGATAAGTTCTCCGAGAGTGCGGTGATGACCGGCGTGAAACTGATCCTGTATCCGCTCTTGGTGTTCGGTGCGCTGTCCTTGCTGCCGGCGCCGGACCCGATTTGGGTGGCGACCGCCGTCCTGGCGGCCTGTATGCCCATGGGCGCGAACTTGTACTTGGTGGCGGAAACCTTCAACGCCCATGTGGGCCGGGCGTCCATGGCCGTTCTGACCTCCACCATCGTTTCCGCGCTGACGGTGTCCATCGCGGCCGCCATTTTGGCCGGAAATCTCTAAAAATAACCGGTTAGGCTCTGTCGCTCTCCGATTTATCGGTTATGATACGGCCCGAGGGAGGAAATAAATGGGTGTTCTTGAAACCCTGACACTGGCGCTGGGCGCGTCTTGGGGCGCCGGGCTCAATCTATATGCAACCGCCGCGATTATGGGCGTGTTGGACCTGATGGGGTTGGTTGACCTTCCAGAGCCTCTCCAAATTCTGGGGAATCCGTTGCTCATTGGCGTCGCCGCCATCCTCTACTTCATCGAGTTCTTCGCCGATAAAATCCCGGGTCTGGACTCCGTTTGGGACGCCATCCACACCTTTGTTCGTATCCCCGCAGGCGCATTGATGGCCATGGGCGCGATTGAGGGCCTGGACATCGGTTTCGCGCCGGAGCTTCAGACGGTTGCGGCGCTGGTCGGCGGCGGCGCTATTGCCGCCGGTACGCACGCCACCAAGGCCGGCACGAGGGCGGTTATTAATACGTCGCCGGAACCGGTCACCAACTGGACGGCATCGTTCCTGGAAGACGTGCTTGTGGTGGTCGGTATGTTTTTCGCGATCTTCAAGCCAATCGTGTTCCTGGTGATCTTTGCGGTCTTCGCCTTGTTGGCCATCTGGATTGTGCCGAAGATTTGGCGCGGCATTCGAAAGGTGTTTTCCAGCGCCCGTCATCCGGTGAATACAATCAAATCCGACCCTCAGGAGCGAATGTCGCTCTCACTGGCTCAGGTCGAATCCACGGAACCGGTCAAGCTGGAAGACAAGTCCGGCTAGTTTACCAATTTTAAACCTCACGCGGTCTATGGTCTCCCTGTACCCATAGAAGGAGACCGCAGAATGCGTTATTCGGTCCATTTTGAAACGTCAGATCGCAATTGGGTTGTCACCGACCAGGCCAACGCCAATCAGGTCATGGGCGTGCACGTCAGCAAATCCGATGCCTACCGCCACGCCTTTGCCGAGCAAGAGCGCTGGCGCAAGTTTGATCCTGTCGCCAAGCATCTGGCGCGGATCCGGAAGATGATGCCGCAGTCTCTTGTGGTCGGCTAAATTTTAGCCGCCGGTTGGACTAACGCATCGGCGAAAATGGCGCCGGCAGCATGATTTTGCTGTCCTGAGCGCCCATATGATGAGGCCCGCCTTCAACCGGCGCCGGCCAGACGCCCGCCTCTCCGGCTTCTTTTCGTGCTTTGGCGCGATCATCCAGGCTTTTGTACGGCCAAATATGAATCATCTTGCTGGCCACCCCGATATCGCACTCCAACAGCCCAACGCAGGGTGAATATTCGAGCCGTCCCGGCAAATCCTTTTCCCAGGCCGCTTTAACCGCCGGCATCTTGCCGGGTTCCACCATATAGCTCCGCATTTCGTAGTAGGGGCCGTGCTCGCCCGGCGTCATTTCCGGCGAGAACGGCCACGCGAAGCAGATTTCAACATTCTGTTTGAGAACAAATTCACCGATCTTCGGCGGCCAGGCGCCGCTGGCGACGGATTCATGGCGAATCTCTGCGCGTTGATTAAGGTCATCGTAGCGCCAGATATGGACGATCTGGTTGAGTGGGCCGATCTCGGTGTACCAAAAGCCGACCAGCGGGGAGAGCTTGGTGCGGCCTTCAATTTTTTCTTCAAATCGTTTGATGACCTCGCCGGTGGAGCGGGCGGTGAGGTCGTATGTCCGAATTTCATAAATCATGATTGTTCCCTGTTTAATTCGCTACGTGAGTCGTACTGGACCCGTTTGGCATTGAAAAGCCAAATAGACGCAAATAGAGGTGTGACAGCGAATTGTCTTCGCGCCAATTTCCCCATATAAGGTTGGACATTAGAAATTTCGCCGGGTCAAAAAATCCTAAACCATCCCGGCACCGAACATGGAGAAGAAGATGGCGAAAATTCCTGCCAAGCTGCACGACTATATTAACGATGCCTTTCCCCAAAATGTGATTCTGGTCGGCACCGCCTTGGATGACGGCTTTGCCCAGATCAGTCCCCGTGGCAGCGTGATTGTCTATGATGACGAAACCCTGGGCTTTTGGGATCGTGGCCGCGGCAGAACACACGATGCCGTTAAGGACGGCACTAAGGTGACGTTTTACTATCGCAACACGGCTCTTCGCGATGAAGGCGTTTTGCCCAAGGGCGGTATCGCCCGGTTCTATGGCACGGCCAAGCTGCATATGGATGACGAGGTCTCTGAACACATCTATAACACCATGAAAGAGGCCGAGCGGGAACGGGATGCCGAGAAAAAGGGCTCCGGTGTTCTGGTGAAAATCGAACGCGCCGAAGATCTCAGCGGCGCGCCGCTGGATCTGGACTAAGGTTTAGCAGGATCGGCTAACAGAAACGGATGGCGGACGAATGACCAAGGGGCTCAACTATATTGCAGGGGCGGCCTTGCTGGCTGTTTTTGCCATTACCACGCCCGGCACCGTTGAGGCGTCAAACGGTCTTTATGACATGTCACGGCTGTTGAATGAGCCGCATCCGTTTGCCAATGCGCCAGCCGCACCGCGCCCGGCCGAACCCGCGCCCGTGGTTTCACGCCCAGCACCTATGCCCACACCCGCTGTCCGTCCGGTGCAGCCTCAACGGTCCCAAGAGGGCCGGGAAACCATCGTTCGCCAATCAGAACCCGTGAACTATCACAAGCCGGGCGGTATTTTCTCCGAAATCCGGGTTGGGGCTATGGTCCATGATGAAGGGCCTTTTAGCCGCAATAAGGAAAGCGGATTCGACAGTAATATTGAACTGCTGTTCACGTCGCCGGATTTCCTGGATGTGATCTGGTCACCCCGTCCCCATATCGGCGGCACGTACAACTCTGACGGCAATACCCACCAAGCATATCTCGGCCTGACCTGGGAATGGGATTTCTTCACTCACTTCTTTTTCGACTTTTCACTGGGCGGCGCTTATCACACCGGTGAAAAGGTCACCAGCGATCCAAAAAAGAAGTCCCTCGGTTGCAGCGTTCTGTTCCGGGAATCCCTCAATCTTGGCTACCGGATCAACGAGGCGCATTCACTGATGTTCCACTTCGATCACATCTCGAACGCCAAACTGTGCACAACCAACGAAGGGTTGGAAACGTTCGGTCTTCGTTACGGATATCGCTTCTAAGCCCTAGACGCTTTCATTTATCGCGGCGCGTTCCACGCGGGGGTAAAATATTCCCAGCGTCAACGCGCGCGACGCCATGAATAGTATGAACGCCAGCCAGACTCCGTGATAGCCGAGGACCGGCTTGAGGATGAGAGTCAGAGCGGCAAACAAAACCAGCGAGATGATCATGCCGTTGCGCATCTCCCGGCTGAAGGTCGCGCCGATAAAAACCCCGTCCAACATAAACGACCACACCGAGATAATGGGCGACAGAATGATCCACGGCAGGTACTGCCCGGCGATGTTCTGCACGTCTTCCATGCCGGTCAGGACGGCGATGATGAGATCGCCCAGGATTGCATAGATCAGTGCATAGCCGGCGGCGATCAGCACCGCCCAAAGGCTGGCGATCTTCACCGCATTTCTCAGCGCATCCCTTTTTTTCGCGCCTATGGCGCCCCCGACCAGCGCCTCCGCCGCATGGGCAAACCCATCAAGCCCGAATGCCAGAAAACCCTGAAATTGGATCAGGACAAGATGCGCCGCCGTTGTCGCGTCGCCGAAACCAGACGCTTGCGAGGTGAAGAAGGCAAAGGCGGAGAGGAGGCAGATGGTGCGAATGAAAATATCGAAGTTGATCGACAGCATTCGCTTGATTTTCGCCGGCTGCCACAGGGCCGCCGCCTGTCCGCCGGGGTCGAATTTGGCAACTTCACGCCGGTAGAGCCAGATTGCCGCCAAGGTTGCGGTGACCTCGGCAATCACCGTGGCGGCGGCGACGCCAGCCACACCCCATTCCAGGCCAAGTACAAAATAGAGATCGAGGACTATATTCAGCCCGTTCATCAGTACTTGGAGGATCAGTACCGCGCGGGTGTTTTGCATACCGATGAACCAGCCCATCAGGCAGTAGTTGATCAATACGACGGGTGCACTCCATATCCGGATTTGGAAGTAGTCGGTCGCAAGGTCTTTGGCTTCGCTCGACCCGTCAAACAGGGACAGCGACAGGGTAATGATCGGGAACTGCAGTAGCCATAACAGCACCCCGACGCTGCACGCGATCGCGAGAGAACGAAGAACTAGGGCGCGGACTTCCGGCGCGTCGTTTGCGCCGCGAGCCTGCGCAGCAAATCCGGTCACCCCCATGCGGAGGAAACCGAACGCCCAAAACAGAAAATGAATGATGGTGGAGCCGATGGCGACAGCACTCAGATTGTAGACGTGGTCGGAATGCCCGATGACAGCCGTGTCTACCGCGCCTAAAAGGGGAATCGACAAATTCGCCAGGATGATCGGACCGGCCAGCCGCCATACATCGCGGTGCCCGGCGCGCGGGTCGTTTCCGCCGAATTGAGATATCTGGTCTGCCACGGTATTCTCCGGTCGCGAGGCGCGCAAAATAGCTGAAATACGGCTTGTGTCGAGGGCTATGCATTGTGGCGCGGTCTCGAAAATTCAGATTGATTTGCCTATATTAGGCGTTATCTAACCGGCGACGTTAAAAGCAGGATGAGCAATCAATGAATAAGATCGACAGCGGCAGCAACGCCTATACCGAAATCCCGACCCTCGACCTGGGACCGTATTTGGCGGGGGAAGCGGGGGCGTTAAAGGAATTGGGCGAAAAAGTCCGCCATATTCAAGAGAACCTGGGTTTTTGGGCGGTGATCAATCACGGTGTTTCGTGGGATAAGCTGGCCCGAGTTTACGAGCAACTCAATCGGTTCTTCGATCTGCCGATCGAACAGAAGATGAAATACAAGATCAATCATCTTTCGGTCGGGTATGTGCCCGCCAAAAGCACCAAGTACATCACCTCGATCATCAACGAGAACACCAAGAAAGACCTGAACGAAACACTAATTACCGCGCTGGACCGGCCGGATGACCATCCGCTGATCCAGGCCGGCACCCGCTTTGTCGGCCCCAACCAGTGGCCGGAAGAAGTGGCGGAACTTCGTGACGCCATCGTCGATTATCAGCAGGATATTGTGGCGCTTGGCCGAAAGCTGCTGCCGATTTTCGCTGTGGCGCTGGAACTGGCGCCCGATTATTTTGACAAATATTTCAAAGACCCGGTGATGTGGTCCCGCAATGCACATTATCCGGCGGTAGAGCCGGAGGAGAACCAATACGGCATTGCGCCGCACAGTGATCACAGCTTCCTCACCATGTTGCCGACCACCGAAGTGCCGGGGCTGCAAATTCTAACCCCGGATAAAAAGTGGATCGACGCCAAGTACATCCACGAAGGCATCCTGGTGAATACCGGCGAATTCCTGAACCGCTGGTCCAATGGTCGTTTTATCCCGACCCCGCACCGTGTGGTGCCGCCGGAAACCGACCGGCTGTCCATCGCCACCTTCTTTAATCCGAGCCCGGACACCATGTCCAATGCCTTGGAAAGCTGCGTCAGCGAGGCCAACCCGGCCCAATACGTGCCCATGAGTCTGATGGATTACGTCTGCTGGTACATCGACACGAACTATCAACGCGACGCCGGCGGCACTCAAGAGGTCGAGCAAGAGGCGGGGTAGGGGGGCTTTCTTCACCCCTCTCCATTCGTCACCCCCGAATTGCGCAGCAATTCTCGGGGACCCATCCAGCGCATCAACTTACACCTCCGATACCCATGGTCCCCCGAGACTTGGTCCCTATTGCCATTGGTCCCAACTCGGGGGAGACGCGATAAGGAGGCGGGGGATTAAATTCACCACGAAGGTCACAAAGGACACGAAGACTGCGGAATACCAGGGTCCTTCGTGGTTAAACTATATGTATGGGTACGCGGATCAGGCTCTTTCGTTGCCGTCCGCGCATGACTAATAAATTTTGCTGCCCAGCCCCTCGATCACCGCGCGCGCCTCTGCCGGGCCGCGCACATGATGCGCCTGCCAGCCGGCGTTGCGGGCGGCGGCGGCGTTTTCCGCCCTGTCATCAAAGAACATGATCTTTTCGGGCGGCAGGTCCAAAGCCTCTTGCGTCTTGGCGTAGATCTCTGGACCCGGCTTCATCACGCCAAGCTCGAACGACAGATACGCATGGTCGCCGAACAGGTTGCGGATGGTCTCGGCCTCCGTCTGCTCCCACCAGTGACACTCGTTGGTGTTGCTGAGGCAGCCGACGGTGACATGGCTGGAGAGCTCTTGGGCCAAGCCAGCCGCGCCGTCAAATATGCCGTTGGGCCAACGGCGAAACAGATCAACGAAGTCTTGGGGACCGACTTCCAGACCAAAGTCTTCGATCATACCTGCAGCGAAGGTGAGCCGGTCACAGCGTCCGCTTTCATACTCTTTCACCCATTGGGAAGCGTCCCAGCGAGCCGGAGCGGGGTCGCCGCTGGCCATACCTAACATCCGGTGAAAATAATCGCCGGGCTGAAACTGGATGACCACGCCACCCAGGTCGAACAGGACGGCTTCAACGCCGGATCTCTTGAGTAGTGTCTCCATGCGCCGCCAATATCAGGCGAGCCGGGGTAGGTCAAAGGAAGTGGTTTCCCACCGCCTAAAAAATGCCTGGGGAGCGCAACGCGGCCGTACGGCAGCCGCAAGTTGTTGAGCCTAAGGAGCTGGGTTTATAGGTATTGCCGCAGCTCATGCAGGTCTTGCGCCGGTCCCCATCCCGGCGGTCACTCTCTTCCATGCGACGGCCTTTTACTTGGCGATTTTTCTCTTCCCGCCGGTCTTTACCGCTGCGCCTTTCCTGACCGCTGCGGCGTTCTTCGGGAAATCTTCGTTCCACAAAGCTCATGAGGGGCTCCATTTTTTCGTTGTCCAATTCGCTCCAACGCACACCAGCAAATCGGTACGAAAGTTATATACGTATATACCCCTAAAGTGATGTGATTCACATCACAAAAATTCATATAGAGTTGAAATAGGCAACCATCCGGGCGCGTTCTGCGCGATCCGGCAAGTGTCCCTGGCCCGCTTTCAGGTTATCTTCCACGTGGGCCGGATTGCCGGTGGCGGGGATCAAACAGGTCACGGCCTCAAAAGACAGCAAGTATTTTAGGAAATACTGCGCCCAACTGGTGATCCCCATGTCACCGGCCCATTCGGGAAGTGGCGCCCGGCGGACATCGGCGAACAGCCCGTCTTGTTCGAACGGCCGGTTGATGAGGGTCGCCACACCGTGATCGGCGCACAGCTCGAGGAAATACTCCTCCGCCGCCCGCCGGTCGATGGAATAGGGGAACTGGCAAAAATCGATCTCCGGTTCTTGCTTGATATATCGGCCCATTTCACCAAACGCGCTCTCTGTGTAATGGGTGATGCCGATGTATTTAATCTTGCCGGCGGATTTCCACTCTTTCAGAGTTTCAAGATGGGTGTCTGTATCCACCATATTGTGGATTTGCATAAGCTCCAGACGCCCGTCGCAGCCCATCTTACCCATAGAGGCGTCCATCTCGTCGATGCCCTTCTGCCGGCCGCTGGTCCAGACTTTGGTGGCCATAAAAGCGTTTTCGTCGCCGGGCACGCCTTGGCGGACTTCGCCGATGACGGCTTCCGATTTGCCGTACATGGGAGAAGAATCAATCAAACGTCCGCCACCGGCATAAAAAAGCCGCAAGACTTCTTGTAGATCCTTTTTCTTGAACGGGTTGATGGAGACGTTGAACGACCGGTAGGTGCCGAGCCCGATCACGGGCAAGGGCTCTCCGGTGGAGGGAATGGGGCGTGTCAGCATGCCGCCACGTTAGCTGCCCGCCGGAACCGCGGCAAACAATTCATGGCCACGGCAGGGCCCGCTGGCTACTCTGCCATTCTTCTTTGGCCGTTCTTGAAATGTTAATCAGATTGTCCGCATTTTCCGACCATGATTGATCTTTGGCTCAACCGGTTAAAGCGTGCGACGCGGCGGTCGCCTGGGGAACTGCTGCGCCGGTTTGGGCACGAGCGGCGCGCCCTGACGGACCGGCTTCGTGGTGCGCCCTCAGCACAGCTGGGCCCGAGAGGCTTGGCCGTGACGTTTGATGCTACCGGTATTGACGAATTGTGGCAGCGGATCGCCATGGGGTCTCACCCTGTCTTTCATGACAGCCTGCCCGCGGCAGAGCTCGACAAGATTATACCGGGTGAAAGTGCTCGCATTCTCGACGCTGCCGAGCAGGCGATGCGGGGGCAGGTGGATTTGCTGGGCTCGGGCCCCAGGGCGCTCGGCGACAGAATCGACTGGTACACGGACTTCAAAAATGATGTGACCTGGCCGCCGGCGTTCTTCCGCGACATCGATATTCTAAAACCGGGGACGGTGTGCGATGTGAAGGTTCCTTGGGACCTGTCCCGGCTGCAATGGGCCATTCCAGTGGCCCAAGCCTACCAACTGACCGGCGATGACACGTATGCAGTGTTCGTCCGGGACCTGATTGGTGACTGGATCACCGCCAACCCTTACGCCCGAAGCGTCAATTGGGCTGTGGCCATGGAAGCGGCCATGCGGGTCTTTACCTGGACCTGGTTTTTTCATGTATTCAAGGGGTCTACAGCTTGGCGGGATGAACAGTTCCAAACTCAATTCCTATGTGGTCTCTACGATCACGCCGTATTCTGCGAACGCTACCTCGAAGATTTTGGAATTAATGGCAACCACTTGACAGCCGATGCCGCCGCGCTCGTTTTCGCAGGCGAGTTTTTTGAGAAAGGTGACCGCGCGATCCTTTGGGAGCAGCGGGGCTGGCGCATTCTGGTGCAGGAAAATTTCCGGCAGGTGCATCCCGACGGCGTCGACTTCGAGGGCTCGGCCAGCTATCACCGTATGGTGGCGGAACTCTTCCTATGGCCGGCGCTGTATCGCCGGGTCAATGGCAAGGGGGCACCGGAAACCTATCTTCAGCGGGTCCGGCTGATGGGGGAATTTGCCAGGGCCTATACCAGAGACAACGGTCTGTCGCCGCTCTGGGGTGATGCGGATGACGGACGGGCCTATATTTTCGGCGTGCAGCCGTTTGCTGATCATAGCTATCTGCCGTTACTCGTCTCCAAGTCCCTCGGCGGGTCCTCCTCCTCCTCCTCCGTATCGACGACGGCGCGGGTGGAACTGATCTGGGGGCTTGGGCCGGAAAGGGCCGGAGCCGCGCTGGATGCGGGGCCTCACCAACCGTTTACGACCGCTTTCCCGGCGGGCGGTGTCTACGTTATGCGGGGCGAGGGCGACTGGGTTTTCATTGATTGCGGACCGGTCGGTTATGGCGGGCGCGGTGGACACGGTCACAATGATTGCCTGTCGTTCGAAGCGGCCCTGAACGGCGTGGACCTGATCACCGACAGCGGCTCTTTTGTCTATTCGGAATCGCGAGAGTGGCGCAACCTGTTCCGCAGCACCGCGTCTCATAGCACGCCGATGATCGATGGCGCGGAGCAAAACCGTTTCGTCTCGGAAGATGAGTTGTTTGCCCTGCACGACGACGCGGCGCCGCTGGTGAATCAATGGCGGACGGGCGACGGCTTGGATGTCTTCACCGGATCGCATACGGGCTACCAGCGTCTCGGCAGGCCGGTCACACCTGTTCGAACCCTTGCACTGGATAAACAGACACATGGGCTGTTGATCGCCGACCGGTTCGATGGAGAGGGAAGTCATGATGTCTTTGTTCCTTACCACTTTGCGCCGGGTTTCGTTGCAAGTCCGGCCAAAGATCAGCAGTGGCGCGTGGCGTCATCCGACGCGGTATTCCTGCTCTATATTGTCGAGGCCGGAGATTGGACGGCCGATGTCGGAGAGGGATGGGTCTCCGCCAGCTATGGCGTTAAACAGGCTCGCCAGAAGCTGATGTTTGATCGCCAGGGGGAGTTGAAGCCGTTGACCATTGCCATATGGCCGGAAGCGCATGCGCCGGCCGACAAAGAAGCTTGGATCAGGGAAATGATGGCGAAAAGCGCCGAGGACCAGAATTAAGCACCTTCGACGGTCGTGGCGAAGACATACCCCGCCCCGCGGACGGTTTTGATGAATTCCGGCTTCTTGGGGTTTTCTTCAATTTTACCCCGAAGGCGACCAACCAGTACGTCTATGCTGCGATCATAGGGGTCCCAACTCCTGTTTTGCAGAAGCTCCAGCAGCTTATCCCGGTCCAGAACCTGGTTCGGGTGATTGGTGAAGGCATTCAGGAGGTTAAATTCCATAGTGGTCAGCGGCACTTCACCGCCGCCGGGTGCTGTCAGCTTTCGGCTGATCTTGTCAAAATTCCATCCGGCAAACGTAATAGCGTCCGAGCCTTTGGCCGGCATAACCCCGCCGCCGGCGTCCTTGGACCGGCGCAAAACCGTTTTGACCCGGGCCAGCAGCTCGCGCGAGCTGAACGGCTTGGCCACATAGTCATCCGCGCCCATCTCCAAACCGATGATGCGATCCACTTCTTCGTCCTTGCCGGTCAGGATAATCACCGCGACGTTGGAGGTTTCCCGAAGATAACGGGTCAGGGTGAGCCCATCTTCGCCGGGCATGACCAAATCGAGGATGACAAGATCGATTTCGTGGGAGGCCATCACGTCCCGCATGCCGGCGCCGTCATTGGCTATCTGCACGTCATAGCCGTGCGCCTGTAAGTAGTCGCTGAGAAACTCGCAAATTTGCTTCTCATCATCGACGATCAGGATGTTGGATCGATTTTCCATTGACGTTTCGGATCTAAACTACGGGGCCGATTAATTTTTTTATTTATCAGTAGGTTATATGATTAAAATAGTACTTACGAAAGAGGATGATCAATTTCCCACTGTATCTACTTGAAAACACATAATTAAGTGGGGCTCTAGTCCTATATTTCAAGTGTGGATATTACGGAGGCGCGAGAGATCGAGGGTCAAAAATCTTCCAAGGGCTCGCCCGACAGCAGAACCCATGCCCGCTTCGGCGCTTCTGGGTTGATGTCCTGCGCCTCGCAGAACTGAACCAGCTCTTCCTCGCGGCTTAAAAGATACTCCAATACCCCCGCCAAATAGCCGGGGTCGGCCAAGTTCTCTTTTACATCTTGGGGGTCGGCGCCGGTAAGGCCGACAAAGCCGTTCATCAGGCTTTCGTCGGCGAAAATAAATGCGGCTGCTTGTAGGGCAAGAGTTTCCGCCGCTTCGCGCCTGGGGTCAGTTGCCGTCATCCCAATCACCCCAAATGCGCTGCCACATGCGTTCGCCGATATCGCAACCCTTTTCATAGACGAATCCAGGCGGCGGCTGGAATTGCGCCAAGTGCAACAGTGGGTTTGCGCGCCCTGCCCATTGCGTTTTCGGAGCAGTGCCGGCGATCTCGAAGATCAGTTTCCGGCGAAAGGCGGTGGCAAAATCGTGGAAGTCCTTGGCAATGATCATGAACGCGCCGACGCCGCCGATGACGCAACCTTTGTAGTATTTATCCAGGTCTTCCAAATAAAATCTGCTGCCGGGCCCGGTTTGGTTGTCGATAATGGGTAACCCATTGATCGTAATGCGTTTTTTGATCGTGGCGTCCCGCACTCGATGAACCAAACTACCATGGTTGTTGGGCCCATCGCCGGCCACGTCGATGACCCGGCGGGTGCCTTCGAAGGCGTTGCCGTCGATCATTTCGGCGGCTTGCACAACCGCATCGCTGATAGAGGTCCGCCGGCCATGGGTCAGTGGGGCCGATAGTAGCTTGGTTACAAACGCCTCGGCATTTGCCGCGTTGGCGATTTTCATCCAGTCGACGACAACCTCGTTATAGGGCCGACTGGAGTAATCAATATAGGCGACCGCGATTTTTCCCAGGATGCCGGATTTAATGGCGTTGATGACTTCGGGACTGCGGAAAGCCGCGGCCACACCTTCTCGCTGCAAGAGCGCTTCCTGATGATCAATGCTACGGGACACATCGGTGGCGATCACCAGTTCTAGATCGACCGGTTCGCCCGCCACAGCCGGCTCGGCTGCGCTAGGTACGAGCGCCGCCAGAACAGCGGCGACCATTCGATGTTTGATCAACCGTGTCTCCACCAGGCCATGAAACGGGCATAGACGCCTATGCCGAGGGCGGCGAGCAGCGCAAGCAAGCCGAAAATGCCGCCGAAACCGAACAACGCGTCCCCCAACATCGGTACAGGCTGGGTTTTTAAGGTCAGGCCAGCGGTGAGAAGGGGCTCATAGACCTCCGCCCAAATCTGCCAGCCCAACAAAAGAAAACCCAACAAGCCCAAGACGAAGGCGACGATCTGCAGTCCTTTCCAGCGTTTTGCCGTGAGTTCAATTAGGATAGGAGGATCACTTCTGCCGTCCTCGCCCCATCCCGGAGACGCCAACCGGGCGCCCATTACGGTTATTGCCATGGTTCATCACTCCTTTCTGGCTGATCAGATTGATGGGAAGTCTACGCCCAATCTGGAGAAGGAGGTAGCAAAATCAGCGGTGATCCGTAGTGCACGCCGAGTGGCCGGCGGCTGGCTTGAACAGGACTCGACCAGAGACCTTATTAGCGTCAGGTATCTGCCAAAGGAGGAGAAAATTCATGGGCGAACTTACCTCTGCCCGCCACGAGATGTTTTGCCGCTACTACGTGTTGGAGCCAAACGGCGCCAAGGCGGCCCGGCTGGCCGGATATTCCGCTCAAGGCGCCAAGGGCCGGGCCTGGGAGGTCCTTAAACGAAAGGATATCCAAAAGCGGCTTAGAGAACTCCGCACTGAGTTGACGAAGAATTATTGTCTCAATCTCGATACACTATTCATGAAACTTGAAACCATTTACAGGCGTGCGTTGGAAGACCGAAAATACGCCGCCGCCTGCAAGGCCGTGGAGATTCAGGCAAAGCTCGCCGGGCTTTTGCCCGCGAATAGGATGACAGCGCATATCCCGGAAGAAGAGCTTGAAGTGGGGTCCGCTTTGCCCTCAAAAAATGATAAGATAAAAATAATAAAATCAGTTAATTAGAAGAAATTATTTAGAATTAACATCAAACGCGTCGGCGATCAGTTCATAGGACCGCCTGCGGTCGTCCGGATCGTGGCAGATGGTCAACAACACGATCTCATTGACGTCATACTGCCGGGCAATATCGGTCAGCATATCGCGGCATTGCTCCGGCGTGCCGAAAAGGCTTCGCGGACGGTTACGTTCAATAATCTTTTCGTCCGCGTCGGTGTATTCGTAGGCCTCGGCCTCCTCAATCGACGGGAAGGGCCCGTGCCGCCCGTATTCTCGCGAGAGCAAGACCAGATCACGGCACAAAGCCAGTTGGCGGGCCTTTTCCTCGGTCTCGCCGCAGACGATGGCGATGCACACGCTGGCCTGTGGTTCGGCATACAGGGCCGAAGGCTGGAACTGGTGCTTGTAGGCGGAGATCACGATATCGCCGCCGTCCTGCACGATGAACTGGGCGAACGAGAACGGCAGACCGAAATTGGCGGCCAACAGTGCGCTTTGGTCGCTGGAACCCAGCATCCACATTTGCGGCGGAACCTCGGGCCGGGGCACCATCTTGATCCGCTTGAATATTTTGGTCGGCGGTTCGCCGCCGCTTAGGAAGGCCATCAGATCGGCCACGCGGGTGGGAAAGTACTCGACACCGATTTCGGACCCATAGGCGAGGGCGGCTGCGGTCAGCTGATCACTGCCCGGCGCCCGGCCGATGCCCAGATCTATCCGCCCCGGGTACAGAGTTTCCAGCATGCCGAAGGTTTCTGCGACCTTGAGGGGGCTGTAATGTCCCAGCATCACACCGCCGGAGCCAACACGGATGCGCTCGGTCTCTGCGGCGATGCGGGTGATCAGGATTTCCGGTGCGGGGCCCGCCAGCGCCGGGGTTGCGTGGTGCTCGGCCAGCCAATAGCGGTGATAGCCCGCCGCTTCGCAGGCGCGGGCCAGATCAATCGATTCCCGGATCGCCGCCGCCGGGGTGCCGCCGGAGCGAATGGGGGACTGATCAAGAACGGATAACTTTAGCTTGGGTTTGGTGCTCACAACGACCGGAGTATACCGGTTGGCGCGACACCGTCTAACCCTGATTTAGGGTAGGGGCTGTGCCCTGGGTCAGGCGATCAGCGCGTCGTCGTCTTCGTCGCTGGGGAACAGCTGTGCCAAGTAACCGAAGTCATTCCGTTTACCGCGCCGGCCGATGATCTTTTGTTGTGCTTGCAGCGGAAAGTCGGTGATCTCCAGTACATCCTTTTTGATCAGGATGTCTACGAGATCTTCGATCACCCGGCTGAGGGACAAATCGGCCGCCAGCCAGTTCTCCTCCAAACTCTCGGCCAACCCCTCGCCAAACAAAAATTCGGCGACCTCCTTAGAGCCAGGATCAACCTGTTCGGGCTGCCGGTTTGCCGTTTCCCGGACAATAGCGAGAATTCTGCCGTCACTGTCCCGTTCAACAAAGGCCATGAACTTTCCTTCCATGCGCTCTCTTTGCTTGCATATGACGGCGCAGGGCGTGAATTTCCAGACCCGATGGAGAATTTCTTTTGCAGTCGTTTATCTGCCGATTGTCCCTCTTGACCGGAAGGGTTATAGAGAAGGCGTCATGAACGCGCGAAATTCAGCACTCATTTCTTTGTTCGCGGTTGTCGCCATCGCCTTGGGCGCGTGCAGCAATCAACAGGCTTATATTTTCAAGGCCGACGAATTCAACCGGGACTCCCCGACCTTCAACAAAGAGCCCAAAGACCGGGATGATGTACAAATTTGCTACAGCAAGTTGGCCACTAATGTGGATGAACTGCTGCAAATGGCTGCCACGGAATGCGGCAAATACGGGAAAACGGCCCGTTTTCAAGGACATGACTATCTCGAATGCCCGCTGACGACGCCGGCGCGGGCGACATTTTCTTGTCTAAGAAAATAATAAAATCAAAGACTTGCGTTGAATTCCGCCGCCGGGATTCCCATCTAAAAGTAGCTGTGCTAGCCTTTACCGACGCTTTTAGTGTTCCTTAACACTCGTCGTCGCTAATAGGGGTAGAAGGCCCCGCATTGTATAGGAGACTAGGCATGAAGAAGGTCATGGTTTTAACCGCTGCCCTTTCCTTGGCGGCATGTGCGGACAACGAGCACTTTACGCCGGGCAAGGTGGCCGGCGCCATCGGCGGCGCAGCCGTTGGCATGTTCGCCGGTAGTCAGTTTGGCGGCGGGACCGGCAAGCTCTTGTTTATGATCGCCGGCGGTCTTATTGGCGGTGGTGCGGGATATTCGATCGGGAACGAGCTATTGCCGTCCGATAAGTCTACGTTCGAGAGATCGACGGCCTACGCGATGAATAATGCCGCGGATGGACAGCAGGTGAATTGGGCCAATCCCGAAACCGGGGTGGCCGGCACGATCAAGCCGACCCGCAGCTATTATGCAGGTCAAAACCGCTACTGCCGGGACTTCACCGCCAGCATCGCTGTCAAATCGGGAGTTGGATCGGGCGAAGCGCGGGCCTGCCGGATCGCCGGTGGCAATTGGTTTATTGACGAGCGAGCCTGATTAGCATCAACAATCGTTCGGGCGCCGGCCCTCTCCAAACAGCGCGCCACGTCAGATGCGCCGCTTAATGCTGATCGCGCTATCCGCTATTGCCGTCTATGCCGGATTTTTGGCCTGCCTGTTCCTGTTTCAGCGAACGCTTTTGTACCACCCCTCCGGCGACCGGCCCGACCCGGCAGCGTATGGCGTACCGGATCTAGAGCAAATCAGTGTAGAAACACAAGACGGACTGAAGCTGCTCGCCTGGTACCGACCGGCGGCGGCAGGCCGGCAAACCATACTCTACCTGCATGGGAACGGCGGACATATCGGCCATCGCGGTGGAAAGGTCCGGGCCTATCTGGATGCAGGCTATGGGCTCCTGTTGCTCAGCTATCGCGGCTATGCCGGCAATCCGGGTAAGCCCACGGAGGAGGGGCTCTACGCCGACGGGGACGCGGCCATGGCCTTCTTGGCGGGAACAGGCGTTCAGAGCAGCCGCGTCGTTCTGTACGGAGAATCGCTTGGGACCGGTATCGCCATAGAACTGGCCACAAAATACGACGTAAACGCGGCTGTGCTTGAGGCGCCCTATAGTTCCATTCCCGATGTGGCGCAGCATCATTATTTTTATATGCCGGTAAGGTATTTGGTCCGTGACCGTTTCGATTCCACGGAAAAAATAGCGCGCGTTGAGGAGCCGATCCTGGTGGTGCATGGGGGTAAGGACCGGGTGGTGCCGATGAAGTTCGGCAAGAAATTATTTGACACGGCTCGCGAACCGAAGTCGTTTTTGCAATTGGCGACCGCCGGACACAACGATCTGTATAACTTCGGCGTTGCCGCCAAAGTCATTGATTTTATGAGAAAATATCAATAGCCACGGCAAAGAGTCTCTAAGTCTTTGACTCTTAACAATAAATTAAGATATACTTAAGCTGTGGTGTACTGTGCGATGGTGGCGTAAATGGCGCTAGCGGCCAAAGTAGCTCAACAAAATTCGATACCGGCGGTCAACCGACTAGCCGGCCACTCGATATCGCCCACAATCAGCGAGCAAGCGGTTGGGGAAGTCGAGACCTATTCCGCCATCGTTAACGACCGCCTTGGATATCGTCAGGAAGAATTGGGTCTTGATCAACGTCGGGCCCGCAATCGCCGGGATGCGCCACAGGCGCCGGAGCGGCGGATCAACACGCCCATGGTGGCGACGAACACCCACACGTTCGCCGAAGCTTTTGCCTCGGTCCTCAACAAAGGTGGCACTGGTGGTGCGCCGCTGACCGGGGGCGATTCGACCGTGAGCGTCTCTAAGGGAATTGCCTCCTATGAACTGACCCACGATGTCATTTATGATGAACTGGCGGAACTCGGCGAGGAGTTGAGCCTGACCGTTTAGGGAAGGTCAGCGCATGAAGATGCAGACCGGCCTGTGCGCCGGTTTTTTTTTACGTCTCGTTTAGGCGGTCTTGCAACTGCTTCAGCCGTTCCGGCGTATCCACGTCAAACAGAACGGAATCCTCTTCAATCGGCACTTCAAATACCCGGTCCGCATGTTCTTCTAGTAGATACCGGGCGCCGACGTCGCCGCTGAGACCCGCCATTTCCGCCTTGAATTCGTTGGACCAGATCACCGGATTGCCCCGCTTTCGGCCGTGAACCGGCACACAGATTGAACGCCCTTCCACCGGATCGAAGGCTTTGATCAATTGATCCAGGATGTCCGTGGATATCAGCGGCATGTCCCCCAAACAGACCATGAATCCGTCCGCATCGCCCGACAAAGCGGCTAAACCTGTTTTGACCGAGGTGCTGAGTCCGTCCGCGTAATCGGCATTGTGGACGAAGGTAACATCCAGCCCTGATAATGCCTCTTTCACCTGATCTTCTTCGAAGCCGATGATTACGGTAAGGGAGGCAACCTGTTTCGCCGCCGCCACGGTTTCCGCGACACGGCGGACCATTGGCTTACCATCCACATCGACCAATAGTTTATTTTGCGCGCCCATGCGCCGCGATGCACCCGCCGCCAGGATCAGCGCGGCAATGCGAGGCTCCCGGGCTTTGGCCACGTCTGTGTCGCTGCTGCCGCTTTGACGCAATTGGCCACGTTCGGAAATTTCCTTCAGCAGCCCGCCGCCGCCCATCAGCATAATGTCTTTCGGGGTCACCGGCACACCGGCCAGTAACCGCCAGAGCACCCAATCGAATCCATTGAGCTTGGGGGAGCGGGCGCAGCCGGGCATGCCGACCACCGGTTGGTTATCAAGCGTACCGATGAATAGCAAATTGCCGGGATCCACCGGCATGCCGAAATGATCCACTGTGCCGCCGGCATCCACCACGGCGGCCGGCAATACATCGTGCCGATCGACAACCGCGGAGGCGCCGAAGATTAGGATAATCTCGATGCCTTTGTTCTGAAGCTCGGTAATGGCCTCGGTCACCTCCACTTGGACGTGTCCGCAGCGAATGACTTCGGAGATTGTGCTGCCATAGGCCTCGACCCGCGCAGCGGCCGTTTCCACGGTTTTGTCGAGAATGCTCTCCTTCATTCCGGGAAGCCGTGTGAGGATCAGCCCGACGGAGCGCGCATCGAAGGGATAGACGTCTATTAGCGGCTTATCCGGATGGGACGACGCCTCAGCCTCCTTCACCAGTGCATCGCTCACCGCGAAAGGGATAATCTTGATCGTGGCGATCAATTGGCCTGGTGTGACCACCTCGTATGCGGGAGTCGTAGCGACCGTGATGGTCTCGTCGATCAGATTGACGGCGTTCAGCTTTTCCTGGTCATAGACGATGACGCCGTGTTTCTCGGCGATCAGGTTGCAGCGGCCGGTAAAGGCGTCGCCCACTTTGACATTGTCGCCGGCGAGAGCTTCGGAAATCCGCCGCGCGGCGGGGTCTTCGGCGATATCGCCGTCTTCCAGACGGGCGGCAACGACTTCTTCTACGCCTGCGGCTTTGAAGAGATCAATATCATCGGCGCTGAGCACTCGGCCTTTCTTGAGGACACGTTCGGGCAGGCGTGCGCTATGGGCCAGGATCGCGCCTTCCGCCTCGCTCAGCGGGATGGTGCCGAATTTCATATATCGTTCAGCTTGCCGTGTTTCGCGGCGACGATTTGAGCCAGGATGGAGACCGCGATCTCGGCCGGTGATGTGGCGCCCAGGTTCAACCCGATGGGGCCGTTGATTCGGGCGAAGTCGTCTTCACCGAACCCCAGCTCTCCCAGCCGTTCCAGCCGCGACGCGTGAGTGCGTCGGCTACCCAGAGAGCCGATGTAAAAAGCGTCGGATTTGAGAGCGATTTCGAGCGCCGGATCGTCCAATTTAGGATCATGGGTCAGGGTCACAACGGCGGTCCGAGCGTCAGGCGCCAGTTCTTTCAGCGCGTCATCGGGCCATTCTTCGCTGAGGGTCACGCCGGGGAACCGGGCGTCCGTGGCGAAGGATCCGCGTGGATCAATCACGGTGACTTCAAAGCCGGCGGTGGCCGCCATGGGCACCAGCGCTTGGGAGATGTGCACCGCGCCGACAATCAGCATGCGCAGCGGCTTGTTGAAGACTTGGACGAATAGCGACTGGCCATCCTGGTCGAACAACTTACTCCGGTCATCGCGAATGGCCTGGCGGACGTTGCCCAGCATCTCATCGGTGATGGCGAGGGGGCCCTCCACGTCATCGCCGGTGACAAAGGAGCGTTCACCGGTTTCGATATCAGTGACCGTCGCCAGGGGGCGTTCGCTGGCCAGACGGCTTACGGTGGCCTTATCGGCGGCCTTCTCGACGAAAATTTTAATATCGCCGCCGCAGGCCAAACCCACTTCCCAGGCTTGTTCGTTGGTAACCCCGAAATCGAGCACCCTGACCTGACCATCATTGATGGAATTCAGCGCTTCTCCGATGACCGCGCCTTCGATGCAACCACCGGAAACAGAGCCAACAAATGCGCCATCCTTGTCGACGGCGATCTGGCTGCCGACCGGGCGCGGGGAAGACCCCCACGTGCCGATCACAGTGGCGAGGGCGACGTCCTTGCCGTCGCCCATCCAATCCGCAGCTTGTCCTAATACATCATCTTCGGCCATGGCTGCGCCTCATATAGTCTGAAATGCGCGGGCGGCTAGCCCCCAATGGCGCGCCGGGCCATCACATTAATCAGATGCGCCCGGTACTCCGCACTTGCGTGGATATCAGAGTTCAGACCATCGGCGCTGACCTTGATATCCTTGATCTTGTCCGCATCCAGATTGCCGTCAGCCCAGGCTTCCTCGAATTCGGTCTGCCGGTAGGCGCAGGGGCCCGCACCGGTGACGCCGACCCGTACGCCGCTGCCCGTCTTGGCGACAAAGGCGCCGACGATGGGGTAACGGGATGCGGGGTTCGGGAAGTGCTTGTAGCCGGCCTGTTCCGGAATGGGGAACGAGACGCTGGTGATCAATTCACCTTCTTCCAGGGCGGTATCAAACATGCCGGTGAAGAAGTCATCGGCCGAGATGCTGCGCTTGTTGGTGTTGATCGTGGCGTTCAGGGCCAAAACGGCGCTCGGGTAGCTGGCAGCCGGGTCATTATTGGCGAGAGAACCGCCGATCGTACCCCGGTTGCGAACCATTTGATCGCCGATGGTCCCCGCCAGTTCGGCCAGCGCCGGAATTTTCGACTGCACCAGTTCTGACGAATTCACCGCGTGGTGGGTGGTCATCGCCTTGATTACGATAGCGCCGCCTTCTTCAGAAATGCCGACCATGTCATCGACGTATCCAAGATCAACAAGATCGCTCGGTTGATCGAGGCGTTGCTTGAGAACCGGCACCAAGGTCATACCGCCGGCCAGGAAGCGGGCGTCATCGGCGGAACCATGTTTGGAAACCGCGTCGTCCTGAGAATCAGCTCGTTGATAATTAAAATCGTACATCGGCTTAACCCCTCATATCCTTGGCGGCCGCTTCGATGGCCAGCACGATGTTGTGGTAACCGGTACAGCGGCAGATATTGCCTTCCAGTGCGTGACGGATTTCCTCGTGAGAGGGGTCGGGATTGTCGTCGACGATGCCGATCGCGCTCATCACCATGCCGGGGGTGCAGAAGCCGCACTGCAGGGCATGGTGTTCGCGGAAGGCCTCCTGCATCGGGTGCAGCTTGTCGCCGTCGGCCAGACCTTCAATGGTGGTTACATCATGGCCATCCACATGGGTCGCCAAAAGCGAGCAGGATTTCACCGCGCGGCCATCGACATGCACCGTGCAAGCCCCACATTGGGACGTGTCGCAACCCACGTGCGTGCCGGTCAGGCCTAAATGTTCTCTGAGAAACTGAACCAGAAGTGTCCGGCCTTCAACCTCCCCGGAGACTTCCTTCCCATTGACGGTCATTTTTATCTGATAGGACATGCTTGCCTCATAGTTATCAACGCTTGTTGGTTGGCCGTATTTAACAGCACGGCACCAGTCGAAACCAGACTTTTTAGGGCAATTTTTTGAGTATCAGACGAAAAAATCAGTGATTTTGGCTATCGCACCAATTTCGCCACATGTCGCGAAGGGCGGATTCCATGTCTCGGGCATAGTTTTTGCCGTCGCAGAGGGGCGACTGAAGCAATTGCTGACGAAGGGTTAGCCGGAGAGCGCCCAGCCTTTCCGGCGAACTCGCGAGACCAACCGCGGCTTTTACGTAAGCCTCTCTGTCGGAGGCGACCAAATCAGCCTCGCCGCAATGGGTCATGAAATTGCCGGCGACCCGATCGACAAAGCGTTCACCTTCCAAGGCAATTACCGGCACACCCATGTAAAGCGCTTCGAATGTGGTCGTCGCACCGTTGAACGGGAAGGGGTCTAGGGCGATATCCACTTGGCTATAAAGCGCTAAATGATCGGCATAAAAATCGTCCAGGGCCATCAGATGCACCCGCTCGGCATCAATGCCCCGGTGCGCAAACTTGTCCCGCCAAACCTGTTTCAGCCGGTAATCGCTGAAGAAATTGCGATACTTAAGGATCAGTTCCGACTTGGGCAGCGCCTTCAAGACATCGCACCAAGCGTCCAGAACCTGATCGTTGATCTTCTCCGGTTTACTGAAAGAGCCGAAGGTCACGTGATCGTTAAAGTACATCGGCGGCTTGGCCGGATGCGGTGCGTAGTCCGGCACCCGGAACTGATAAAATGTGGGCAGCCGATATAGCGTTTCGGAGAACAATTCCCGTGTATCCTCGGGGTGGAAATATTCGTCGGTGAGCCAGTAATCCATGCCCGGCACGGCGGTCGTCGCACAATCATGAAAGCTGACTTGTATCGGCGCAGGTCTATGTGCGGCGACCTCCGAGCGGTTGCGGTTAAACCGGCCCGCGAGGTAGATCATGATGTCCACGTGATCGGCGGCAATAAACTCGGCAATTGCTTCGTCGCTATAGCCGCCGACATCGGCCCAATGATCGGCAAGATTTTGGAACTGCTCGGTCAGGGAATCTTCAGTCTCGTTCGTCGAGTAGAGCCAGACTTCCACCTTGGTGCTGTCGAAATTCTCGATCAGCGGGATGAGGTTGCGGCCGACGGGGTGATCACGGAAGTCGGATGACAAAAATCCAATCCGAAGTTTCCGCCCCGGCGACCGGTCAAGATATTCGAAATCGTCCCGGACATGGCGTCTGCTTGCCAACTCGGAATTCAGATCCCGATGCAGCGTGAACAGATCAACCGGGGAAACGTCCGGTTGATTAAGCACCGCTACCTGAATGTTCCGGCGGCTAAGGTCGTTCTGCGGATCGGCGGCAAGTCCCGCGCGAAAGTGGCCGAGCGCACTGTCCACATCGCCCTGAAGCTGACAGGCGACGCCAAGGTTATTGAGGATTTCGGGATGGCCGGGCGCGAGCCCCAGCGCATCCGTCAGGTTCTGCCGGGCCTCCCACAAATCGCCAAGCCGCATGTTTGCTTGGGCCAAGTTGCTGAGCGCCTGGAGGGAATTGGGATAGGCCTGAAGGGTGGATTCAGAAAGCTCAGCCGCTTCCTCCTCCATATTGGTGGCAAGTAAGGTGTTGGCGAGATTGATTTCAGCGGCGTGCAGCGCCGGGTTGATTGCCAGGGCCCGGCGATAGGATGCGACAGCTTGGTCAAATTCGCCCAGATCGTAGTGGCTATTGCCAAGGTGAAAATGTCCCTCCGCGCTGTCGGGCGCCAGTTCAACAGATTTCTTGAAAAGTCGGAGCGATTGTTCGGCGTGACCGCTGAGCCGCGCGACCTGGGCCAGCATCAGGATAGCATCTGCATCCTTCGGGTTGTCGCGGATGAGCGTGCGGCAGATTGTCTCCGTACCCGCCAGGTCCTGCTGTTGCAGCTTCGTCCGGGCCATCTCGACCGACGGCGTAGCGTCGGAATTCAGAGGTCTGGCCAGATTGTGAAGATGATTCACGGTAAATTCCCTCACTCCGGCGACATTCCCGAGGATTATCGGCGGTGAATGTTAAGGCCGGGTAAATGAGGGTTGCGGATGGTTTGGAGATGTTCATTATTTTGGAAACGGAACCGAAGTACTGGCGCTGCGTAGACAAGTGGCGGGGAGACGAGCATGAAACTGGCGACATACATGGCATCTGGCGACCAGGAGCGGGTCGGGTTGGTCACTGGGGATGATGATCAGTTGCTTGATCTTCAGGCTCTCCAGGAGACTAAGGCCGGAGAACCATCATCCTATTTCACGTCGATGTTGGCGCTGATCGAAGGTGGTGATGCGGCGTTGGCGACAATTCGGGACCTTGCCGCCTCGAGCGCTGCCGAGACGATCCCGATCTCGTCTGTGAAGTTACTGGCGCCGATTCCCCGGCCGCCGCAGATCAGGGACTGTCTTTGTTTTGAAACACATTTGATCGGCGCGTTCGGCATGTTGAAAAAGCTACGGGCGGAGGCATCCCCCGATCCGGTCGCCGCCATGCGTGAAATTGAAGAGAAAGGCTTGTTCCGAATTCCCGAAGTCTTCTATGAACAGCCGATCTACTATAAGGCTAACCGGTTTTCGGTGATCGGTACGGAGCAGGAAATCCTCTGGCCGAGCTTCTCTGAACAGATGGATTACGAATTTGAATTCGGCTGCTTTATCAAGACTGGCGGTAAGAACATCCCCAAAGAGACCGCGCATGACCATATTTTCGGCTATTCGATCTTTAATGACGTGAGCGCAAGGGACACGCAGTTTCCGGAAATGTCGGGCCAGTTGGGGCCGGGCAAGTGTAAGGATTTTGACACCGGCAATGTAATCGGCCCGTGGATTGTCACCGCTGACGAGTTTGATCCCTATGCGCAGACCATGACGTCGCGGATCAACGGCAAGGATATCTCCACTGGCGACTCCGGCACCATGCATTGGAACTTTGCCGACCTGATCGCGCACATCTCTCGGGAGGAGACTTTGTATCCCGGAGAATTCCTGGCCTCCGGCACGGTCGGCGGCGGCTGCGGACTGGAACACAATCAATATCTCAACGACGGTGATGTGATCGAATTGGAGATGTCGGGCCTGGGCACGCTGCGCAATCGCATCGTCCGTCAATAGTCTTCGGTTGAGCCGCGCCAGTTGGCGGCGATAGTGATCGGCAACCACCCGGCTTGAAGATTTTCTGCTGCCCCTTGAACTGAATCTTAAGGGAATCCTATACTAATAGGTACATTGCGATGACAAAGGGGCCGTGATTTACCAATGCCGTCTGCCGTGGATTCAGTTTTTGACCTCGCGTTCTGGTTCTCCGACCGGGCGCTGAATGACAACGAATATCTCCAGCCGATCAAGCTGCAGCATCTCTTGTATCTAACCCAGGCGTATTACGCCGTTGCCTACAACGGCAAACGGTTCGTGCCGGCGATCTTCGTGGCCGATGAAACCGGCCCCATTGAGCCGTCCGTTTACCGCGCCTGGATCGAAGGTCGCCCCTCATTTGAACGTGTCCCGGATATTCCCGAAGACGCCAAGAACTTTGCAGATAGCGTATGGCGGCGGTTCGGCCAACCCCCCGCCGAGGAATTAGGCAAGATGTGCCGGAAGTCGCCGGCCTATCGCATCTCGCTCAAGCGGGGCAATCGCGCCGAAATTCATTTGGAAGAAATGATCAAGGCCTTCACCAAGGCCCATGATACGCCGGGCGTCGATCAGGTGGTCCGGCCCAAAGTCATGCGTTCCCATAAGGGCCGCCCTGTCACGGTGAAGAGCTGGACCCCGCCAACGGTGAAGCCGACTCAATAGCTATACGAGCAACGCCAATACAAACACCGCCAGAAGCACCACTACCACGCCGGTGGCCGAGCCGATTTCCTGGGTCCGGCCGAGGAGGCCTTGCGGGCTATGATGGCGGAAGGCGAAGCCGATAAAAGTCTGCACCATGTTGTAGAGGTCTTCGCGGATGGTGGCCCAGGCGATTGATGTCCTGTCTGCCAGCCAGCCGAACAACCGGGGGCCGAGCCAACGATAACTGAAATCAAAATCAAGGACGGTCGATCTCAACACCTTTGGATAGACGCCCATCTTGAGCAGCACGGCAAACGCCAGGATTGATAACAGCAGCAACTGCAACTGGTTCACGACGTGGTAGGTCGTGTAGGCCGCGTAGTCGACCGGGTAGAGGAGAAGGGTAAACAGCGGATCGGGATAAATGCCGATGCCGATGCACAGCGCCGAGGTCAGCCCCATGGCGACCAGCATGTTAAACGGCGCTTCTTTCACCGATTTCTGTGGCCCTTGGGGGCGGGCAAAGAAAGCGAAGAACGGAACTTTGAGCCCTGCATGGAAGATCACGCAAGCGGAGGCAAACAGCAATACAAGGAACGTGATCATGTGTCCTTCCTCTGCCGCCGCACTCAGAATCATTGCCTTGGTGACGAAGCTGCTGAAGAGCGGGAACGCCGAAACTGAGGCAGAGCCAATCATGCAGAAGCCCGCCGTCCACGGCATAGACTTGTAAAGTCCACCAAGCGCCGAGCTTTCTGTTGTGCCGGTTCGGTGCAGGACTGCGCCCATGGACATGAATAAAAGGGCCATGTAAAGGATGCCGGCGACTGCGTGGCTGATGGCGCCGTTAAGCGCCAGGGGTGTACCGATGCCGACGCCCACCACCATAAAGCCCAGCGAATTGTTCAGACTGTACGCCAAGACCCGGCGCAGATTGTTCTCGATCACCGCAAAGAAGATCGGGAATGCCGTCATCGTAGCCCCGATCCAGATGAGTTCTTCCGTGCCCGCATAACCTCGCGCCAAGGCATACACTGCGAGCTTTGTTGTGATTGCTGACAAGAACACCGTGCCGGTCGGCGTGGCTTCGGGATACGCATCCTGCAACCAATTGTGCAGCAGCGGAAAAGCGCACTTGATGCCAAAAGCGGCAAGGATCAGCAGCCCGCCCGGGCTGTCGATGCCAATTTTATCAAAGGCGATTGACCCTGTTTCGGCGGCCTTGACCACAGCGCCGGCCGCCAGCAGGACACCCGACATCAATTGGATGACCAGATAGCGCATAGCAGCGCCGTAAGCCTTGTCGGTTCGGCCGGCCCAGATAATGAACACCGAGGCGAGGGCTGTCAGTTCCCAATAAATAAACAGCGTGATCAGGTCACCGGCGAAGATCGCACCGATGGCTGCGCCGACATAAACAAGGGCCGACGCCTGTTCGACGATGTCTCGGCTATGCCAGGCGAAAATAATCCCCAGCGCCGCGGCAGTGTAGAAGATATAGCCGAAAATCAGGCTGAGCTTATCGACGCGGACATGGTTCAGCTCATAGCCGAACATGGTGATGGTGCCGAAGGCGCCCGCATCCAGCATGGTCAGCTGCCAGATGCCCAGGACCGGCAAAAGCAGCATATAGGCCGAGCGTAGATTCCCCTTGATGAAGGGGGTGAGGATGGCCCCGAGGATGAGGATCAGGCCGGGGGGAAACTCAGTCATCATAATAGTCCTCGTCCCGCACCAGGAATTTACCCAGCACCTTCGACGTCAGTACCAGGGCGATGGACAAGAAAAGGGCGTAAAAACCATAGAAACCGAACCAGTTCTCGACGTCATAGACCGCATGCTTGTGGTAGAACAGATCGGCGCCTATCAAGCCCGCGCAAACGATCACCAGCACGACAAAAATCTTGTTCACGTTTTTGATGTCGTCCAGCCAATAGCGCTTTCCGCCTTCGGGGGGCTGTTGTTGATCTTGCTCTGGCATGTCGTTCATGGTTCGCGCTCCGATCACGACTTGACGATGGGCGAAAGGAAATTCGCCAAATCGCCCGCGTAAAAGAATAAAACAAACGTGCCAATCGCCGCGATGCAAATAGCGATTACGGACGGGAGCGGCGCTTCCTGAATGCCTGCCGCCGCCGCCTGCCCATCTGTCTGCGGCAGGGGGCGGAAGAAGGCTCTGCCGATAATCGGGAATAGATAAACCGCGCTTAAGATGGACGACAGCATCCAAACCCCGACGAAAATCAGCAGATCAGCATTCGCCGCCCCCAGCATCATGTGGAACTTACTCCAGGCCCCGCCCATCGGAGGCAAGCCGATCAGGCTGATCGAGCCGACCAAGAAAGCCGCCATTGTGAACGGCATTTTTCGCCCAATACCGTCTAACTGGCTGACCAGGGTCAGATGATGGGCCGTGTAAATGGCGCCGGCACAGAAGAAGAGGGTGATCTTGCCGAACGCATGCATAGCGATATGCATGCCGCCGCCGATGATACTGGTGCCGGTGGCGATGGCGGAGGCCAGGACGATATAGGATAAATGGCTCACCGTGGAATAGGCGAGCCGGGCTTTTAGATTGTCTTTGCGGATTGCCACGACGGAGGCAAAGAGGAGCGTCATCGACGCGACTGCCGCCAACAACATAGCCGCGCCCGTGCCCTGGAGTGTCTCGATGCCGAAGATATAGATGATGACCTTCAGGACGGTGAACACCCCAGCTTTCACCACCGCCACCGCATGCAGCAGCGCGCTAACCGGTGTGGGCGCGACCATGGCCGCCGGCAGCCAGCGGTGGATCGGCATCAGCGCCGCTTTACCGATCCCGTACATGTAGAGGAACAAAAGAATACCCAATACACCGCCGCTGACCTTTCCGTCGAGGATGCCGCCTTCCCGGAAGTCCAAGGTGCCGGTCGCCTGCCAGGTCCAGATGATGGCCAGTAATTGCAGCCCGATGGAGGTCGACAGCAAGATGCCCATATAGGTCCTGCCCGATTTTATGGCTTCCGGCTTGCCGGAATGGGTGACCAGCGGATAGGTGCAAATGGTCAAAACTTCATAGCAGACAAACAACGTCAACATATTGCCGGCGAAAGCCACACCGACGGCGCTGGCGAGCGCAATTGCGAAGAAGAAATAGAACCGGGTCTGGTTTTTCTCGTTGTTGCCGCGCATATAGCCGATGGAATAGAGGGAATTGATGATCCAGAGGCCCGACGCGATCAGCCCGAATAGCATGCCCAGCGGCTCGACCGTGAACGTAATATTGAGGCCGGGCAACAGTTCAGCCAGCGTAACACTGGGCCGTCCACCGCCGATCACCACATGAGTGATGGAGCCGACCACCAGGAACATGCTGACTGCGGTCAGCAGGGTCATGGTCTCCCGCACGTTTGGTTTACGTCCTGTAATCAGGATTAAAATCGAACCGATCAGCGGCACACCCATGGCCCACAGGATGGCTTGTTCCGGCGTCATGGCGCGACCCCCACCAAGGCCTTGGCGGCCGACATGGCGGTGCCGACCGTCAGGTCGGTGTTAACGCCGAAATAGATGTTGGACAGCACCAACACCCACATCGGAATCAGCATGATCATCGGCGCCTCGGTGACAGCGGTCGCGCCGTCGGGCCTCGGTCTGAAGTAGGCGACCTCGACAACCTTCCACACATAAATGATGGCGAGGAGGGAGCCGAGGAGCACTAGGGCCGCGGTAACCCACGATTGTGTCTCAATCGCGGCGATGATCAGATACCACTTGCTGACAAAGCCGACTGTGAGCGGCACGCCGATCAAACTAAAGCCGGCCAGGACAAAGGCCGCCATGGTGAGCGGCATGGCTTTGCCCAGGCCCGCCATGTCGGCGATCTCCACTGACTTGATGCGGTAAAATACGCACGCCATCACCAGGAACAGCGCGCCTTTCATCAGTCCGTGGTTAAAGATGTGCAGAATGCCGGCAGCGACGCCGGTGGCGGTCACCAGGCTGATGCCGATCAGGATATAACCAACCTGCGCCACGCTGGAATACGCCAATAGCCGCTTGGCGTTGTTCTGGAAGATGGCGACCGCCGACATGGTGATGACGGCAATCAGACTGAGCGCCAATAAGAATTCGTTGACCGGCAACTTGTCGAAGGTCGAGGCGCCCAAGACCGTATAATAGAAGCGTAGGAAGACGTAGACGGAGACCTTGGTTGCCGTGGCGGCCAGGAAGGCTGTGACAACAGATGGCGCAAAGGCGTAGGCGTTGGGCAGCCAGACATGCACCGGGAAAAGGCCCAGCTTTAACCCAAATCCAACGGTGATAAACCCGACCGCGACCAAAATGGTTTTTGTGTCAGCGACCGCGGGCAGACGTTCCGCCAGGTCTGCCAAGTTTAGGGTGCCGGTCATTTGATACATCATGCCGACGCCGATCACGTAGAACGTTGCGCCAACCGTGCCCAGGATCAGATAGCGGAAGGCTGCCGTCATGGCCCGGCGGGAATCGCCAAGGCTGATCAACACATATGTTGAGAGAGATGAAATCTCGAGGAACACAAATAGGTTGAAGGCATCACCGGTAATCACAATGCCCAACAGGCCGGTAAGCGTCAGCAGGTACATCGTGTAAAACAGGTACGCCCGGTCGCCAGGAATTTCCGCCTGGATGCTTTTTGGCGCGAAGAAAATGCAGACCGATCCGATACCGGTCACAAGTACCAGTACCAGGGCCGCCAGCATGTCTACTTTGTACTCAATGCCCCATGGGGCGGGCCAATTGCCGAGAAAATAGGTAATTGTTCCGGTGGCCGCCACTTGTTGCAGGAGAGCCAGGGCGATGGCGAACGACACCCAGCTTACCGCCAAAGACAGAAGCCATGTCGCCTGGGTCCGCCGCAGCACCACACAGAGCGGCGCGCAGATTAGAGGCAGAACAACCTGCCAGGTAGGAAGATGGGCGGAGATCACTTGTCTTCCTCCAACTCCATCGCTTGGATTTCATCGTCTTCAATGGTGCCGTAGGCGTCTTTGATGCGGACGATCATGGCAAGACCGAGCGCCGTCGTTGAGATTCCGACCACAATGGCGGTCAAGATCAAGACGTGGGGCAGGGGGTTCGTGTAATTGGACAGGCCTTCGCCGATGATCGGCGCGGTGCCGCCATCGATCCGGGCGATGGTGATGTAGAACACAAAGACGGCAACCTGAAAAATACTGAGCCCGACCATCTTTTTGACCAGGTTGTCCTGGGCAATGACGATATAAAAGCCGGCCATCATGATGACCACGACCAGCCAATAATTCCAGAGGCCGGGGAATTCCATAATCAGTGATCCTGCCCGGCAAAGACGAAAAAGACGGTGACCATGGTGGCGCAGACCGTCATACCGACGCCAAATTCCACGAGAATAATGCCGTAATGCTGTCCGGCGAGCGGCGTGGAGGCTAGAACATTGTAGTCCAGGTAATTTCCGCCCAGCAAAATGCCGGCGACACCCGTTCCAGCATACAAGAGAACCCCGCCAGCCAGGAGTAGCCGGGTCGCCCAGGACGGAAAGACCTTGCGGGCTGTCTCAACACCATAGACCAGCGCATAGAGGATAAAGGCCGCGGCAAAGATCACGCCGGCCTGAAAGCCGCCGCCGGGACCGAAGTCCCCATGGAACTGCACATAAAGGCCAAACAACAGGATATACGGGATCATGAATTTGGCGACAACGCGGAGGATCGAATGTCTGCTCATACATCCTCCTCCCGCCGGATTGGCGCAACACGACTAGATTGCCCCGGCCTCCAGCGGTTGTGGCCCCGGCCCAGAAGGATCAGCACGCCGATACCGGCGGTGAAAATCACCACAACCTCGCCCAATGTATCAAAGCTGCGATAGCTGGCCAGGACCGATGTGACAATGTTCGGCATGCCGACTTCACCCATGGAGTCATTGATATAGCGAGGCGCGACATGCTTGTTCGCCGGCGCCTCCGGATCGCCGTAAAGCGGCATGTCGAGGGTCCCCCAAATAAGGAGGCCGCCGGTCACGATGACGATGAGGAGCGGGATCGGTTTCCATCCCTTGTGGGCTTTTTCGACATTTGCCGTCAGAGAAAGCGTGGCGAGCATCAGAAGTGTCGAGATGCCAGCGCCGACGGCGGCCTCGGTAAAGGCCACATCGACAGCGGCGAGCACGACATACAGCACCGCCGCAAGCAGGCTGAAAATGCCGGTCAGAATGACCACGGCGAACAGTCGGCGAATGCGGATGATGGCGAATGAAATGATCACCATGAAGGCGAGCAGAACGATGTTAATAATTTCTTCTATTCGTCTTCTCCCAGGGTTCGATCGTTGGGGCGTTGGTCTTCCTTCAGGAAGGGTTTGACGCCGCCGGCCAGTGCGGCTTTCGCCAAGGCATGAGTAGTGGTTGGGTTGGCGAAAAACAAAAACAATACGATGAGGACCAGTTTGACGGTAACCAGCGTGAACCCGGCCTGAATGATCATGCCCAGCACCAATAAAAACAGCGCCAGCGTCTCCCCGATGCTTGCGGCGTGCATGCGGGTGAAGACATCCGGCATGCGGAGAAGACCCACTGCGCTAATTAGCAGCAAGACGCTACCCGCAACGATAAAAATCCAGCTGAAAATGTCGGCGAACATACTCAAAGATCACCTAAACTGTCGTTCTGGTGAGGGTGGCCGAGATGGGAGTAGCGGAAAAATTTCATCACCGCCAAAGTGGCGATGAAATTGATCAACGCATAAACCAGAGCGAGATCTAAAAACTCGGGCCGGCCGGTGAGGAATCCCAGCACGGCAATCAACAGCAGAGCCTTCGTGCCGACCACGTTCACCGCGAGAATGCGGTCATAGATGGTTGGGCCCATCATGCCCCTGATGATGGCCAGGAACATGGCGACCAGGATGGCGATAGAAGCAACGATAAACATCAGTGCGCTTCCATCTTGTAGACTTGCCGGTCCATGGTGCCGTTTTGCAGCTCCACGGCTGCTTCTTCTGTCAGGGCGTGGACATCAATCATGCCTTCGCCGACGGCTACGGAAATTGTGCCGGGCGTTAGGGTGATAGAATTCGCATAGGTGACCTGGCCAACCTCGCTTTCCTGGCTGGCTTTCGTGCGAAACATAACCGGAGAGATCGGCATGTCTTTTTTGACGATGATCCGTGCGACATCCACATTGGCCTTGAAAATTTCCCAGATCAGCCAGGGCCAATAGGCGATTGCCCGGCGGCTAAGGTGGATCGGGAAGCCTTCATGATCCACGACCTCCATCCGGCGTGCGATCCAGGCAACCAAAATGCTGGACACGACACCGAACCCGATCAACAGAGGTGCGGTGTGTCCGGACATCAGCATCCAGAGGATAAACAGTGTGATGGCGAGGCCGATGCTTCTAGCCACGTCTCATTGGCTCCTGTGTGATCCCAATCCCTATATCAAACGGGGGCACCGTACCTAACGAATTAAGTAGATTCCCCCGTCGGCAAAAACCTAACGGCCTTTTTAAAACGCTTCAAGGAAGTTCGATGGCGTATTCTGAAACCGGGCGGATATCCTTGATTAGACGTTGTTTTAAGAGAAACTCGGCAAATCTGGCATATCGCTTGGTGTCCAACGCCGCCGGCCGAAGGGCGAATCTGGGCAGCGTGTCCCGCCACGCCCTTTTATTGAGCTCGTCGTTCAAATTTTTGTGCGCGCCAATGAACAGGCCCCAACTCTCGTGCGGATGATTGACCAGATACTGCATCCCCTGTTCCAGCGCATCCATGAACTTGCGGTTGGTGGGCGCCGTCGCCTTAGCCTTGTTGGCGACGATGATCAATTCGTCATAAGGGGGCACGCCTTCCTCCTCCGGATAGAACGCCCGGCCCGGCTTGTTGACGATATCCATCTGGTTCAATTCGAAATTGCGGAACGCGCCAATGACCGCATCTACCTTGCCAGCAACGATGGATGGGGAAAGGGAGAAGTTGACGTTGATCAGCTCGATATCCTCTAGGCTAAGCCCGTGCTTGCTCAGCATGGCGGACAGGAGCGCGTCCTCGAACCCGCCGACGGAGAAGCCAACTTTTTTGCCCTTAAGGTCGGAGATTTTCTTGATCGGCCCGTCTTTCAGCACGACCAGGGAATTCAGTGGCGTCGAAACCAGTGTGCCGATGCGGATCAGCGGCAAACCTTCCGCCACCTGGACATGTAGTTGCGGCTGGTAAGAGACCGCCAATTCGGCCTTGCCTGCCGCGACCAGCTTGGGCGGATCGTTCGGATCGGCGGGTGCCACCAATTTGACGTCCAGGCCGGCGGCTTTGAAGTAGCCCTTCTCCTGGGCGACGATCAGCGGTGCATGGTCCGGATTAACGAACCAGTCCAGCATGACGGTGATCTTATCCTGGGCGTTGGCGCTGGAAATTGCGCCGCAGAGGGCGAACAAGAGGGCGAGGGTGAGTGTCCGAAGCATAAGCGTATCCTTAGTCATTGCTTGGTTGGGTATCAGGCTGCCAGTGCAACAGCCGTTTTAAAAGCGCGTCCACGGCGAAATAGAGAACCACCGCGATCACCGCGAGGACGAAGAGAGAGGCGAACATGACATCGATCTGCATACGGCCGTTGGCGTGCAGCATGAGAAAACCTAGTCCGCCGCTGGAGCCGACCCACTCTCCAACAATCGCGCCGATGGGGGCCACAGCGGTGGCGACGCGGAGGCCCGACGCGAAGGAGGGCAGGGCGGCGGGGATGCGGATCTGCCGGAGGATGGCCCAGCGGCTGGCTCCCATGGTCCGCGCCATATCCAGATAGCCGAGCTCGGTACGCCTGAGACCATCGAAGAAGGCGGCGGTGACCGGGAAATAAATGATCAGTGTCGCCATGGCGACCTTGGAGCCAATGCCGTAACCCAGCCACAGCACCAGGATGGGCGCGAGGGCAAATACCGGGATGGCTTGGCTCACCACCATGACAGGCAACAGCCACTGCCGGGCGGTGCGGAAATACCCCATGGCGAGCGCGCTGGCGGTGCCGAGAATGGTGCCGAGGATCAGCCCCAACAGGATTTCACCTAAGGTAATCCAGGCGTGCCCGGCGATCACGTCGCCCCGGTCCAGCAACGCCGTAGCCACTTTGGCGGGTGACGGCAGGATGAACGGCTGCACCCCGGTAAGCATCACCAGTATTTGCCAGGCGGCGATCAGGATCACAAAGACGAGCAGCGGGCGAAAGACTGTCATGCCGCCATCTCCGCCGCCGATTGCCGTAGGCGATCCAACAATTCCGCCTGGCGGGCAAGCAGCGTTGTATCTTGCAGGTCTCTCGGAATTGCGTCGGTCATGACGAGCGGTTTGTCCAGTACCGCCGGGCGTCCCGAGAGCACATGGATATGATGGCCGAGGCGGAGAGCCTCCAGCGGGTCGTGGGTGACCAGGAGGACTGTATGATCTGCCAGCAGCTCCGCCGCCAGATCCTGCAATTGAACCCGGGTGATCGCATCCAGGGCGGAGAAAGGCTCGTCCATCAGGACCACGGGCCGATCTTCCATGAGAGTTCTGGCAAGCGCCGCCCGCTGGCGCATGCCCCCTGACAACGTAGCTGGCAGGCGCGCGGTGTCGCCCCCCAGACCGACCTTGGCCAACAGGTCCTGTGCCCGGTCAATGTCGGTAACCGAAATCGTTTCATACCGCAGGCGGCGACCGATCAGGACGTTGTCGAGCACGGACAGCCAAGGCAGGAGCAGGTCCTGCTGGGCCATATAAGTGACCCGTCCGGGCAATTCCTCTCCATCCGAACAGGACACTGTCGCGGATGAGACGTCTTCGAGTAGACCCGCGACGAGCCTGAGCAACGTTGTCTTGCCGACACCACTGGCGCCCAACAGGCATGTCCAGGCTCCACCGGCAATCCCGAATCTTAGATCGCGAAACAGAGAGCGTCCGTCAAAAACCAAGTGGTCAATGTTGACGGTGATATCGAAGCGTTGGGATGTGTTATTCTCTGTCATGCACACTCGTCCCTACGCCGGTCCTGGCCGGATCAGGTTCGAGGGGTCGTTTCCCGATTGAAACCTCTCAGCCGGTTGCCCGGCTCCCCCCAGTGGTTAGGTCACTATGCCTGCGGGAAGGCATGGCGGCAATAGGGATTGTGGACAGCGTTGTTGCGGTAATGAGAGTTGAATGCCTCGGCGGAAGAGAACGGCCTCTGCCCCTTTAGTCCAATGATCTTTCTAACCGCCGGATCCATTGTGCTAGCACCAGGTTTAAGCCTGTCAGCGCAAGCAATACCCAACCCGCATGGTCCCAAACCCCGGTCTGCACCACCACGAAGGCGACAATTGGCGGACCGATAAGTTGACCACCCTGGGAGCCTTGGTAGATCAGTCCATTTGTGGTGCCTAGCTGAGCGTGTGAAGGGCTGTGTACCGGCGCGCCGCCGAGGATGGAGGCGGGCTGCATCCCACCGCAGAAGGAAAAGACCAGAACCAGAAGATACCTGACGCTATCCGGGAGCCAATCGGGAAAGGCGAGTAGGGCGGTCGTGCCCATAATGCCACTGCCGAGCGTGATCAGCAGCCAACGTGGTATCTGTTTGTGCACCAGCCAGGTGCCGAACCAGTTCCCGGGGATATTGATGGCCAGCGCAATGGCCGTAAGGGTGGCCGCAACTTCCAGGCTCAGTCCCTTTTCCTCGATGGCGAATGTGGGGAGCCAGACCATCATCGCCATCCACTGGAAGGTATAGGTGGAGAAACAGAAAGTCAGAATCCAAGGTCCCGGGCGGGACGTGGTCAGTTTCACATTCTGCCAGTGACCGATGGTAACGGACTTTTTGGGTGGAGCATGCCCTTTAAAGCTTATGGCTGCGACGGCCAGGCAAATGAGGGACAAAATGGCGGTCAGAAACCACAAATTCCGCCAGCCGCCATGGGTGATGACCCACGGTGCGGTGATGATGGCGATGGTCATGCCGATAGGGGTGACGCTGCTCCAGAAGCTGACGGCGGTGCGTCGGTCTTTGTCGGTGGCGATTTGGGCGATGAGAGATGGCATCGCGATCATCAAGCCAATATAACCGGCGCCTTCCAAAGACCGGCTTATAAGCATTTCCAGGGGCGTTTGCGCCAATCCGCCCCAGATCCCGCCCCCAGCCATCAGCAAGATGGCCAGTGCCATCATACGCCGGTGGCCAAGCCGGTCGGTCAGCAGTCCGAACCCAATACCCAGACCGGTGCCGATCAGGCTGAAGATAGAGACGATCCAGCCGGCGGTCACCAGGCCGATTTTTAATTCGTCCCGTATGAGCGGGAGGGCCGGAGGGGTTTTGCCCACGTAAAACGCGCCGACGATTCCAATCGTCAGCGCGATGGCAACAAGGCGCCACGGCGTGTTTGGCTCAGAGCTCACACCGGATTATCCCCTTTAGATGAGTAGGGGGGCAATTGGAAACTCAGCGGGCGATCGTGCCGTCTTCGAGCACCAATGTGGGAAACTTCTGCCGCAGCAGGTCGATGGCCCGTTGCTCCGACACGCCTTTCGGCGCACGAAGGCTGAGCGAGACTTGTTGCAGTCGAGGGCCTGCTTCCCGGTTGGTGATCCAGAATCCCATATCCTGCGCCACCCGGTCCAATTCCTTGGGCGGATTGACAACGATGAGTTCTGCGCGAGGTCCGGATGCCGTCGTTTGATCGGAAAGCCAGCCTGTGAAGAACCATCCGGCGACAAAAAACGGCACCATGGAAAGCGCCATCCCGGTGATCTTTAAGTTTTTGCTTTTCATAAGCACACCTGTACCAGTTCTTGATACTGAATCAAAATGAATCAGAAATGCTTAAAGAAATGTAAATGCCAAAATATCGGCTGTTTTCAGCTATATATTATGGGAATGGGGAGGGCGGAAAATAACAAAATTCCGCGAATCTTAGCGATCCGGTTAAACCGGGTTTTCGTCTTGGAGCCTGGTGGGGAAAGATAGGGCACTCGCACCTTCGGGGGAGTCGTGGGGTATGCGAGGGGATGCCGGCACAAGTGCCCTAAACTCTTTCACGCTTATATTCGAATCGTCTACGCGACCTTAAAAGTTAATCCGTTCACACGCTGACGGCTTTGTTCCGTCATGTTCAGCGCGGCCAGAAGCGCCTGCTCTTCGCTTCGAAAACGTCCGGGCATCATGTAACACTCGACCGTATCGAATATCACCCAATCATCAGACGTATTCTGGTACTGGACTGAGTAGCGCATTCTGCTCTCCTCACTGGTTTTGTTTTTGTTGAGGATGACAATAGCGCCCAATCCTTACCAATCCGTGAATCGGTGGAAGGTTTTTTTGAAAATTCGAGATTAGGCCGCAGCGTCTTCTAAAATCATATCCGCCGCCTTTTCGCCGATCATAATGGTCGGCGCGTTGGTGTTGCCGGACACCAACGTCGGCATGATAGAGGCGTCTACGACGCGGAGGCCCTTGATGCCATTGACCCGTAGGCGTGGGTCAACCACGGCGCGTTCGTCCGTGCCCATCCGGCAGGTGCTGACCGGGTGATAGCTGGACCGGCCTTGCTCTTTCAGGAAAGCCACCAACTCGTCATCGGATTGAAGGTCCGGTCCCGGTCTAAATTCGCCTTCGTGAACACCCTCCCAGGCAGGTTGGGCCATGATCTCCCGGCCCGCGCGCATCCCGCCCAAGAGTATCTGCCGGTCTTTCTCCGCCGACATGTAGTTGGGCTGGATCGACGGCGCTGTGCGGTGATCGCGAGAGACGATCTGCACGCTGCCCCGGCTTTCAGGCCTCATGATCGCGCAAACCAGCGAGAAACCAGGAAAGGGATGGGGTGTGTCGCCGGGCGTGTCCGCCGTGAACAGCATCAGCAGCATCTGAATTTCCGGAGACGCCGCGCCGGGCTCGATCTGTGTATAGCCGCCGGCATAAGCCGCGCCCATCTCCATCAGGCCCTGGCGGCGCAGGCCGTAATTCAGCCCCGTTTGAATTTTGCGCCACGGGCTGTGGAAAATGTCGTTTACCGTGTTCGGCTTGGCGGAGCGGTACATCAGCGTGCCGTTAAAGTGATCCTGCAGATTGTCGCCGACGCCCGGCATGTCCTGCACCACATCGATGCCGTGGGACTGCAGCAGCTCCGCCGGACCGAGGCCGGAGAGCTGCAACAGTTGCGGGGAGTTGATCGCGCCGCCGGAGACCAGGACTTCGCGGCCCGCCAGCACCGACTTTTCCATCCCGTCCGCTTCATACGCCACGCCGGTGGCTTTTTTGCCGTCGAACAGCAGCCGGGTCGCATGGGCGTTGGAGATCACCGTGAGGTTGGGCCGCTTGCGCGCCGGTTTCAGATACCCGACAGCCGCACTGCAACGCCGGCCGTTGCGGCTGGTCCATTGGACATAGCCAAAGCCGTCGGGTTTTGCCCCGTTCACATCGTCGTTGCGCTCATGCCCGGCTTGCTGCACGGCGTCCAGGAACGCATCGGCGATTTCGTGACGGGTCGCCGGGTCGGAGACGGCCAGCGGGCCGCCGGCGCCGTGGTATTCGCTTTCGCCCCGCTGCTGATCTTCTGATTTTTTGAAATAGTGGAGTACGTCATCGAAGCTCCAGCCGGTATTGCCCATCTGCCGCCACAGGTCATAGTCCTGCCGATGGCCCCGCATATAGACCAGCCCGTTGATGGAGCTGGAGCCACCGATGACCTTGCCGCGGGGCTGGATCACCTGGCGGTCGACCCAGTCCGGATTTTTCTGCGTCCGGTAGAGCCAGTTGACCAGCGGATTGGTGAAGTGCTTGCCGTAGCCGATGGGGATATGGATCCAGGGGCTGGTGTCTTCCCGTCCGGCCTCCAGCAGACACACAGTATAGCGCCCGCTTTCCGTCAGCCGGTTGGCCAGCACGCAGCCGGCGCTGCCGGCGCCGACGATGATAAAGTCAAAGGTAGGAGAGGTCTCCGCCATTTACGCGGCCAGCTTCACGTCTTTCAAGATGCGCCGGCCGGACCGGGCGAGCTGGTCCATTTTCTTGTCGATGCCTTTGTAGTGCAGCTTACCGTTCCGCTTTTTGATCTTGCCGGCGATCATCACCGTATCCACGTTGGAGCCGTTGGCGTGGAAGACCAGCGCCTCTACTGGATCATTTACCGGGAACAGATTCAGGTGCCGGCCGTCGACCAGAATGATGTCGGCCTGTTTGCCCGGCGTCAGCGATCCGATCTTGTGATCCAGCCGCAACGCCCGGGCGGAATCTATGGTCGCCCATTCCAAGGCCTCTCGCGCGGTGATGGAGAGATGATCGGCGGGCTTGCCGGTTTTCTTGATGGTCTCGTTGTTATCCAGGTTGCGCTGGTGCTGCAATGTGGTGCGCAGCACCGTAAACATATCGCCGGAGATATTGCATTCCACATCGACGCCGATGGACGGCCGGCCGCCCAGCGCCCGCACCCGGCCGGTGATCGGTGCGCCGTGGGCCATCTGAAGTTCCACCTCCGCGGTAACCGTCAGCGACGCGCCCGCGTCCACCAGGATTTTCAGTTCCCGGTCGCTAAGATGGACACCGTGCACCATGTTGTGCCGCTCGTCCAACAGCCCCAATTTCGCGAGCCTTTGATACCCGTTCTTGTTCAGCCGGTGGGGGGAGCCCCAGACGTGAGCCGAGATCAATAGATCAAATTCCTTGGCCAGTTCGAAATCATGCTTGGTGACATCCCACACCGAAAAGTCCGGGCCCAGCGCCGCCATCGCCAAGGTGACCATGGCGTCGTCCGCCGCCAGGGAGGTTTTGCGGAGCCGCTCGATCTCGGATCGGGGGTGGGGGATATGGGTAAACGGCGTCTGGTTTTTCTTGGCGTCTGGTTTGGGGGAGCCATGGCCGAACATGGCGCGGATGCCGGATTCTTTCAACGCATCGATGGCCGCGTCGGAATGGGCCGGGGTCGCATTATTGTGACACCAGTCCATGATCGTCGTCGCGCCCGAGTTGATCTGGTTGAGCGCGCCCACCAGATTGCCGAGATAGGTATCGTTCGCCGTAAAGCGCGGCGCGATCTTGGCATGCATATGATGCAGATACTCGGGGATCGACCAGTTGCCGGCGCTGCCCCGCAGGCCGGTCTGCCACGTGTGCAGGTGCGCGTTGACCAATCCGGGAAGGACGATCATGCCGGTGGCGTCGATGGTCTTGGCGCCTGACGCGCGAATGGATTTTGCCACTTTGAGGATTTTGTCGCCGTCAATCAGGACATCGCCCTTGGCGAAGTCGCCGACTTTTCTATCCAGGCTGACAATCGTGCCGCCCTTGATGAGTGTCCGGGCCATAGCCGCCGCTCCTTCTTTTCGCAATGAACAGGGGCGGGACTGTAGTCAGAAATTACCGGGAAAACAAATTGTGAAAGAATGAGCTGTGGCGGCTTAGCCGACCATCATCTTGCCGTCGAACTTTTGCATGAAGGAAATCTTGTCGTCTTCGATTTCAAATACCACTTTCACCCTCTTCAGGCTTTCATCGGTCTTGGGGTTTTCAACGCCCATGGACCAACTGCCGCTCGCATTCTCATCGAGCCAGTCTTCCAGAATGACAATCCGGTCGTCGGTGCGATAGCTGATGCTGCAAGTGAATTCTGAGTTCAATGAGGCAGGCATGTGATCCTCTCAATAGACGAAGCTGTTTGGCCACCCGCCCAGTGACCGGCAACTAAAATTCGGTATCGTTGATGCGGTGTCATGCGGCCTCCTCGTGCAGATCGTTGTCGCAGATCGCTTTGATCGTCGAAGCGTAAAACTAAAATATTCAGCGACAGACGCCCGTTATATAGAGCCAGCTTTTCCTATAGAAAAAATTGTAACGACCGTCCGCAGGTTTGCGTGGTTTGACCCTCAATATATTGGCGCTATTACCAAGAACTCCCTCGGCCAGCTCTAGATTGAGTATACCGTCATCTGGAGGTCTCTTAACTGGCACAATTTCGTAGCCATCGGTTCCAAAATAACCCTTCACCTCGCCTGAGCGCTTGTCGATTATAATGCGTTTTCCAATAGCCCGCCGGTGAGGCCGCTGAACCATTCTGCCAGCCTTCACCTCATAGACTCCTTGAATGACACAGTCGTAATGAGGGAACTGCTGGCCGATAGCCTCAAAGGGCAATATCACTAGTGAGGCAATAAACACCGCGATCCGGCGCTGCGTGTATGAGCAAAGCCTAGTCAGGTGAGCCATTTTGAGAAAACTTTTGTATCGAGCCCTTCAGGTACATACCATTTTTTTCTAAACGGATCCCATTTTCCGCCAAGCTTCTTGCACTCCTCTTTTTCGGAGTAAGGACAGTTGAGGTAGGTATTATTCTGTGACGAAAAGTCGCTAGAGGTGCGACGGGTGGATTGTCGACCGGTCCCTTTTTTTCGATCGCGTTTGGAAGATTTATTCGATGAGCCTTGATTTTTGCAGGCC
>Ga0181587_10000103_pt1 | contig 60209 bp, 54 predicted proteins | sample 071ome_27_FD_132463 | JGI IMG/M metagenome (GOLD analysis project Ga0181587, IMG submission 132463) | Coastal salt marsh microbial communities from the Groves Creek Marsh, Skidaway Island, Georgia - 071409AT metaG (megahit assembly) | ecosystem: Environmental > Aquatic > Marine > Intertidal... | reverse complement strand
TTGCACCGTCAGAGAACGAAGGCACGCCGCGTGGCAACTTCGTGTCATAGTCGATCAAGTCGGCGTAATTGACAGTTCCGTACTTCAAGAACGCTGCGAGCGCATTGAGGTTTGAGCGTGATACGTCGTAACGGAAATCGTGGTCGATGTTGAATCCACCTTTGAGTACCACAGCGAGATCTTCTACTTCAATACTCTTCCCTGCCTTGATCACACCCGGGAATCCAGTGTAGTGAGAGCCGGAACCGTAAGCGCCGGTGGCTCCCTTGTAATCCCAACCGTGACACTCCTTGCAACGGAACGTTGTTGCTTCAGTTCGTGTGTTGGTCGTCTGAGTAGCCCAAAGAGGATGATCACCGGGAAGCGCTTCGATTCCGCTTTCCTTCATCCAGTTGTCGTAGAGTCGACCACCTTTTGCGATTACATCAGCGTCGACCGACACGGTCATAGATGCGTTCACCGCAGCTTGAACCTGATCTTGGGATGGTGCAGGGCCAATGGGACCTTGAGGGCCCTGAGGACCGATCGCACCTTGCGGACCTTCTGGACCAGCGGCTCCAATGCCACCTTCGGGACCCACTGGTCCTGCGACACCTGGAGGTCCGGGAGGTCCAACTGGACCATCTTCACCGTGGTCACCGACTTCACCCTGACACGCAAGGGCAAACATCAGCAGAAGACTAAGAGCCGTTAAGCCTGCGAGTTGCGTTCGGGTTGCGAACTTATTTTGCAATTTAGTCTCCATTCGATTTACTCCCGGTTGAGCAAGAAGAAGATGATTTCATCTAGTTCAGCATCAGAAAGCGATGCTTCGTCATACGCGTCCATTGCTTCGCTGTATGAAGATCCAGCTGGGCGTTGAGGATTGCGTACAAAATCACGAATTTGTTCGGCGGTGAGATCTTCCAGCGACGGTCCACCTTTGGCACCTTCGCCGACTTCACCGTGACATATGTCACATCCAACGTCGAAGAAGAGACGCTGAGCGGTAACCAAAGCAGCGGGGTCGACCGCCGGTTTCGGTGTCGGAGTAGGTGGAACCGGTGTAGCGGTTGCACCTGGTATTGCCGTGGATTGAGGACCCTGGATCGCAATAGGCACGGCAGTCGGTTCCATAGTCGCAGTCGGCACCGGGAATGGAGTCGCCGTTGGGCGAACCAACAACTCCGGTGCGGGAGTCGCTTCAGGCCTGTCCATCAGATATTCAGCGATTGCCTCCAACTGAGCTTCCGAAACATGATGCTCTGCATATAGAGGCATCGACTTCGGACCTTTCCTGACCATATTTTGGAGCCTGCGCATCGAAGTACCGTTTATCGATGGACCCGCGGTGGTACCGGTTCCATCGATTGCGTGGCAACTGGCGCAGCCGTAAGCGACGAACGCTGCGAAGCCCTGGTACTGAGATTGAGCCGCAAGCTCAGAGGGAACCCAGCCGTCTGGACCTGCTGACTGATCACCAACGTAGGTCAAATCAGTCCGTGTGTAGTCATTCCACTCGTCAGTTGTGTTCAGATGAGTGTTCTGCCCGTAGTCGTCTGTAGCCCAAGGGCGAATCGTCATTTGGAGTACAAGAATCGAGACTGTCGTTACGAGAATGACGACTCCGGTGATCGGTCCAATGATTCCGGCATTTTTGCTGAGGAACGAAAAATTAAGCATTCGATCCTCCCTGCTCGCGGCGAGTACGGATATTCGCCCATCCGACGAGTCCAAGTGAGCCGATGAATATCAACCAGACAATTGCGATTAGCCCAGCGGTCAACCACATATTTGCCCCAGGCACTCGATAAGGCGGTAGCTCTTTGTAGAGTCGTCCGTTCGAGATAACTGACAGCTCGGTGGTTGCGAAAGCTTCAGCGAAGACTTCATTGCCATGGAACGAAGCGGTGATCACGTTTACACCTTCTACCGTCGGAGAAAACTCGAGTAATGCGAGCCCAGTTTCATCAGTAATTGCTGAACCAATTTCAACTGCGCTCGTCACATTCAAGAACTCGACCTCGAAAGTGAAGTCGACCTCCGCTTCGTAAATTGGGTTGCCCAGCGGATCGATCAAATAAGCAGCTACAGCAAGTCGCTGACCAGCATCGACTTGCTCAACGGCACTGACCGAAATAATCGGCTCAGGTTGTTGAGTTGATGCCGAACCAGGCGTCGCCAGCAGTGAACTTGTTGTGGCTACAACCATTGCGATGAGGAACAACATCTTCTTCATGACGCAGCTCCTTCCGCTGTTGAAAGCTCTTTTTCGACGGTTTCAAGCTCTCCTGTCTCAAGCATCTCCTGAACTGAGATTGCGGGAGCGAGCTTCATCATGATCATGATGACCAGGACGAAGAATGAGCAGAGACCGAGGACTATTAGCAGCTCGGTTACTGTTGGAGCGTAGTTAGGCGGCTCGTACGGGTTCAAAGGAACTCTGAGTCCGCCGATTACGATGAAGTATCGTTCGAGCATCATGCCGACGTTAGCGAGCACCGCAGCGATCAACACGCCGAGGACAGTTCGTGTCCACGGGTTGAGCATGAGTGCCAGCGGCACGATCAGACCTAACCAAATGTAAGTCCAGAAAATTGGGGACATTGCACCATCTGCAAGCTGGTACAGGTTGAAAGCCGCACCGGTCTTCAGCTTGAAACCTGCAGTTACCAGGTCTGATATCTGGAAGAAGACCATCACACCACCCGAACCAGCAAGGAGTGTTCCCATGTTCTGGAAGTGACGATCAGTGATGTAGGCCTCAAGACGATTGAGCTTCCTCATGACAAACATGAAGACAGCGATCAATCCAACACCGGAGTACACAGCACCCACAACGAAGTAGATACCGAACATCGGACTGTCCCAAGGCTCACGCAAGGTCATACCGAAAATCCAGGAAGTGACCGTGTGCATCATCACCGCGACTGGAACGATGACGACCGTCATGACCTGCAGTGAGATGTGTAGTGCGCGTTCTTGTCTTGGATGTCCTGTCCAACTCGCAGAAAACATCACAACGAAAAGCCGGCGAACAGGATCTAATTTTTCGCCAATGGCATCGCGCACCAACGCAAGGTCAGGCAGTACCGCGAGGTAGAGGTAAACCATGCTTCCTGCGAGATAAGTTGTTAGTCCGTATACATCCCAGACCAACGGAGATTCCCAGCGACCGAACAACATGATGTTCAGAGCTCGTTCTGGGCGTCCCATGTCAGCGAAAATGAACAGCGATGCCGTCAACAGTGCCGCGACGGTGATGTACTCGGCACCTCTACTGATCGGAGCTCGCCAACCCATGTCGGCAAGACGCAAGGCAGCAGAGACGAAGGTTCCACCCATGCTTGCTCCGATAAAGAACACGAACAGTGTGATGTACAGGCCCCACGTGATTCGATCACGCATGCCAGTCACGATCAGTCCTTCACGAATCTGATAAATCCATGCGGCTGCGCCAATGATCACCAGTGTCAGAAGAATTGCGAAAGCAATCACGTAGGTTCGACTGAAGCGCTGCATCGCCTCGATCGTGTGACGTTGGAGAGATTCGGTTGAATAGGTCATTCGACTGATCTCTCCCAGTGGTCTGTGTGTTCGTTCTCATCGTCAACCCAACGGACAGGAGCAAGTCCATGGTTACGTGGGTCGCGGCCGACGAGTTCGCCATGACCTTCGATGTAGTAGACACGTGGTCTCGTTCCCAACTCCTCCTTATGACGGTAAGCAGAGTTGGCGGTCAGGAACTCGCTAATGCGAACGACCTGGTCACCGTTGGTAGCGATGTCCTCTTCAAGGTCACCGTAGTAAATAGCGTTGTTCGGGCAACCTGATGCACAGAACGGCAGACGTCCGGCGCGTGCCATTTCAGGGCAGAAGTCGCACTTGTACACTACTCCCTTTTTCATTGGCAACTGATGTTCAACGCTGTGTTCAATGAACTCGGTCGCTGGGTGGGTAGGTGGCTCTCCCCATGTGAACGAACGACGTTCATAAGGGCAGGCGGCCATACACATACGGCAACCAATACATCGGTTCTGATCGATTAGCGTGATGCCCTCAGGTGTAGTCCATGTAGCACCGACCGGGCACACGTTTACACAAGGCGGGTTCTGGCACTGCATGCACGGGGTTGGCATGAAGCTGCTGCCTTCGGCGGGCGGTGCTGTTGAGGCCCTAAGTGCCTCGACTTCACCCTCATCATGGTGCATCTCGTGCTCGTAAACCTCGATCCACTGCATCGGTTCAGGGACGAAGTGTCCGAAGTTACAAGCCTCAGTACATTGAGGCGCAGTGCCTTGAGATTGACATCCATCGCAAAAACGCTGGTCGATGATCATCATCCACTGGCGAAGTCGACGTTCCGAATCAGCATCCTTCAGTGCTTCGGACGGAACTAACTCGTCTTGAGGCTGATCATCTCGCAAATCGTTAGGAAGCCATGCAACGGCCATGCTAGCCGCGGCCGTTCCACCCATCATCTTCAGCATCTGACGGCGGCTGACTTCCCACTTGCGTAGGTTTTCTTCCTTTTCTTTTTTAATATCTGGTTCCGTATTCAATCCCAGACTCCCGTTATTCGAACAACCAGCCCTTTGTTCTGGTCAGTCGATCTGCTCCACTGTGGATGTTTCCATCGACCTTTATGCGGACCGGTAAAACACCGACCCGCAAATCCCATTACTTGTCCAAGAACGGCGGCTCATCGATTACCTGAGGAACGTGGCACGCTGTGCACATGTACCTCATGCCGTAAAGCTCGCCTGAGATCGTGTTTGTGGTGTAGTCCATGTAGTGACTGATTGGCACCTGAATCGCTACACCGCCGTTGACCGTCTTCCCGTACTCGTGACAACTCATGCACGAGTTTTCCGATGGGGTGATCGTTAGGTCATCAGCTCGGTGAGGAACCTTTGGAGGAGCGCCGTCGTACGCTCGGTCTAGGAGGAGTGACTCACCTGGTGAAACGTTGGCGAACCTGTTCGGATCAATCTGGCCGGTTGCCAGCAACTCCAGTGTGTACAACGCAGACTCAGGGTCCTGCGTAGGTGTCGGTGCTGGAGGCTGGGTTGCAGCCGGAACCGTCGTTGCAGTAGGCGCAGGCGGAACAGTCGGTACCGCAGTTGGCGTAACTTGAGTAACCGCTGGAGCCGGAACGACTGCCGTTGGAGGAACCGGTGATTCCGGCTCGTCATCCGACGAACAGGCCGCAACTGCCATTAGTGCGATCAACGACCCAAGTAGAAGTACTGCCCGAACAGAAACCAAGGAGCGTTTATAGCTGGAAGGTTGGATAGTGTTCATTACACCTTCTCCACTTTCACGGCGCACTTCTTGAAGTCCGTCTGTTTGGATATCGGACAGTAAGCATCGAGGGTCACGTCATTGATCATCACGTCTTCGTCGAACCACGGGACATAAACCATGCCCTGCGGTGGTTTGACTCGACCATTGATGTCGACTGTCACCTCAACGCTTCCACGTCTGGATGTGATCTTGATCCTGTCCCCATGCTCGATATCGAACTTGATAGCGTCACGGGGATGAATGTTCGCGGTTGCGTGCGGGTAGGCTCGCCACAGGTCTGGAACACGACGTGTCATAGTTCCGCTGTGCCAGTGCTCCAGCACACGTCCGGTCATCAGCCAGAGCGGGTACTCGATGTCAGGCATTTCGGGCGGCGGCTCGTAACGACGCAGCCACATCACTGCCTTACCACCGTTCTTGGCTGCATTTCCGTAGAAATTGAAGCCTGTTCCCGGTGGAACGTATGAGTCGTACTCTTCGTTAAAACGCCACTTGGTTTCCTGGCCATCAATAACCGGCCAGCGCAAACCACGAGTTTGGTGGTACAGGTCGAACGGTGCTAAGTCGTGAGCTTTTCCGACACCGAACTTCCTGTATTCCTCAAACAGTGCCTTTTCTACGTAGAAGCCGTTGTCGATAGAAGCATCCGAGTGAGGATGACCATCGATAAGCGGGTACTCGCTTGCTGTGTAAGAGAACAAACTACCGAGACCGAGACGCTTGGCGACCTCTATCGTTTGCCAGAGATCAGATTTCGACTGACCTGGGGCCTGGGTTAGTTTCTTCCAGAAGTGAGTACGACGTTCGCTGTTGCCAAATGCTCCTTCCTTCTCAATCCACATTGCTGTCGGCAGAATCACGTCTGCAAGCTCAGTGGTACGTGTTGGGTAGGCATCTGAGGCGATAACGAACACATCACCCCGGTTTACTGCGTCTCGGTACCTGTTCAGGTTCGCGTAGTCCTGGAACGGGTTCGAAACCTGCGACCAGAAAACCTTGATCTCACCACGGTCGATCGCCCTGATCATTTCCACAGCGTGGAAACCAGGCTTTGGAGGAATGGTTCCTTCTGGCAATCCCCAGATTTCCTCTGCGATTTTCCTGTGTTCAGGGTTAGCGACCACCATGTCGGCAGGAAGTCGGTGAGTAAATGTTCCGACTTCTCGTGCCGTTCCACATGCACTTGGCTGACCAGTCAATGAGAAAGGACTGTTGCCAGGAGATGCGATCTTTCCGGTGAGGAGGTGGAGGTTATAGATGAGGTTGTTCATCCACGTTCCACGAGTGTGTTGGTTCACACCCATCGTCCACAGCGACATCGTCTTGATGTTCGGGTCACCGTAAATATCTGCCAGAGCACTTAGTTCATCTGGCGTAATTCCGCTGATCTCCTGCACTTTTTCAGGTGTGTATTCGGAGACATGGGCAGCGTACTCGGTAAAGTCAACGACGCTCGCCTCTTCAGCGAACTTGAAGTTGTCCTCCAGTCCGTACCCAATGTCGAACTTTCCACGCTTGAATTGAACGTGGTCGTTCACAAAGGATGCGTTGACCTGACCACGTTGGATGATCAAATTGGCGATGCCGTTCGCTATCGCTAGGTCAGACTGAGGTTCAAAAATGATTTCCCGGTCGGACATCTCTGACGTGCGGTTGTTCGCAACTGTCAGGTTGACGATCTGGGTTGTCGGCTCAGACATTCGGCGAGCAGTGACCCGTGCCCAGAGCATCGGGTGCATTTCTGCCATGTTCGCTCCCCAGAGAACGAAAGCATTGGCATGCTCGAAGTCGTCATAACAACCCATAGGCTCGTCGATACCGAAGGTCGAAATGAATCCTGCTACCGCACTGGCCATGCAGTGTCGGGCATTCGGCTCGATATTGTTGGTGCCGATTCCACCTTTATATAGCTTCGCAGCAGCGTAGCCTTCCCAGATTGTCCATTGACCGGAACCGAACATCGAGATTGACCCGGCGCCATGTTCCTCTTTCGCCTGCTTCATCTTGTCAGCGATGAGGTTTAGCGCCTCGTCCCACGAGGCTTTGCGGTACTTAGGGCCTTCCGGGTCACCCTTTGGGTTGACTCGAATTAGTGGGTCTGTGAGTCGGTCGTCACCGTTCTGGATTTTCAGCAGGCCGTAGCCTTTGACACAAAGAAGACCTTTGTTGACCGGCGACTCAGGGTCGCCCTTTACCGAAACGATCTCACCATTCTTGGTACCGACCAGTGCACTGCACCCGGTTCCACAGAATCGACAGGGGGCTTTATTCCACTCGACTCCCTGGAGCTGCGGATCGCTTACCGGAGTGGTATCACCGCTTGTTAATTGGTCGGAAAGGAGCCCTGCGCCAGCTGTTGTAGCAGCCGCGGCCATTGAGAACTTGATGAAGCTCCGACGTGATACTTGGGTCATACTCAATCCCTTGAAGAATTAATCACTCACATCCAGCCCGTTGGAGAGAAGTCTCAACGTGTCCTGTGTGAGGATCGAGATGAACCCGTGAGGATTATGTAAATTTCAAAGGGAGCGAATGCCCTGACGGTTTCAATAAAATACGACTTACGAAATCGCTAGAAATTGAGTTTAGAAATCGCTATCCCGGTTTCTTCAGTGACCGCATAGAGCATGTAAAGCATGTCATTGTGGTTGAAGAATGACGGATCTCGTAATTGATTGGTTTTGCTCTCAATCAAGCCGCGTTTTGAAGGCAACTTCGGAGCAGTTGAGCCTTCCCATTCAACCTCTGGACGGAGAATTTCTTGAGCATCACCCAGAGACCAATATCGCCAGTCCTCGGCGGTGTCTATCATTGATATGTAGATGCGTTCCGGCGCTTCACCAATCACGGTGTAAGCAATGATCAGTTGATCGTCCAAAGCCATGAGCGCACAGTGCCTTGAATCCGCTGGTCCGAGATCAAGACCTTTCTCGAAATCGGTGATTCCATCGACTGACCTGTACAAGGTGTTCGGCATGGCAACGCCATACGAAGCACCTTTGAGTTCGACAACCCTCATGTACGGGTTGCCCAGTTCTTCGGGTAACGCCTGAAATTTCAGTCCATCGTCCGAGAAAGCAGCCCTGGTGAACTGTTCTCCGCCGTGACCAGAGCGCGTGTCCGAGCCATGGAAATACATCCTGATCTGTTTGCGATCGTCATCAACGTGAACATCCGGTGAAGCAATGTGACCGGAGAAATGGGATTCCTCTAGCTGGAGTGTGCCCGGCGAGTAAATCTGCCAGGGACCTTCAAGTACATCTGAATAGGCGAGGCGAATGTATCGACCGTCGTGATGGCCGAAGTACAGACAGAACTTACCAAGCCGATTCGGTAGCCATTCGGGCGTTTCGATCAAGCTGGGTCCGTTGATGTTCTCGCCCATCCGGTCATCCATGTGTGGAGTAATGATCGGATTGTTCTTGAGTCTCTCTACCTTCACTTTCAAAGGTTTGTTCAACTGCATCTACGCTCCATCGTTAAATCGGGCCACTGGTCGGACGAGAAATTTCTCGGGGCTGAGAGTACACTCTCGCCGTTCAACCAGTAGTAAGCGCAGGGAGCAAATTTTGGCAGACAAACTCAGAGTCGGAGTCATCGGTAGTGGTGGCATGACCCAGAACCACACACGCGGCTACTTGCGGACTGGTTCTTACGAAGTCGTTGCACTGGCTGATCTCAGCGAAGAGGTTATGAAGGAATACGACGAGGAGTTTGCTGAGGCTGCCGATTACCATCCTCAGCACTTCACTGACTACCGAGAAATGCTCGAGGTTGCGAAACCCGACATTGTCTCGGTTGGTGTTTGGCACACCGGTCACGCTCCCATGACTATTGCCGCCGCTGCATCGGGCAGCGTAAAAGCGATTCTGTGTGAGAAACCGATGGCGGATTCTTTGATTGCTGCGCAAAACATGCTTATGGTTTGTGAGCGCTACGACGTCAAACTAATCATCGGTCATCAGCGCAGGTTCCTTCCTGCCTACACACTTGCCCGGCAGTTGATTGAAGACGGAGCAATTGGCGATGTCCGGCTGATCACAAGCGTCGCTGGCGATGGTCTTCCGAACTACGCGTCACATCAGACCGACATGTTCCGTTACCTGCTCGGCGACATTGAGTGCACCTGGGTGATGGGAAACGTTGAGCGCGAAACCGACCATTGGGAACGTGCGACGCGAATTGAAGATAAAGCCCTCGCGTTGTTTGGATTCGAAAACGGTGCGCAAGCAATGATCGTTTCTGACCTGACTCCAGTTCGCTGGCAAGGTGCCAGGATCTATGGCTCAGAGGGCATGATCGAAATGACTACCGACGACCTCTACCTGATGAACGGTTCAGCAGCTGGTTGGACACATCACAAGCCAGATGGTGAATTTTTCAAGTACGGTGCAGACCGTTTCGAATGGGTCGAAGGCGGAGCAGGGCAAGCTCGTGAGTTAGCTGACTGGGTGAACGGCACAACCGATTACCACCGAGGAAACGGCGAATCCGGCTACAAGGCGTTGGAAATGATCCACGCCGTTTACGAATCAGCTAGAACCCACACCCAGGTTGAGCTGCCAATGAAAACCCTGGAGAACCCTCTCGATCTCATGATCGATGATGGGCACTTGCCGGTTCGCTATCCCGGAAAACACGACATTCGCGCAAGCCGACTCCGCGGTGAAAACCTTGGAGCCGACTCTGATAACAATTAGAGAATTGTAGAAGTGCCTATTTAGGCCACTGGATTAGTTCAACACGGACGTTGTCCGGGGCGCTAACCCAGCAGAACCTAGTGCCGTCTGGAAGCTCATTTGGTCCGTCGACCAACGGTGCACCCACGGCGGCTAATCGCTCGATTTCTGCGTCGATGTCCTCGACGTCGAATCCGAAGTGCTCCAACCCGAGGTTCACTCCAGAATCACTAGCTGGCAGTGTTTGCCCATCAAGAGGTCCCGAGATGTTTACGGGAACACCGTTTGCTGAACGGCACTTGATGAAGCGATCACCGGTGTGCCTGGTCGAGTCATCGACGATCTCGAATCCAAAATTATCGACCCACCACTTGGCGATGGTCTCAGGGTCGTTCGACTTCAGGTGTATGTGATTCAGGTTGTACATGCGGTAACTCCTAACGGACTAAACGATAGCTCAACTTACGCTTGATTCGCGTGGACTGCTTGCAAGGTGGCTCTGGCGTATCCGACTGTGTAAGCGAACCCTGTGTACCCGGCACCAAAGCCATCGGTCGGGAAATCCTTGTCGTGGTCGATAACCGGAGGATGTTCTGGATAGAGCATCCTTGGGTATTTTTGCCGGACGAGTTCTTCCATCACGGCGTACATGTTCACTTGGCCCTCATCGAGGAATACCTCGGTGTACTTCTCGCCCGGAATTTCGGTAATTACATTCCGCCAGTGAACATGATTGATTCGATCCAGGTCGCCGAAATAGCGGGCTACTTCGACTGGATCGCCTCCAAGTTCGCGCGTCACTCCGCAGTCGAAAGTAATTCCGTTGGCGGTGCTGTCGACAAGACTGACGAGTTTCTTCCAGCCTTCAATGCTTCCCATGATTTGTTCCGAACCTCGACTGATTGGAGCAGGAGGGTCGTTCGGGTGTAAGGCCAGACGAACACCTGACTCTTCAGCTGCGGGAATGACAGCTTTCAAGAAGTAGGTGATGTTGTCCCACATTTCGTCCGCCGTGTGAGCACCTTCTTCTGGAAGAGGAGGTAGGTCTTTAATCTTTTCGTAGTCGAAGGCGTGATATTCAGAACCACCGCGTCCTTCGACGTAGTAGTAACCCTCGATTATTCGATGGGCGTACCAGTTGTATTCGACAACCGGAATACCAAGTTGACCGGCAACTCGTACTGATTCGATTACCTTTTCGATCTGCTCATCGCGGTCAGGTTTTCCATAAATTGCTTTTGGGAATCCCGTGATCATTTTGATTCCCATTTTAATCCCGTGTTTTTCGAGTGCTTTGACGTCAGCACCAAGACCATCGAGTGTCCAAGGAAGTTGATTCTCACGACCGAAATTGGTGTTCGAACTGCCAGCACCCCCGCTGGAGTGAACTGTAGTTATGCCTAGCTGACGCACCCGCCGCAGTGTGGCGTCGGAAAAGTCGGCTACCGATATTCCAATTTTTGGTCCATCAGGTAAATCAGTCATCTAAGAATCCTATTTCCAGAGTTTTTTGATTGCCTCAAGGCAGTCCTCGATCATTTGCTCAGCAGCGCCCGCCTCAAATGGAGCGGTTGGACCAACTTCGTAACCGCCTTCTGGGTAGGCATATGCCATTGGAAGGTACCCGTAGTAGCCGTTTGAATAGCCGGAGAACAACGTCCAATCGGCAGGCGATTTCTCTTTGACAGCAACTCCAATCTCGGCGAACGGTTCAACTGGAATTGAAACCAGCGCGGTGTTGCCGAGGCGGATCACCTGAATAGGTATTTCCTGCTTGTCTCCACCCTGACCGAACGTTTGGGTGTGGCGGAGCAGCAGAGTTTCCCTCTTCGCTGGAAAAGCCGCTTTTTTGATCTCTTCCTGTGAACCACCAGATTGCCTGACCTTCTCCAGGTTGGCTTTGATCGAGTCGTACTTTGCTTGGACCTCAGATTCAGGTGGCATTTCCTTTATTGGGAGCGAGGCAGTCGTGTTGAGTACCGTGAGAGCATCGTCTGGCTCACCGATCTGGTTGAACGAATAAATACCGAGATCCGCGCCCGATGGGAGTATTTCTTCGAGTTCCTCCCCGCGTGGAACCGGGTCGATGTTGAGGCGCACGCGGGCCGCCTCAATTCCAAGTTGTTTTCCAAGCTTGTGGTAGACAGAGAGATTGCCGGTAAATCCATCGATTGGACCCTGGTTTCCCGCGGCGCCCTGGAGGAACAAACATGTGCCTCCAACGATGCTCTCAACGGTCTCTCTCATGGGACCTGGGTAGTCGGGGGTAATCAACTTGTTATCTGGACCCATGATTGTCGGATGACATGCGTAGTTAACGAGCGTCGCGACCGGATTTCCTTCAAGATCATCGAGCGCGGTTACGAGGACTTCGTGATCCACAAAACCGTCGGGGTTTCGACCAGTAAAAACATTTCCGTCACCACTTACCGGACGCCGGTTGATGTTGATCTCACAGTGACCTGAGCCAGACTCAACCCGAACGTCAACAATTTTCGAAACCGCCTGTTCAACGGCTTCAGCAGATGCTGGACCCATTGATTCGAACCACGGCTCAACCAGTTCTGCTCCTTTGACGATCCAAGACAGACCTTCGATTGGACCTGAATGAGTGTGGGTGTATGACACCCGTTGGTTGCTTGCCGGGATGTTGGTCCGAGCTGTTACCGCTTCTCGGATCAGATTGTCGTATCCTGTCGCCAACATGCATGTGTCTATGTCGAGGATGGCGATACGTTCGGAGGGATCAGTATTTCCGGACGGTTCGACTACGAGTGCAGTGATCGTGAGTGGCATATCAATGCCCTCAGCCACCTCGTGGGTTTGAGCTCCCCAACCTGCGTGGGCGATTCCTATTGGTGGGGTGATATCGACTCTGGAAGTTCCAGCCGCGAGCATTTCAACTCCTAAGAATTATTGATTGTCGGTACCCGAAGGGCAATGCCTTCGGGCACTTGAATTTACTGCTTGGGATTTCGATCTAACCTGATTAGCTAGAATAGCCCCATGCTTTAGGAGCGATTCCGTCAATGTGAGTTTTGACATCGATGACCGCAGGTTTGCCTGAGTTAATCGCCTGATCAAGCGCACCTTCGAATTCACTTGGCTTGGTGACGGTAATTCCAAAACCACCCATTGATTCCGAAATCTTGGCGAAGTCTGCGTCTGTCAATTTCCACAACTCATCGGATCCTGGAGTGACTCCCCCGTAAACGTTTTCGTTGAGGGCTCGTTCCTGGTTCAGCGACGCGTTGTTATTCACGACTGTCACTGTGTTCAGCCCGTAGCGAAGCGCTGTGTCCAGTTCCGGGAAGTGATACCACATAGCGCCGTCGCCTGCGAAAGCAATCACAGGCCGGTCCGGAGCGGCAGCTTTCGCTCCAATTGCCGCAGGGAACGCCCAACCGAGCGATCCTGCACATCGGATGTAAGACTGATCAGGGTGGGTCAGGTCGATCATCGTTCCTGTCCAGATACCTGAGTGACCTGTGTCTGAAACGAGAATCGCATCGCTTGGCATCGAGTCAGTAATCTCTTTGCAAAGTCGCTCAGGGCGCATTGGTGAGTCATCTGAATTCCACAGATGATCAACACTTTGCTTCCAGTCAGAAACATATTTCTGGGCGGTAGATACCCAGCCTGCTCGTTCACTCTCGTCGGTAGGTGAACCGACTTCAGAAACTGCCTCCAGCATCTTTTGGAGACCTGCTTTTGCGTCAGCCATTAGACCAACCGAGATCGGGTAGGAGCGTCCGAGTTCCGCTGGGTTGATGTCCATTTGGACAACCTCGGTACCTGGACGAGGCAAAGTCCACTCTTTGGTCACCTGACCACCAGTGTGGCTTCCAACGAAGAACACCAGGTCAGCCTCAGCCAGAACCTGGTTGGCGCACTCCCGTGAGTAAGCACCAGGTACACCAATCGCAAGTGGATGATCATGTGGGAACGTTTCTTTTGCGTTCAGCGAGGTCGCAACCGGAACGTTCAGCTTTTCAGCAAGTTCACGTAATTCACCGCGAGCCCCTGATGCCGTTACTCCACCACCTGCAACTATGACCGGCTTCTTTGCACGGGCAATCGCCGCTAACGCCGCGTTCACAGATTCAGGGTCTGGCTCTGGTCGGAAAGGCGGCAAACTGGAGAATTGGCCTTCTATCGCAAGGTCTAGATCCGCTTCGTTGCCGACGATATGAACACCATCGATGCCTGCAAGGTCCAGATGAGTTGGTCCAGGTGTCCCGGTCGTCGCCTCTCGGATTGCTTGCCTAAGGAACATTGGAAGCTGGTGTGTCTCATGCACCACGCTCGAGTACTTGGTAACTGCACTGAACGGATTCGAGTGATCAACTTCCTGGTAGGCATGTCGATCCTGCTGTTCCTGTTTGAGTCGACCTGTGAGTGCGACGATTGGCGCACATCCGAGATAGGCGTCTTGGAGGCCAGCTGCGAGGTTGTTCGCTCCGACAGACTGGGCTCCACAGAAAGCGACCTTCCCGCTTACTCGTGCGTACCCATCGGCCATGTAAGCCGCAGGTTTTTCACTGTGTGCCATGACTCGTGTAATACCTAGGCGTTCCAACTCGGGCATAGCGTCGGGAACAATCACCGGCATAAAGAAGAAATGCGAAACACCGTGACCATGCATAGTTTCTGCGAGGAAACGAGCGCCGGACATCTGACTCATACGAAACACAAACCTTGCTGACTAATTGAGATTCAACGGGGCGCACTTTACATCAGAAACGCCAGCATTCGCCCGTCCATGTCAGAGGGAATATGTGGATTCAATAAAGATCAGCGCGAGAGTGCCGAATTTGCGGGTTTTGGTGCCCCGGCAAACAGTGCTGCGATTCCACAGATCGGCGGTACGCAAAGGTATGCGAAAAGACCTGTTGTGTAGCTGCCAGAAAGGTCGAGCGACAACGCGAGTGGAAGCGGTCCGAGCGCAGCAGCTGCCATCGTTCCGAAATTAGCGACTCCCCTGATCGATCCGAGATTCTTTCGCCCGAAGTATTCAGGCCAAACGAATTGGTTCGTGTTCATCAGGAATCCCATGTTGATTCCCAGGAGAAACCCGAAGACGTACGCATGCCAGATTTCAGAGACACAGAGAAGCAACAAAATGGAGATCACTATTCCCATTTGTCCAGCGGCAAGCATGTATCTGGATTTGAATTTCGATGCGAGGTAACCCGCGATGAATTGACCAGCTATCAAACTCGGGGCGACGACTCCGAACACGCCAGCGGAAACTGCTGTCCCCATTCCCTTTGATGACATGATTGACACCTGGTGAAACATCACGCCAGTGCCGACCATCGATTGAGCAGCCCCAGCCAACATCAGCAACCACATCACCTTGCCGCGCAGCGCCTGAGAGAGAAGCCAATCTCCTGCGATTGTGAGATCTCTCTGTTTCTTCCCGCTTTGCTTGTCAGCATCTTCGTCCGATGCTGAGCCGCCATCAGGTTCCAACCCCACTGACTCCGGACTCGAACGCATAAATATTGCAGCTGGGATTATGAGAAGCACCCATGCCGTAACTCCGAGTACCACCCACGCAGTACGCCAGTCGGACCACTGGATAAGCGTGGCGCCATAAATCGGGAACACTCCGCTGGCAGTCGCTCCCCCAAGTGCCATCAGAGCAAGGGCGAATGCCCTACGACGAACAAACCAAACTGAAACAACGGTCGCAGGAATGAGACTTAGTGCACCTTGGCCCATCGTCCGCATGACTGCGAATCCTATGTACAACTGCCAGGCGTAGTCGACATTGCTGATCCAAAACGCACCGAGCCCCATCACGAACGTGACGAGAACAAGCATGATTCGAGGTCCAAACCGATCGAGATTCCTGCCGATAGGCATGATCACGACTGCAGCGGTCAGAGATCCGAACAGGTAAAGACTGGATATCGTCGTCGAACTTAATTTCAGGTCTTCGATAAACGAATCCTGAAACACAGAGAACGTGTAGGTCTGACCCGGCGCAGAAGTAAAATTCGCCAGTGCTGAGACAAACAGAATCACCCATCCGTAATAGAAGGGGGTTCTCGCTATTCGTGGAGTCGCAACGTTTTCGACTGGCGGGTTGTTCGGAAGCACAGGGGAGAAGTTTATCCCTGCCCCATCTTCACGTTCGAGGCGTAGAACAGGTTTCTTGGATATTCAATTATTTGCAAATTGACTCCGAAGTACCCCTTAATGGGGATACCCTATACGGCAGTTCACAATAATCTGAGGTCGCAATAATCCTAATCGCCAGTTTGTAATGACTTGCTCGAAACCTTTTTTCGAGTTGGATCATCTAACAGCGCGGGATATAAACAGACACGGAGACTCATCAAACAATGGGATTTTCAATCCAGGGAATCGCGGGGGGCAGCGGTAGGCATCCATGGCTGACGATTCTGGCTTGGGTACTAGTGATGGTTGCCGCTGGCGCTTCCAGCTCGATGTGGGTTGCGGATGCACTTGACGGTGAACAAGGTCCAACCCAAACACTCGAGTACGAACGAGCTCAAGATCTTATCAACGAACGCTTCGGTGAGCTTGATGGAGCCGGAGCAGAAGATGAGGCGAGTGAAGGTGAAGAAAGCTTCTCCGAGCTTGTTCTGTTCGTTGGTGAGGGCATTGGTCCCGGTGATCCGGTATTCGACGGCAAGGTCCAGGAGTTCGTAGACGGACTAAACGCCGCCCAAACTGATGCAGGTGTCCAGCTCCTTTCAACCGACTGGGCGAACTACCCGGCACAACCTTCCCAGGATGGCACTTCGCTACTTGTATTCGCTGAGATTACTGGCGACGGTGAAGAGCACATCGGTGACCTCATTCATGTTGCGGAAGAAGTCCGTAGCGACAATTTCAACGCGTATCTCATCGGTTTCGCCAGTATCAACCACACATTCAGTGAATTGGCTGAGAGTGACCTAGTTACCGGTGAGTCGATCGGTATCGCAGTTGCATTGATTATTCTTGCTCTCGTGTTCGGAGCAGTGGTTGCTGCGTTTGTACCGATTGTTCTCGCGATCTTTGCCATTTTTGTAGCCGTTGGTCTTACGCCTCTTGTTGCACAGTTCGTAGAACTCAACGAATTCGTCCCGAACATCATGACGATGATGGGACTTGCTGTTGGTATCGACTACTCGCTGTTCATCCTATCCCGTTACAAGGAAGAACGAGCGCGCGGACTCGACAAGCACGCGGCTATTGAGGCCTCCAGTGGAACTGCTGGTCGAGCGGTCGTGTTTAGTGGTTTGACTGTTGTGCTGGCTTTGCTGGGCATGCTCATCATCCCGGAGCGAACGTTCCAGGCGTTCGGCATGGGCGCAATCATGGTTGTGTTTGTTGCCGTGATTGTCGGAATGACATTGCTGCCTGCACTGATTGGATTGCTAGGAGACAAGGTCTGGGCGGTGAAGGCACCACTGCCACTGACGTTAGGATTGTTCATAGTCGGGGCAGTCGCAGTTGGACTGACCGTTGGTGTTGGGCCTGTGCTTCTTACCGTTTCGATTGGCGTAATGCTGATTCTTGCGATCCTGACTGTCTTGAAGCGATTCACCAGCTCTGTCGACTTTCTTGGCATGGGGGGAGGATCTGAATACGATCCTGACGCCGAAGCGGGTATCGCCAACGCTGTAACCGTCAATGTGATGCGTCGACCGTGGCTCAGCATGGCAGTTGCCACCGCGTTCCTGTTGGTACTCGGGTATTTCTATTTTGAACTCGATAAAGGAACGAGCGGAATCTCGGTTTTGCCGGACGATGAACCTGCAAAGCAAGGTTTCGTTTCGCTGAACGACAAGTACGGGTTCGGTTCTGATGCTCCGACGATTGTCGCATTTGACGGAAACGTTGGATCCGCCGATGTTGAAGCCGCTATTGGGCGTCTCGAATCGGCAATCAACGCTGATGCCGGATTGGTTCTCCGATACCCGGACGAAAGCAATCCTGAAATCGCGCCTCCTGTTCGCATAGAACCAAGCGTTAATCTTGCATCGATAAGCGCTGTACTTCCAGGTGACCCGACAAACCAGGATGCGTTGCAAACTGTGCGTCGACTCCGCTCAGAGTTAGTGCCTGAAGCCTTCGCTGGTGTGGCTGAGAGCGAGTACGAGGTATACGTCGGTGGTGACACGGCTGAAGTTGTTGACTCGGTAAAAGTTACAGACGAATACCTACCGATTGTTTACGCATCGGTGCTGAGCCTCAGCTTCATTCTGCTGTTGCTGGCATTCCGTTCGATAACTATCAGCATTGCATCGATCATCATGAACCTTCTGTCTGTTGGTGCTGCCTATGGACTGGTGGTGCTTGTCTTCCAGAAGGGCTTCCTGATCGACTTCTTTGGATTCGAGAAGGTTGACCAGATCGAATTCTGGTTACCGCTGTTCATGTTCAGCATCTTGTTCGGTCTGTCGATGGACTACCACGTGTTCATGCTCAGTCGAATTAAGGAGCGGTACGACATCACGGGTCTCGCTTCGGAGTCAGTGGCGTTTGGACTGCGAACCACGGCAAGCATCATTACTGGTGCAGCACTCATCATGGTTGCGGTGTTCGGTGGATTCGCACTTGGCGACATCGCCTTCTTCCAGTCCATGGGATTTGGCCTGGGAGCTGCGGTACTGCTCGACGCAACTGTCGTTCGATCTCTGCTGGTACCTAGTGTGATGCGAGTGATGGGACCGTCGGCGTGGTACTTACCTTCGTGGTTGGAGTGGATTCCGAACATCTCCATCGAAGGTCAGTCTCACGAAGCTTCAGCTTCCGAGCCCTCTGGCACGGTGCCTTCAGGTGCTTCCGAGTAACCTCAGGAAATATTCAGAAAAGGCTGGTCGAGTTTCGATCACCCTTTTTTGTTGTCTCCGAACCGTTCGGCTACATGACTCGCTACGTACTCGGCGTCTTCTCCAACACCAATAAATTGTGCTGACTTGGAGCCATACATCCACTGCAAACCCATGAAGTAAAGCCCCGGGTAATCGGTCACACCACGCAGTTGTTTCGGGTAGTTGCGTTCACCTGTGATCGGGAGGTCGATCCAACTGTAGTCATATTGGAATCCTGTCGCCCAAATGATTGAAGTGATGCCTTCATCAGCGAGGTTGAGTTCGGCGGGCGCATCGCCATTGGGCCAATCAGATATTCCCTTTGGATCAACGGTCGTATCCTCTGGAAAATCCCAACCTTGGTCGTTGATGTACTTATCGACATTCGCTTTCCACCGAACAGGGTGTTCGTCGACAGCTTTGAGAATTTCTTGAAGATCGGTTCGGAATGTGAGGGTCTTCGCGTTGGCACCCGTCACAGGGCCGACCAGACTCATCCCTTGCTTTGCGAGTTGTCGTAAATAAATGTCGTGGCCGCCACCAGCACCACTGGTGTGAGACGAAGCGCCAAATCGAGCATCGTCAATCGATTCCACATCCTCGATGGTTTTGTCGAATTGACCCATCGTGTAATTCCACCAGGAGGAGTCTTTACCGCGATATCTGCGAGGTCTGCGACCTGCTGCTCCAACCGATAGATAGACCCTCTTTCCAGCCGATTGAAGCTCTTCGGCTATTTGAGCTCCGGATTGTCCCGAGCCGACAACTAGCACACCACCTTCAGGTAGCTGTTCATGGTTTACGTAGTCGTTCGAGTGCAGTTGCGTGACGAAAGAATCTAAGTTCACCGAGAACTTCGGTTTTTTCGGAATTCCAAATGCTCCGGTGGCGACAACAACACAGTTCGCTGTGATCTGTCGGTCACCGGCAAGTTCCAGAACGAATGACTCGTCACTTTGCGAGACCTTCTCGACGGTCACACCAGATCGCACTGGAGCGTTGAACGACCGGGCATAGTCTCTCAAATAATCGACGGTCTCTTGTTTTGAAAGATAACCATCCGGGTTGTCACCGTTGTAGTGAAACCCCGGCAAGCGAATTGCCCAGTTCGGGTTTACGAGATGAAATCCGTCCCACCGCTCTTTCTCCCAGGTGTTAGCGACCTCTCCTCGTTCAAGGACGACATGTGAAACACCGGCTTTGGTGAGGTAATAACTTGTGGCTAGTCCGGCGGAACCGGCGCCAATGATGACAATGTTTTGATGTTCTAATTCTGGTGACACGAGCGCAGATACTAAACCTAGCGGCCGCAATTACCCCTTGCAAAACCGCCCGGTAACGCTCGTTCACAAATATCATCACTAAATCAACACTCGTAATTTCGAATAGAACGGATCAGAACCGCACCATGAAAATCACGAAAGTCACACCCTGGCTCCTACTTTCTAAGGCCGCTTACGACTTTGGCAGGCAAGGGGAATACATCTTCGTTCAAGTTGAAACCGACGAAGGCATAACTGGTTGGGGTGAGGTGACCACAACCCACCCTGTCGCAAACCGGGCAGTGTGTGCCGTACTTCAACAGCTTGATCCGATGCTGAAAGGTGACGATCCATTCCGCATCGAGGAAATCTGGAACAAAGTCTTCCGTCGATTTACCTACATGGGTTCCCGCGGTGCCACCACGAATGCAATAAGCGGCATCGATATTGCATTGTGGGACATTCGCGGCAAGGCAATGAACGAGCCCATCTACAACCTGCTCGGTGGACCGGTTCGAGACAAGATTGATCTCTACACACATCCTGATCCCAATATCGGACCTGACGAAGCCAAGCGACAGGCGAAGGAAATCGCTGACTCGGGTCACCGTGCAATGAAGTTCGATCCATACCCTGGAATGGAGGAGGAGCGGAACGGATACCTCAGCGGAAAGATGTCTCCCCAGGGAGAAGCTGAGGGTAACGAGATAACCGCGGCCATTCGAGAAGGTGCAGGTTCAGAAATGGAACTGCTAATCGATGCTCACGGTCGGTTTGACGTGCCAACTGCGGTCCGACTTTCGAGAAGTGTTTCTCAATACAACATTCACTGGTGGGAAGAGCCTGTGCCGGTCGAGAGCACCCATGCGCTGAAGAATGTGCGCGACCAAATCGAAATCCCGATTTCTGTAGGTGAACGACTGCACACGCGTTGGGAGTTCGTGGCAGTGCTCGAGCAAGATCTCGCTGACTTCCTGATGCCAGACGTCACGTGGACCGGGGGAATATCTGAACTCAAGAAAATTTCCACGATGAGTGAGGCTTACTACGTTCCTGTATCACCTCACGATGCCAGCGGGCCAATCAACGTCCTTGCCGGTGCTCACGTGATGATGACGGTTCCGAACTTCTACAAACTCGAAACTGCTCGACACCGCCTGAATGCTTACGACGTGTTCATCGAAACCCCGCTCGACGTTCAAGATGGATACCTCCACATGCCGGAAGGTCCAGGACTCGGTATCGAGATGAACATGGACTACTTGCTCGCCAATTCGGACGAACAGTTCCGCGGCAGTTAGTACCTCCTGCCTCTGTTTGGGTGTACATTGCCCCGAGATTCATATCTCGGGGTAATTACCATCCCTCAAAAGGCAGGACACTTTGAAGATTGCATCAGTAAAGGCCATTGAGGTTGACGTAACTCCACGGCCAACCACGAAACCGAGTGTTCCGAAGATGGAAACGAACGGCTTTGTTAGTCCGATGCAGCGATACCCGGAGTTGAAGCGATCTGACTGGTCAAACGACTGGAAGCGTGCCGCTTGCGTCGTTACTGCGGAGGACGGAACCTGGGGATTCGGCCTGGCACTGCACAGTGGCGTGACAGTTCCACTCATCAATGATCATCTCGCTAAGGTTGTTGTAGGCGAGAACGCAATGGCGACTGAACGCATCTGGGACTTGATGCAGAAAGCAACTTCGCCGTACGGAACTGCTGGTGTGTCGAGCTACGCAATCAGCGCGGTCGACAACGCCCTGTGGGATCTCAAAGGCAAGTTGCTGGGGAAGCCTGTTTACGAATTGCTAGGTGGCCCACAGAAAGAAAAGATCTTCTGCTACGCAAGCAACACAGATATTTCTTACGGAACAGAAAACTCGATCGAGTGGTTCCTGGAACTCGGATTCAAAGCAGTAAAACTGTTCTTGCGAGAAGGACCAGATTCTGGTCTTGCTGGAATTAACCGGACCGAAGAACTGGTTGCCAAAACGCGCGAGCAGGTCGGCGATGACGTTGAAATTGCAGTCGATTGTTGGATGTCGATGAACACTGACTATTTGGTCCGCATCGCCGAGGCACTGAAGCCGTACCGAATCAAGTGGTTGGAAGACTATGTGCTTCCTGAAGACATAGATAGCTACTTCAATCTTCGCCAGCGAATTCCTTACCAAACCCTTGCAACGGGAGAGCACTGGTACTCGGTACATCCCTTCGCGTTCGCTGCCAGTCATGGTCTGGTCGATATATTTCAGCCCGATTTGCAGTGGGTTGGAGGTCTCTCCGCTGGTGTGAAGATATGTCACCTCGCTGAAGCACACGGGCTAACAGTGATTCCGCACGCAAGCACCAATTATCCGTACGGGCAGCATCTTGCTCACTCGATGCCCTCGGTGATGTGGGCCGAGCGTTCAGAAGGTGTAGCACCTCCCGGTGTTCCTCTTGAAGAATTAGTTGTTCTTCCTGGAACACCGGTGATCAAAGACGGATATTTGACACCATCCGATGCACCTGGCTTTGGGTTTGAATTCGACCTCGATTGGGTCGAGTCCAAGGCGACGTAACCAGTATTTCGACCCGACTGTTGCCCATCGGACGATGACGCACATGAGAACTATTCAACGCGTGGTGCAACAGAACACCACAACTTTATTACCCGGAGAAGTACTTGGCAGATAACGCCGAGAACGCGTCGTTGGTCAACGCTTCCCAGACCGATGTCGATTCCTACAAATGGAAAGCATTCGCTGCCATCGGGATCTCGTTTGTCACGATGGTTGCCAGCATGTCGATGGTCTTCGTTGCGCTGTCTCAGATCGCAGACGAATTCGGAATCACGCTTAGAGCAGTCTCCTGGGTCGTAATTGCCCAAGGTCTAACTATCAGCGCACTCATGATGCCGATGGGCCGTCTCGCCGACATCATTGGTCGACGCAAAGTGCACTTGATAGGACTGGTGTTGTTCGGTGGTGGGGCGGTATTTACCGCACTTGCCCCAAGTTTCGGACTTCTGATTCTCGCCCGGGTCATTACCGCAGTTGGTAACTCGATGGGGCAGTCGGTTGGCACCGCTATGGTCATATCAGTGTTTCCAACCCGTGAGCGCGGGAAGGCTATTGGAAGTCAGACAACCGCAGTCGCCATTGGCGGTGCTTCCGGCCCGATTGTCGCCGGATTGGTGCTGCAATTCTTGCCCTGGCAGACCTTGTTCTGGATGCTCACGATCCCGATTGGAATTGCGTTCATAGCCGGTTATTTCATTCTCGACGAATCAAAGGTCAGTCAGAATCTGCGAGGATCTGGTCAGAAATTCGACTGGGTTGGGGCGATTCTTTCCGGTGCAACCATCGTTATTGGTGTCATCCTCATCAACAACCCCTTTGGTGTCCCAATTGTTTCAGTACTGATCCTTGGTGGAGCTGGAATTGCAGTTGCGCTGTTAATTGGATTCATCTGGTGGGAGCTCAGAAGTTCATCACCAATGCTTGAACTCAGAATGTTTTCTAACCTGATGTTCAGCATGGCGGTGGCAACCCGTTTTCTGGGATTCCTCGGAACAACTGCTGTCAGGTTCCTCATGCCGGTCTATCTGCTCAGCTTGAGAGATATCGGAGAAGCTGCAACTGGTGGAGCGTTGTTCCTGACGTCGCTCGGCATGGGTATTGCTGCTCAGAGCGCAGGTCGACTCAGCGATAGATTTGGAGAGCGCCCATTTGCAATCGCGGGATTCGCGGCCCTCGTAATCACTTCAGTCGCGTTCGCCGTGTTTACCGAAGACACTCCCATGGTGTTTGTTCTTGTCGTACTTCTAATCAACGGACTTGCGATGGGACTTTGGAATGTGCCAAACAACTCGATCATCATGGGAGCCGTACCGAAGGAATCGTTCGGAATTGTCGGGGCGTTTACGAACCTGACACGGAATGTAGGGAATGTCACCGGTCAGGCGATCGCTTCGGCAGTGGTGGTTGGAGTCATGGCGTCGGAAGGGTTTGATATTCCGCTCAGCGACATCACCGGGAACGTTGAAGCAGGTCGTTCGTTTATGAATGGTTGGACGGTCGCGTACTGGTTGGTAACTGGGTTCTCCGTGCTTGGATTGATCCTCGCTTTTCTTACCAAACCTGGCGAGCGAGCTGACTAGATTTCAAAAAGTCTTTGGGCGTTCTTCAAATTTGGTGCAACGAATCGCAACAACCTGACATCTAAGCGGCTGGAATCCTTGAAAGATCATTCCCGACTAATGTTCCGTACGGGTTGAATGATCTACTGATAAATTATCCAGCGCGCCAGGAATTGGTTTGATCACACCAGCCCCACGAGTATTAATGCAGACAAGAATCTGGTTCTCAGATCTCCGAGATGGAAAAGTAATCCGTCGAGCGATCAAGACTGCCGTGGTGGTTGGTACTGCTCTCATTGCTATAACCCAGGGAGCAGCATTGATCGAAGGTGAATTCACCAGCCGAATGGCGTGGCAGATTCCTCTCACCGTGATGGTTCCTTTCACTGTGTCGCTGATGACGAGTGCCACGGTCGTCGGGTCTGCAAGGCGCGCAAACAGCGCCGCTCATGAGCGGCTGCGGAACCGCCTGGAAACGATAAACAAATTTCCAAATCTGAACCCTAATCCGGTCCTTCGAATTTCATTGGACCAGTCGTTGGTTTACGCGAACGACGCGAGCAAATCGCTGGTTAGTTCACTTGGAGTTAGCGAAGGCGAACCAATATCCGGATCCCTGTTCGAACAACTCAACAGCGCGGCTAATCAGGAGCCTGAAAAACGAGTTGAAGTTGAAGCCGGAACCCGGACCTATTCGCTCCTATCAGTCCTGTACGACGATCAAGAATTTCTCAATGTCTATGGCACGGACATCACTGCCTCAAAAGTCCTAAACAAATTTCCAGACTTAAACCCGAATCCTGTGATGAAGCTGAGCAACAACGGAGTGCTCGACTACGCAAATGACGCTGCTGCTCCCGTAGTAGAAGCCATTGGAGTTGCAGTTGGACAGCAGCTACCAGGTGAGTTATTCCAGCAAATCGAAGACGTTTGCAACGGGAAAGCTGAAGAACCGCTGACCGTTAGCGGTGGAGGTCGTACCTACGCACTAAGTCCCGTTTACACCCCGGAATTCGAGATTACGAACATTTACGGTCAGGACATCACTGCGCGCATAGCGATGAACAAATTCCCTGATCAGAATCCCAACCCAGTTCTTCGTGTGTCGCAGGATGGAGATTTGGAATACGCAAACCCTGCGAGCGCGTTGGTCTGTAAAGCACTGGAAGTCGAGATCGGCGGAGCGATCGTCAATTCTCGGATGGAAGAGATTCGCCGAATCGCGTCCGCTGGCACAGGCGAAACGATCGAAGTTGAAGCTGACGACCGCGTGTACTCGTTGCTCGTTGTCGAAGTTTATGAGTTCAACTGCATAAACATCTATGGAACCGATATTACGGCGATGAAGGTTCTCAACAAGTTCCCGGATCTCAACCCAAATCCTGTGATGAGGATGTCGCCAGAAGGTGAACTTGCCTACGCAAACTCCGCAGGTGCACCGGTTGTTCGTGCGCTCGGTATGAAAATCGGAGATCCCTTCAGTGATGAAATGCGCGATCGGATCATCACGCTTCGCCAGGGTGGCGACGGTCTTCCCCTTGAAGTCAGCGGTGACGGTCGTACGTACTCGCTGCACCCGGTATACACCCGAGAGTTTGAGATAACGAACATCTACGGGGAAGACATCACGGCGCGAATCGCCATGAACAAATTCCCTGACCAAAACCCGAATCCGGTGTTGCGAGTCTCAGGCGACGGGGTGATGGAATACGCCAACCCAGCAAGTGAGCTTGTTCTGAAGGCAATCGGTACAGACGTGGGAAGTCCGCTCCCTAAAGAATTCTTCGAAAAAATCTCATCTATATCGGAGAGTGGCTCTTCCGAATCAATCGAAGTTTCGACAGAAGGTCGCACTTTCTCACTGTTAGTGGTCGGTGTATTTGAGTTCGGGTTTATCAACCTCTATGGAACCGAAATAACCGCTTCCATCGAACTCGAAAAAGCACACAAAGACAACGAACTACTTCTCCTCAACATTCTTCCGAGTTCGATTGCAGACCGACTGAAATCTGGCGAGGGACTAATCGCGGATAGATTCGAGGACATGAGCGTGTTATTTGCCGATGTTGTCGGGTTCACCGAGATGTCGCAGAAGATGACACCAAATGAGCTGGTGAAGATGCTCAACCATGTCTTCTCCTTGTTCGACAGCGTTGCCGATGATTTTCATCTCGAGAAGATCAAGACCATTGGTGACGCTTATATGGTTGCTGGCGGTCTGGGGGCAGACGGTACGAATCACGCCGAAAACATTGCAGACATGGGCATAGAGATGCTGCGGTTGCTCGACGAATATCGAGAAGAATCCGGAGTCGACATCAAGATCAGGATCGGCATGCACTCCGGCCCGGCGGTCGCTGGCGTTGTCGGACTCAAAAAATTCATTTACGACGTATGGGGCGACACTGTAAACACTGCCAGCCGCATGGAATCACAAGGTGTTCCCAACCGAATCCAAATGCTTGAATCCACGAAAGAAAAACTGACCAAGCTTTACGAGTTCGAAGAGCGTGGGGAAGTCGACATCAAAGGGATTGGCGTTCGAAAAACCTTCCTTCTCAAGCATAAATTGAACGGGACCAACTCAGCCAACGGTGCCTCCTAATGACCGCCTTGATCGTCCTCTCGTCGGGTGGACCTGTCCCGAACGCGGATAGATTCGGCACGTCGTACGTTGTGAAAACGGGCGGTAGAAATTTCCTGTTCGACTGCGGTCCAGCGACAACCGCCAAACTTGCAAAGCTTGGTCTTTCATCGCTAGATTTCGATCAACTATTTATTAGCCATCACCATTTCGATCACACCGCTGACCTCCCTGCTTTTCTCCTGACCCGATGGGACCACAGCGTCGGTAAAGAAAACCGACTACAAATATTCGGTCCTGAACCGACCGTCGAAATGATCGAACGACTGATTGGCCCGCTAGGTGCATTTGCGTTCGACTGGTCTGCAAGGGTCAACCATCCACTCAGCCAGCAAATGCACTCGCTTCGTGGTGGTGATTTACCGCGACCTCATCCAGAGCATGATGTTCAAAACGTCACTACTGGTGTGATCTTCGATTCCAATGAAGTCAAAGTGACAGCGCAACGAGTTGAGCATGTTCAGCCACATCTCGAATCGAATGCATACCGCCTTGATTCGCCTGAAATATCGATCGTGTTCACTGGTGATGCTCGGCCATGCGAACATCTTGTTGAGCTTGCAACGGGCGCTGACGTGCTTGTGACTATGTGCGGAAATTTTCAGTCTGAGTTGATACGGAAAGGTGTCGAAGCAGGACAAATTGGCTCGGTTGCAGCAGGTGAGTTGGCTGCCGAGTCTGGAGTCGGACACCTCGTACTTGCGCATATGGGGCCTGAAATTTCTTCCAGGGAAGGTCGAATCCGGGCTGAACAAGAAATCCGAGAAATTTACGACGGAAAGATCACAATTTCCGACGAGATGCGCACATACCCGCTGACACATTCGATTTATGATCCGCACGTCGATGTGGGAGTTCATCCTCACATCGTCAGGGACATAACTCGCTCGTCCAGCAAATGAAGATCGACTCGCTCGAAATATTCCACGTGGCAATGCCACTGATCTATCCGTGGCGTACAGCCTACGGCGCCGATTACGACATCCACTCGGTTCTCGTTCAAGCCCGAAGCGGTGAGTACTCGGCTTGGTCTGAGTCGACTCCATTACAAATGCCGACTTACAGTCCCGAGGGGGCAGCTGGAGTATTTCTGAACGTCTCTGAATACTTTGCGCCAAGGGTAGTTGGCAAAGAGTTCGAATCGGCTGACGACGTGCTGAATGAACTCTCCATATTCAAAGGCAATCCCTTTGCCAAAGCAGCTCTTGAGATCGTTTGGTGGACTCTCCAGTCCAAGATTCAAGATGAACCGCTCCATGCGTTACTTGGTGGTGAACCAAAAGAAGTTCAGGCGGGGGCTGACTTTGGTATTCAGGACTCGTTCGACATGCTTCTTGGGAACATCCAGGCCGCTGTCGACGCAGGCTTTCCACGAGTGAAACTCAAAGTTGGACGTGGTTGGGACCTCGAAATGCTGAAAGCCGTCAGGTCAACGTTTCCAGACGAGCGATTCCACATCGATTGCAACTCTGGTTACTCGTTGGATGACCTGGACATGTTCAAGCAGATGGACCAATTCAATCTGGAGTTCATCGAGCAACCGTTGGCCAACGATGATGTACTCGACCACGCCGAGTTGGCCCGGTCGATAGAAACTCCTGTTTGCCTCGACGAGTCGATCACCGGACCTAGAGCCGTTGAGCAAGCGCTCCAGGTTGGTGCGTGCAAATTCGTCAACATCAAACCCGGTAGGGTAGGTGGGCTATCGAACGCTGTGAGGATCCATGACATATGCAACGATGTAGGGGTCCCCGTTTGGGTTGGCGGCATGCTAGAAAGCGCAGTCGGCTCTGCCGTTTGTGTTGAGCTGGCAACACTGCCTAACTTCACGTACCCAGGTGATCTGTTCCCATCGTCCCGTTTCTACACCAGAGATATGGGGCAACCAGAAGTTGAACTAACTTCACAAAACACGATGAAACCTTACGAAAATGGACTACCTGAACCGGATCAAGATCTGCTCGAAAAGTTCACCGTAAATCGAAAACTCGTAACCCCAAGCAACTCAAATAACTAAGGAAATTCGATGCCAAATTCTCGTCCGAATGTAATCGTCTTTATGACCGACGACCAGGGTTACGGAGATTTGTCGTGCATGGGGGCGGAGGACTTCAAGACTCCGACTCTAGATCGGATGGCGAAGGACGGTGTGAGATTTACTGACTGGTACTCGAACAGTCCCGTTTGCTCTCCTTCCAGGGCAGCACTGCTGTCAGGTCGCTACCCCGGGAACGCGGGAGTACGTGCAATCCTTCGTGGTCACCGTACCGCGACCGGTCTGCCTGCCTCCACTCCCACGCTGGCGACCATGCTCAAATCTGAAGGATACAAAACTGGGCTGGTAGGAAAGTGGCACTTAGGACTTGCTGAGCAATCACGCCCGGGTGCACACGGCTTCGATCAAACCTTCGGATTCATGGCGGGATGTATCGATTTCTTCTCTCACATTTATTACTGGGGTGCCAACCGTCCGGGACCAAGCCTGAACCCTACTCATGATCTCTGGGAGAACAACGAAGAGATCTGGCGGAACGGTGAGTATTTCACCGAGTTGATCGCGGAAAAGGCGGTCGAATTCATCAGGGATACGGCAGACAGTGACGAACCTTTCTTCCTGTACGTGCCATTCAATGCTCCTCACTATCCAATGCACGCCCCACAAAAGTACATGGATCGATTCCCAGATTTGCCTTGGGATCGACAGGTGATGGCAGCGATGATTAGTGCAGTCGACGACGCTATCGCAGCAATTCGGGACGAGTTAGAGCGCCAGGGACTGACCGAAAACACACTGTCGTTCTTCATGTCCGACAACGGACCGTCCCGCGAATCACGGAACTGGTTGGACGGTCGACAGGACCCTTATTACGGCGGAACCTCGGGTGGTCTAAAAGGGCACAAATTCAGTTTGTTTGATGGTGGTGTAAAGGTGCCTGGCATTGTTCACTGGCCAGCCAAAATCACCGGTGGCCAGGTGGTCGGGACACCCGCAGCAGCAATGGATATCGTCCCGACCGTTCTCGATGCTGTCGGTGCCGATTCGGCTGGTTATGAAATCGATGGGACGAGTCTTCTGGCTCTTGTCGCTGACGATAATCAGTTGGACGAGCGCCCGATTTTTTGGGAGATGGAAGGTCAAACCGCGGTTCGTCGAGGTAAATGGAAGCTTGTGCTGAATGGCCAGCTCGTCGAGGAGGGTGATTCTGTCGCTGATGTTCACCTCTCTGACGTCGAATCCGATCCGTCTGAATCGATCAATCTCGCGGAAAAAGAGCCCGATATTGCCAACGAACTGAAGCAACTTGCTGAAGAATGGCGCGCCGGGATAGAAGCGAGATGGGAACGAGATTACGCAAGTAGCGACTACGAGTACGTCGCACATGGAATGGTTTAACCAGGATATTTGAGAGGCAACTGATGGTTTACGACAAAGCCGGAATTCATGATTCGATCAAGAATCAAGGTCACTATCCTGAGACCGATGAGACTCCAACGCTGACTTTGTTCCTCGACGATCTTTCAGATCGATCATTACGAAGGGTTAAGCAATTAGGCGTCAAAGGAGTTAGCACCGCTAGCCTCGACACAGGAGGACTCGAAACCTGGACTGACGATGTTCTACGCAGGCATCTCGATCGAGTTGCTGAGGCTGACCTCGAACTCCGTAACGTTATGTTCAACCCATCTGATCGAGTCAGGTTCGGTCAGGACGGGCGCGACGAAGATATAGAGACGATTATCAACGCCATCAAAGTCGCTGGTCGGCAGGGTCTTCCTGTGATGGAGTACAACTTCTACGCCCATCGCATTGTTGAAGGCTACAAAGTTGTCCCTGGACGCGGTGGTTCGGGATTGATGGATTTCAATAACGATCGAATCAAGGATTTGCCCCCGCTGGTAGGTGAAGAGGCTCACTCCCTGGACGAGATGTGGGACAACGTCACGTATTACTTGAAGGCCGTGATTCCTGCAGCAGAGGAAGCCGGTGTACGACTGGCTTTGCATCCTAACGATCCGCCTGCGCCAATCAGCCGTGGATCAGGGCAAATCATGAGCACTGTTGAGGGTTGGAAACGTCTTTGCGACATCGTTCCAAGTCCTCAAAACGGGATAACTTTCGACTCTGGAGTAACTCGTGAGCTGGGACACGATCCTGTTGAAGTGGCTCGCTACTTTGGTGAGCGTGATCAGATTAACCATGTGCACTTCAGGAACGTTGTTACTCGCACTCCAAACCTCGACTATACAGAAGTCTGGATCGACGAAGGACAGGTCGACATGTTCGCTGTCATGACCGAGCTCGTCCGCCAGAAATACCCACGATTGATCTACCCTGAGCACCCGCCACAAAACGACTCCGATACTGAATTTCCATTCGATGGGATTTCAGCTACCACGTACACCGGATTTGCCTACACAGTCGGCTATGCAAGAGCCATGATGCAGGCGGCAATAGCAACTCAAACTTCGTAGAGCGACATAACCCAAGGGGACGAACAGTGGTTCTAGAAGCACCGATGAACAAAAGGATTCAAACCCACGACGAAATCATGGCGCGCCATGGCGAAGGTGAGCGCTGGGCAGAACGTCTGATTGAAGATGGTCGCAACCGGGCTGTCTGGATCTCTGGACCTCCAGGCACGCCGCCAGACCCACATATCCACCCTGACTTCAACGAGTGGTGGATAGCTCTCGATGGCAGTACTCAGTGGCAGATCGGGCAATACGAACCTGTCCGCTCGTCTTGGGGTGACGTAATTATGGCTCCAGCTGGCTACTGCCACATTATTGAGCCGAAAGAGGGAGTTCAAGCCATCCGATTCGGTGTGACTCACCCGAACAGCAACCACGACATTAAGGGAATTGCACCGTGTCGTTATTTGCCAGTTGATGAAGGGCAGTCGTCACCGAACTTGATTCACACAAAACTCAAGGATGTGGTCGGTCGAAACGGTACTGAATCAAACTGGACCGAAGTGATCGTTTCTGACGATCGAAACTATGGAACTTACATTCACGAGCTAACAGGCACGAGTTCTGACGCTACTTCGCACGCCGAAGAGAATCGATGGTGGGTGGTGCTTCACGGCTCTGTCGAATGGGATATCGAAGGCGAAGGCGTCACTGCAGCGAACGCTGGTGATGTCGTTTTCATCGAGTCCGGTAAGACTTACTCAACCAGCACTGTTGGGGATGAATCTTCTATACGTGTGTCGATCGAGGCACCGAAGGGATAGTTATGAACTACCACGTCGAGAAGCTTGCGGCTGAAGAAGCACTGGTTGGAGAGGGGCCAGTTTGGGACGTTGAATCCCAATCTCTGTACTGGGTAGACATCCAGGGCGGTAGGTTCTGGAATTTCGATCCGGCGACAGGTGAAAACAAGCTGATTCACTCCGGGTACAACGTAGCTGGGGTGAATCGGAATCGAGGCGGCAGCCTGACAGTTGGAACCTGGGAGGGAGTGCAACTCTGGGACTCCGACGATAACTACAGGTGGATGTTCCAGGGTGAACATGAAGGACGTCCGTTCAAGCTCAACGATTTAATTGTTGGTCCTGACGGTTCCCTCTATGGCGGTAGCGCACATCTCGATTCTTGCACGCTGTTTCGCTTCAATACCGACGGGAGCGTCGAGATAATCGATGACGGGCTCGACCTGTGCAACGGTATGGGATTTTCTCCAGATCTTTCGACGTTTTACTCCACCGATTCACCACGTCATGAAATCTACAAATGGGATTACGACCAGTCGACGCGGGAAATCTCCAACAAACGCGTATTTGCCACGATCCCGAGCGATCTTGGAATTCCTGACGGTATGACCGTGGATGCCGAGGGGTATGTGTGGTCAGCGATCTGGTACGGCGGAACGGTCGTTCGTATTGATCCCGATGGCAAGGAAGAACGCAGGGTGGAATTCCCTGCGGCACAAACTTCATCAGCAATGTTCGGTGGTAAAGACCTAAACGAGCTTTACGTCACATCTGCTACGTCAGGTACTGGAAGCACAGAGCGCACTGGATGGGAACCTGCCGGATTCGATATGAACTCTTATCGTGGCGGTGATTTGTACCGCGTAAAACTGGACATTCAGGGCAAGCCCGAGTTCATTACCGACTTCGAAGTCTAGTTTCTGGTTGGAAGTCCCGGAACTCTGAACTCCGACGGCTCGCCGCGCTGAAACGCGTTCCAACCCTTCCAAAGGCAACCGCTTTCGTTTGCCTTTGCTTGTGCGTCTTGAAAGAGGAACCAACCCATGTGTTGACCATCCTGAGTCCACGCCAGGGCCAGACCTTCTCTGATCAAGGTTTCCTCGATCGATATCCCATCGAGCGTGAACACGTAGCGGTGGTTATCGGCGATTCGCACGGAATCATCCGGTCCGTGCTCGATCCGTACTTGGGAGCCCGTCAGTTCTGCTAGTCGCGTTTTTGCCAGTGCTGCGCAGTCTTCTGGGTGATCGAGCACGAATGCTCCGTACATCGATATCTCACCAAGCTCGGTTGCCAATGTGTTTGCATCTATGACCTGGTCTACCGAAACGATCTCACACTCGGCACATCGAAGATCATCACTCGAATCAACGGCGGGAGGAACACTTTCCTGAGTCGTACAAGCTGCGATAGCGATCACCAGAAGCAACGCGGTAAGGAGTGCCCTGAGAGTAGTAATTTTTCTAAGTAATCCTGACAAAGCATTCGGGTGAAACGGGATTTTCGAGGAGACTCACGCTAGTATCTACGAACTCGCACCGGGGTGCGGGTTTTCTAATTATTTTCAGGAGTACTGGTGTGAAAATTCTTGTCACATCTGCAGCATCATCGACTGCACGCTTAGTCGCTGAAGCACTGTCATCTGATCACGAGGTTGTGCTGACCGATTTACCTGCCAACGTGACCGGTGGGGCGACAGGCTGCGATCTGAACCACGATGGGGCAACAGATGACCTTGTCGACGGTGTAGATGCAATTGTGAACGTTGGGTATGCCGGGCAGTCTGGATCGGACACCGACCTTATCGACTACCACACCCGCAGGATTTACAACTTGTTGCACGCCGCTTCCGAAGCTGGTGTAGATCGAGTGGTCAACTTGAGTACTTTGAAGTTGTACCAGGATCATGAAGAGAATCTTGTGGTCACAGAAAAATGGCGTTCAGATCCATCGGCAGAAGACGCTGAGCTTTTAGCTGCTCATCTCTGTGAATACGTGGTGAAAGAGTTTGCTCGGGATCAACGGATTCAAGCAGTCAATCTTCGACTTGGCTGGCCAATTGCAGTGCAGCTCCCTTCTGGAGAAACATCTGCAGTTTCAGAGTCAGCAGTGATTGCTGCGGTGAGATCCGCTCTCACCTCAGAGAATCTTGAGCAATGGCAAGACATCCACGTCCAATCGCATGTGGCACATCAAAGGTTCAGCACGAAGAAGGCTGAGGAATTGTTCGAAGATCTGGCGAAGGAGTTGGCACGATGAAAGTACTGATTCTGGGCGGTAATGGCATGCTGGGTCCCTGGGCTGTAAAGGCTATGAAGGACCGCCACGACATTCTGCTGACTGATATCAACGACCCTCATCCCAACTACGAAGGTGAATTCCAAAAGCTTTCTGTCGACGATGTCTACGGGGTAGTGAAAGCAGCTGAAGGCATGGATGTGATCGTCAACTTATCCGTGTTGCGGCCTGATCGACAGCTTGCATTTGATGTGAACACGATGGGTAACTACGCAATGATGACCGCGGCGCGTGAGCACCGAATCAAGCGTGTCATCAACACCGGACCGCACTACCAAATGGCAGGTATGCAGTATGAAAACTGGGACTTCGATTTGAATCCCGAGATGCCACCTGCACCGGGTACTCGCCTTTATGCTCACACCAAGGCGCTTGGTCAAGAAATATGCCGAGTGTTCAGTGAACGACACGGTATCCAGGTAATCACGCTTCTCTACTACAACATGAAGCACACTTGGGATCTCAGTGGTCTTGAACCCGGTGATCCGCCGTACCATCAGGATATGGTGCCTTACAGCACTTCGTGGCCCGACTGCGGAACGGCCGTAAACGCTGCTGTCGAAGTGCCTGAAGAGCGACTGGCTTCTCGCTGCGAAACGTTCTTTGTCTTCCCGGATCTTCCGCACAGAAAGTTCAACAACGAGAAGATCAAGCGAGTGCTTGGGTGGAAGCCTCGCTACCACGTTGAAGGCCTCTGGAACAAAGAGTGGCGCACTCCGCCCGATAACTTGGAAGGTGCGTACTAAAGAATAAGCCCCTGCCGGATAAGCAGGGGCTTTTCATTATCGAAAGTTAGTTGACCTTAGAGGTCTTTCACTTCTGCAGTGATCTTCTCGACCGAGTCTTTTGCGTCACCGAACAACATCATCGTTTTGTCGAGGAAGAACAGTTCGTTCTGAACTCCTGCAAAACCTGATGACATTGAACGCTTCATCATGATTACTGACTGAGCCTGGTCTACGTTGAGAATAGGCATGCCGTAAATCGGGCTCGATGTGTCGGTTCGTGCGGCCGGGTTGGTTACGTCGTTCGCTCCAATAACGATTGCAACGTCGGTTCGTGCGAATTCGTTGTTGATTTCGTCGAGGTCTTTCAACTCGTCGTAGGGAACGTTCGCTTCAGCAAGCAGTACGTTCATGTGACCTGGCATTCGACCAGCAACCGGGTGAATAGCGTACTTAACGCTGATTCCACGGTCCTTCAGGAGGTCGGCAAGTTCACGGACCTGGTGCTGCGCCTGGGCAACGGCAAGTCCGTAGCCAGGGACAACGATTACTGACTGAGCGTACGCAAGCATGGTTGCGGCGTCATCGGCCTGGATTGATCGGACAGGTCGCTCTTCTTCGCCACCTGCTCCGCCAGCACCGTCTTCAACACCGAATCCACCCAGCATCACGTTTGCGAGTGAGCGGTTCATTGCCTTTGTCATGATTCGTGTCAAGATCAATCCTGAAGCACCAACCAGAGAACCGGCAATGATCAACATGTTGTTGTGCAGTACGAAACCTGTTGCAGCACCAGCGATACCCGAGTACGAGTTCAGCAGTGCGATCACCACCGGCATGTCGGCTCCACCGATTGGAATAACAACGAGAATTCCGAGAGCTAGAGCGATACCGGCTGCGATAAGAAATGGGGTGATCGAAGGATCGATGACCAACCAGACAGTTGAAGCAATCATTCCGATCAGAAGAGCAACGTTGATCACGTTTCTGATTGGGAGCAACAACGGTCGAGTTGGAACGATTCCTTGAAGCTTTCCGAAAGCGATGAAGCTACCGGTAAGGGTCACTCCACCGACAATTACCGAAGCCATGATCGTGATCGAAACGTCTTCAGCGATCACCGCATCAAGGTCAATCAGTTTTACGAGTTCAGCAGCAGCAACAACTCCTGAAGCCGCCCCACCGAATCCGTTGAAGATCGCCACGAGCTGTGGCATCGCGGTCATTTCGACCTTCCGTGCGGCGTAAGTACCAATGGCGGCACCAATGATAAGTCCACCAATAATCCATTCCCATGAGGCAATGTCGTTACCGACGACTGTCGCGACAACTGCAAGCAACATTGCCATTGAAGCGGTTCGGTTACCGTTCCTGGCAGTTGCTGGAGAACCAAGTCTTTTCAGACCAACTATGAATAAGACCGCTGCGACGATATACGCCACATTGGTCACGTTCATGCTGAGTAGTGCATCAGTAGTCATTACTAATCCTCACCACTTCGCTTGAACATTTTGAGCATTCTGTCGGTGACCATGAAACCACCGACTACGTTGATCGTTGCAAGACCAACCGCTATTGCTCCAAGAATTTGTCCGGTGATGCCATCGGCTTGCCCTGCAACCAACAGCGCACCAACAATGACGATTCCCGAAATGGCATTCGAGCCCGACATAAGCGGGGTGTGCAGAGTTGGTGGAACCTTGGTAATAACTTCGTACCCGATAAAGATCGCAAGTACGAATACCGTTAGGGCAATGATTAGCGCTTCTGCGTCAAACATTGACTAGCGACTTCCTTTCACCGATACGTGCCCGGCAATGATGGTTTGGGAGGTAGATACGTTCATCGATACCTAACCTCCGAGATCATTTCTGATTTCACCGTCGTGAGTCACGAGGGTTGCGTCGACTACTTCGTCTTCGAGATCGAGATTCAGGGTTCCCTCTTTTCGATCGATGATTAGATCAAAGAAAGCCATCACGTTTCGTGAGTACAACTGGCTGGCGTGGAACGGCATCGAGCTTGGAACGTTTATCGGTCCGTTGATTTGAACGCCGTTCTTGTCAACGATCTCACCAGCGACAGTTCCTTCGACGTTGCCGCCAGTTTCGGCAGCAAGGTCGATGATCACGCTTCCGGGTCGCATTGCATCGACCATGTCAGCAGTCATCAAAAGTGGTGCCCGTCGACCGGGAATAGCTGCAGTCGTGATTACTGCATCGGCTTCTGCGATGTGTCCCTTAAGGAATTCCCGCTGGGCGGCCTGTTCATCTTCCGTTTGCTCACGGGCGTAACCGCCAGCACCTTCTGCGTCTTCGGCAGCAGGTGGTTGGATGAACTTCGCACCAAGGCTTTCTACCTGTTCACCAGCAGCGGCACGGACGTCGAACGCTTCGACAACCGCACCAAGTCGGCGTGCTGTTGCAATCGCCTGAAGACCAGCTACACCAGCACCGAGCACGAGCACAGTAGCTGGTGGAATAGTTCCAGCGGCGGTCATCATCATCGGCAAGTACTTGCCGATCGAAATCGCTGCCATCAGTGCGGCTTTGTATCCGGCAATGGATGCCTGTGATGAAAGCACGTCCATTCGCTGAGCCCTGGCGATTCGCGGCACTAACTCCATCGCTACACCGCTAACGCCAGCATTTGCGAGTTTCTTTAGAGTTGCGGCATCGGTACGAGCATTCAGAATGCTGACCGAGATAGCACCTTTTTTCAGGTTGGCGATTTCTTCATCGTTTGGAGATTGAACATGAACAAAGATGTCCACGTTGCCTGCGACATCGCCAGCTTTGGCGATAGATGCGCCTACAGCTTCATATGCTGAATCTGGAAATCCAGCTGAGAGACCGGCGCCAGTCTCAATCGTTACCTCGTGACCAGATTTCACGAGTCTATCTACGGATTCCGGGACCAGCGCCACACGACTTTCGTTTGGATCTGATTCCCGCGGGGCTCCGATTTTCATTCACAGCTCCGTTCGAATTTGCACGGAAAATACTCTTGTTTTTCTAACAACCCTGTAATGTTATCGCTGATGTAGATGAAATCACCGTGAAATATTGGTGAAAGCGGTTGGAATAAGTTCGCCCGGCGCGAAAAGCCTTCGGCCGAGGAAGTAATAGCGACTGTATTCCCCCGAAATCAAATCTCAATTTGGGATATTCAAGAGGTATTGGAGCCAGCGATGTACGTAATTCGACGAGTGTACGAAGTGAAACCGGGTGCAGCGAGGCGTGTTGCAACGCTCGTAAAGCAGCAGGGCGATGTCTACCACGAATCTGGTCAAAGATCAGAAGTGCGTGTGTTCTTCAACGGCGGGACTTTGCCGGGCGAGAGCAACCGCGTTTACATGGAGTGGACTGCCGACATTATCGACTCTCCATACCGTGAGGGAAATGTGATTCCTAAGGAAACTTCTGCATTTGGATCCCAAATTCGCGAGCTTGTCGAAAAGCAGTGGATCGAGTTTTACGAACTCATGGTTCCTGCAAAGATGCAGCACGAGTAGTCCATCTCCCAACAAACATACGCAACGAAAGGTTTTGATCCCACTTTGAAGATCAAAGAAATAACTGCGTTCCCAATTCGTGTCAGCCGGTCCGACGAATCAGAAGGCAAGGAACGCCCGCCTGTAATCGACTTCGGTGATTACTACGTTGATGAGAACGCGTTCACGTCGATTTATTCCAAGCATCATGAAACGACGCTTGTGAAAATCGAGACCGACACTGGAATTGTTGGCTGGGGTGAAGCTCAGTCTCCAGTGTCACCTCGCACAACGAAAGTAATCGTTGACGAGCTCGTTCGTCCCCTAGTGATGGGCAGGGATCCTTTCGATATTGAAGCGATTTGGACTCGAAATTTTGGTGCGATGCGTGAGCGCGGACACCCGACCGGTTTCTACATCGATGCTATTGCTGGAACGGACATCGCACTTTGGGACGTGGTCGGGAAAGCGACCGGCAAACCAGTGCACAAACTGGCAGGCGGAAGATACCGAGACAAGGTATTGCTTTACGCAGGCATGGGTGGGACTGACCCGGAGAAAGTCGCCGATATGGCGGAAGAACATGTTGGGTACGGCTACCAGGCGCTCAAGCTACACCTACTGCTCGATGCCGACGGAGTAGCTGAAATAGCTTCGGCTGTAAGGAATCGAGTCGGTCCGAACATCAAGCTCATGTGCGACGTTCACATGCGTCAATCCGTGACATCTGCGATCAAACTCGGCAGGGCACTTGAAAAACTCGACTTCACCTGGCTCGAATCTCCGCTTGTGCCCGATGACATACCAGGTGCGGTTGCTCTTGCAGAAGCTCTGGATATGGCAGTAGCGATCGGTGAGTGGAGCAGGACCCGATACGAAATGCGAGAAGCGTTCGAGCGGCGGGCATACGACATTGTGATGCACGATATTGCTCGAACTGGCATCACCGAAGGACACCGCATCGGGACTATCGCAGACACCTACAACATTCCAGTTGCGCCACATGTGGGTGGCGGTGGAATCTTGTCGGTGGCCGCTACAGTCGAGTATTCGGCGAGCTGTTCAAACTTCATGATCATGGAGCACAGCCATCACGCGAATCGAATCAAAAACGCGATTACCGCTGAAGACTACGATCCGCAGGACGGTTACTTCCATGTGTCTGACAAGCCTGGTCTGGGAATTGAAATCGACCAATCGCTCGTAGAAAAATACGTGTTCGAGTAATGATCACTAACCAGATCAATGTCTGAATACCAAGCGCCCTTTGTACTAGCGGTCGACATCGGAAGTTCTTCGGTTAAAGCCGGACTTTACGATGCGACTGCCCTCGCTGTTGCGGGAACGGATGTTTCAGTCGCACACGAACAGATCGTGGCGAGTGACGGTACATCGGAGGAAGATGCCGCTCAAATCCAACTAGCCGCCGAACAAGCGATCGACGGTGTGCTTGAGAAGGCAGGTGTTCACGCCGCCAGCATCGAGGCAGTCGGTTTCGATGCCATGGCAAGTACGGTCCTCGGCGTCGACAAGAATGATGATCCTGTAACCCCCGTTTACACCTATGCGGACACCCGCACCGCTCAAGATGTCGAGCAGCTAAAAGCTGAGTTAAACGTTCCTGTCATGTACGACCGGACAGGTGTGATGCAACACACCTCTTACTTGCCGGGAAGAATGAGATGGTTGCGAAGAACGAACCCTAATCTCTTTTCGAGTATTGATCGGTATCTGGATATTTCGACCTATTTGTTCACTCAGTGGTTCGGACACCGTGATGTCCATGCCAGCTATTGTGTTTCATCGTGGAGCGGACTGCTCAACAGGCGGGACCTATGCTGGGACCTAGGTTTACTCGGTCGACTTGGGATTGGCGAAGAGAATCTTCCTTCGCTGGCACCCTGGCATGAACCCGAAATCGGATTATCTGCCGATTACGCCCAGCGTTGGCAGCAACTGGCCGAGGTGCCGTTCTACCTATCGGTTGGAGATGGAGCTGCGGTTAATGTCGGCACTGGTTGCGTGAACGACGGTCGTGTTGCTCTGACCGTAGGTACCACTGGAGCTATGCGAGTCTTATCCGACAATGCAGCACCAGAAGTGCCTAATGGTCTCTGGGGTTATCGACTGGGATCCGAACACACACTTCTCGGCGGATCGTTCTCTGAAGGTGGGAACGTAATTCAATGGGCAATGAATACTCTCCGACTTCCACCGGTAGAGCAGCTCAATACAGAACTAAACAAGTTGAATCCTGCCGACCACGGCATAGATGTGCTCCCGTTCATTGCGGGAGAACGCGCTACAGGATGGTCGAATAACGCCTCCGGAATGTTCCGAGGGATTAGACAGGCGACCACTCCACTACAAATCCTCCAGGCGATTCTAGAATCGGTTTCCTATCGATTCTCTTTGGTAGCCGATTTATTGCTGCCGGGAACGAGTGCCAACTATGAAGTGGTTGCTAGTGGAGGGGCGATCCAGAACTTAAGCTGGTGGATGCAAACAATGTCCGATGTGCTTGGTGTGCCCGTGAGCGTTTCAGCTGAAGAACAGGACACGAGTAGGGGAGCAGCGATCCTCGCACTCAAAGCCCTTGGCACTTGGGAATCTCTCGATGATGTCCCGGCGAAGATCGCGCGAACTTTTGATCCACGGTCAGGTATTTCTGATGCCTATGAGGAAGCCAAAGCTCGGCAAGTGGACCTGTACAAGCGATTGCTTGGCTAACTACTCAGCAGTGCGCTGACGACCTTCGTCCGAGTGTCGATCGACTCGTTCAGCGATTATTTTCGCCATGACCGAACGGGCGTCACGGATCACCTCATCAGGTGGGGCATCTTCTTCGCGTGCCATCTCGGCTTTATCTATCCAGGACCAGAGATCTTCGAGCGCTTCTCTCAACTCGCGAGCCGTAAGCATGTTTAAGTCCGAGGTCGAGTAGTCGGGCGGGTCAGGAAAGTTATTCGACATGAATTACTAATCGCTGGCTTTCTTGACCGCGTGCCCGCCGAATCCGTTGCGCATCGCTGCCAGCATTTTGCCACCGAGCGGATCGGCCTGGCGGGATCGGAAACGCATTTGCAGCGCTGCAGTAATCACTGGTGCTGGGACCGCTAATTCAACAGAAGCATCCACCGTCCAACGCCCTTCGCCGGAATCGTCTACATAAGAGCTGAGTGATTCGAGTGTCGGCTCGTTTTCGAGTTCAACTGCCGTGAGGTCGAGCAACCACGATCGGATGACGCTGCCTCGTCGCCAGTTTTCGGCTATTGCTGCAAGATCAAGATCAAAATCTTCCTTTGCCGCGAGAAGCTCGAATCCTTCGGCATACGCTTGCATCATCCCGTATTCTATCCCGTTGTGAATCATCTTCACGTAGTGTCCTGATCCACTCGGTCCAACGTATAAATTGCCGTCCGAATCATCAGGTGCAAGTGACTTGAATATCGGACGATTTCGATCGTATGCAGCTTCTGAACCACCGACTGTCAGGCAATAGCCGTTCTGGAGCCCCCAAACGCCACCACTGGTGCCGGAGTCTAGGAAATCGATCCCTGCCGTTGCCGCATTCTCTGCTCGCTGTTGAGACTCTTTGTAGTTCGAGTTCCCTCCGTCGATGATAGTGTCGCCCTCATCCAACAGCTCGATAAGTTCCGAAATGGTCGATTCGGTGATGTCTCCTGCTGGCACCATTACCCAAACAGTTCGAGGTGCGTCGAGTTGAGCTACGACATCCGAGAGGCTCGACGCGCTCCGCGCACCTTTCGAACCGAGTGCTGCTACTGCTGACTGGTCAGGGTCATAGGCAACGACGTCATGCGAGTCATTCAGCAGGCGCTCGGTCATGTTTCCGCCCATGCGACCAAGCCCGACCATACCGAGTTTCATGTGGACATCCTTGTGATGAAAAGAGGGTTTACGCCGTCCTGATTATTGAGACCGACGATTGACTACTTCACCGAGTTTATCTGGATTGTGAACGACCCAGTTCTGATCAATCCATGAACTCGCGTCGATTGCTGATCGTGAAAAAGGTGTGCTCACACAGATCCAGCGCGTCCCTGCCGAATTTGCCGCTTTCACCCCTGTTGGGGAATCCTCAACGACAATCGCCTCATCCGCTGCAAATCCCAACCTCTTAAGAGTTTCGAGGTAGATCTCGGGGTCAGGCTTAGGCTTCGAGATTTGGTCTCTGCCAACAACAACGTCTAGATAGTCACGGACGCCTAATATTCCGAGGACTCGTTCCGCTTCATCGGTGAAAGAGGAAGTTGCCACAGCGACCTGATAGCCCTGTGCTTTTGCCGACTTGAGTAGTGAAATATTGTGCGCGTATGAGTCGGCGAGCAGATTCTCGGCTGTACCAAAATTTGCACGATATTCATCCATTCGGGTTTCGTGCAGGACTCTCCACGGTTCGGAGTCTGAGCTGGGTAGGTTGGATTCAATTCCAAACTCATCAAGGATCTTGCGACAGATCATCTCGTCGGTGGCACCCACGTTTCGTTCGTATAGTTCGATTGCTCGCCGATCTGGTGCGTTGGCCCCTGTTAGGCGACCCAGGATTACTGCGTACGCCTTTGCCTTAAGGCGTTCGGTTTCAACGAGAGTTCCGTCCAGATCGAAAATGAACGCGCACACACGCGTTGAATCAGGGTTAGTCAGGTTCACTTGGGGTTATAGAACCTCGGAACGCTCTCGCATCACGGACAGTTTCGCGTACGAGTCGAGGAAAGCTTCAGATATCTCAACGACGGCTTCATCTCGATTGATTACACCTTTGTGCAAGTCGATAAGAGTGGAATAGTAAGTCCTTGGACCAAGCAGTAGTCCATCGACACCTTCAGCTGAAAAATCGACGTTGATACGGTCGTTCACCAAGTTTGGAGATTCGTCATCGGTGTCGATTTCTGCACCGGTGATCACGGCGACCTGCGACACCTTGCCGTCAACATGGGTTTGGGCAACGAGTGCCGACGTGAACATGTCGTCGTACGTTGGCTCAAATGCCCATACAGCCGGCGCAATCCCTGCGTCCTGTAACTGCTGCATTGCAGCAATCATAAGCACTGCGCGTGCTTCTTTCGTCCCGCTGTAAACCTCACGTTGACTCAATGTTGGGACGACGTCTAGTTCGATGACTAACGGCATTGATTCGAGGTATGCCTTGTCCGCAACCGCCTTCATTCGGGACAACAGGTCGGAGCGAGTCGATTCATCCCCTTCGGGGTTGAACGTTAGCCGTACTCCTGTGAAGTCGACTTTGAGATCTCGAAGTGAGCTTTCACCACTACCGGGTGTCGCGATAACGTTGAGTGACATTGCCCTGGATCGCAGGAGGATCCCTTCACCAATGTCTGTGTCTGTCCAAATGGCAATTTCTGACTTGGGTAGACCCGCTTCGATGGCGTTGGTGATTGCCTCGAATACAACTTTCTTAAAGTCAGCGGCACGTTCCCTCTCTGCCGCGGTCGGTGATGTAGAGGTCTCTAATATGTCGACGCAGAAATCCAACCGATCATCCACCGCGACGATCATCTTTGGAACGGTGCTACCGAACGAATTACTCATATCAGTGCCTCCTGCGTAGACCTCACAGACTGGTTAGTGCGGACGTTATCTTTTCAATAACGCCTACCGGATCCGTGTCTGTGTAAACCTCTTTTACTGATTGTCCGACTTCTCGCATTACTGCGAAATCACCTTGCGCTTGAGCGTTCAACAACTGTCCAAATGTGTACTCAGCACCCGGTATCGGCAGATCATCGTATTTCCCTGATACGAAACCTATAACCAAATTGTTCTTTGGTCCGCCTTTGAACAACTGCCCTGTGGAGTGCAGATAACGGGGACCATATCCAAATAAGGTTGGTATACCGGTCGCCATCGTAATTGCATGGCGTAGTCGACTCATCGCTTCGGTTGCCGGCTGTGATTCAGGTATAAACGCAACAATAGAAATGTACGCCCCGGCGTTTTGATGACCTATCGCCTCAACCACTTCCTCCACGCTCGATCCGGTCGATTCAACCCGCTCGGCACCAACCAGATCGCGAGCGCGTTGTTTCGCTGCTTCAACGTCCGGTTGATCGAACGGGTAGATGTCGAGTACAGAGCTGACCACAGCGGCGGCGAACTCCCATCGGAAAAATTCGCCACCAATATCGTTAGCATCATCAAAGTTGATGGTGAGAACTGGGTGTCCGAGTTCTACGAGTTCTGACCGGAGTTCAACTTCAGTTTCGGATCCTATGAACACGAATTGTCGATCTTCGCTGTACCGCTCCGCGGAGATAATCGGTTCGCCGGTTATCGGGACGAGACCTTTCTCATGCTTGCCAGTCGACTCTGCCAGCAGTTGGTCAATCCACAACCCGAATGCTGCAAATTCCGGTGGCGTCACCACGGTCACTTTATCTTTGCCGTTCAGAGCGTTTGCTCCAAGAAACGCGCCAAGTTGTAGTCCTGGATTCGCCGGTGAATCCGCACCGCATTCTTGAGACACGCGAACGGCCGAGTTGGCTACTCCTTCAAGGTTCAGCCCACTAAAAACTGCCGGAGCTATTCCGAACGCGGATAGTGCTGAAAACCTACCTCCAACGTCTAGAGGGGTTGATATCCATGTGCCGAATTCTCCGTTTCTGGCACGTTCAGACATTGGAGTCCCTGGGTCAGTGAATGCCGCGAAATTTCTTCTTCCTGCGTTAGACCCAGTGTTCGGAGAGAGTTCACGGAAGTGCGATTCCAGGGAGAGTGGTTCAACAGTCGAACCCGACTTGCTGGCGACAATAAATAACGTTTTGGATGGGTCGATCCGTTCACTGAGTTCACGAACTGCATCAGGGTGAACTGTGTCCAGCACTCGCAGTTTAGGAGAGACGGATTCGCCACCTGAAAGCATCGACCGAAGTGTTAGCGGAGTCATGCTCGACCCGCCCATGCCGAGCACAACGATATCCTTGATTTCGTCTTTTGCGAGATTCGAACGAGCTTCCTGAAACTGTTCGATGAGTCGAGTGAGTCCGATCGGCAATTGAAGCCAGCCGAGCGTATTCGGCGCTGGATCGCCGCCCTCGTCAGGTGATGGCCACACCGAAGGGTCTTTTGTCCAAATTCGGCTGGCGACCCGCTGGGTTATGAGCCCTTCAAGTACGCCGGTTACCGAATTGGTGATCATGCGACTCTCGCTAGCCAAGCTCCGCTAGTTTTGTCGATACCTTGTTCAGGACCGACTCATAGGAGTCGGCAAATGCCTTGACTCCCGCTTCCAATAGGTCATTGGTGATCGAGTCGAGCGATATGCCTTCCGCTTCGAGTGCCTTCAGTTGACTCAAAGCCTGTTCGGCATTTTCCGCAATCTTGTCGCCTGGGGTGCCGTGGTCGTCGTACGCCGATAGCGTTGCTTCTGGAACGGTGTTCACAGTGTCTGGACCCATAAGTTCATCGACGTAAAGCGTGTCTGGGTAGGCAGGGTTTTTGACACCCGTCGAAGCCCACAACGGTCGTTGTACCTGGGCGCCAGTTGTGTGGAGCGGGAAGAATGTCCCACCGCCACCGAGATTCCTGTCGAACATTTCACCAAATTTCGCGTAAGCGGCTTTGGCGTTGGCAATTCCGATTTTGCCTTGGAGTTCGTGCCCCTCAGGAAGAGCGCCGTCCACTGATGTATCGACCCGGCTGACAAAGAATGAAGCTACTGATGCGACGGTGCCGGGAATGCCACGTCCCTGGCTGGCAAACTCTGAGAGACCTTCAATATAGGCATTCGCAGAATCTTCGTAAGCCTTTAGCGAGAACAACAAGGTTACGTTGACGTTGATTCCTTCTGAAATAAGTGTGCGAATCGCAGGGATTCCGGCGGGAGTGCCAGGGACTTTGATCATGACGTTTGGACGGTCTATCGCCGTCCAGAGCCGTCGTGCCTCTGTTACCGTGCCATCTGTGTCGTTGGCAAGGGTTGGCGATACCTCGATGCTCACGAACCCATCTCGGCGACCGGCGTTGTCGTAGACCGGTCGCAGTACATCAGCTGCGTCACGAATGTCATCCACCGCGAGCTTCTCGAATGCCTGCTCGGCCGACGATCCGGCTGCGGCTAGTTCTCGCAGATCGTCGTCGTAAATCGTTGTGTCGGATAGAGCCTTGTCGAAAATCGAGGGGTTCGACGTGACTCCCGTAATCCCGGAGTCGACGAAACGCTGGAGCGCTCCAGATTTAATCATGTCTCGGCTGATTGAGTCGAGCCAGATCGACTGCCCTAGTTCAAGTGCTTTTTGAGTGTTGTTCATTTATCGATTTGTTACTGGATGTGAATTGATGACGTGTACGAAGACTTAGGACTTGCCGATCTGTGCATCTTCGATTGCCTGAACTTTGTCGAGTCGGCGTTGGAAGCGTGGGTGCGATTCAAGTGAAGCAGCCATAAACGATTGAACGAGGGCTTCTGCAAGAGCAACACCCACAACACGGGCTCCCATGCAGAGAACATTCATGTCATCGTGCTGCACGCCTTGTCCTGCGGAATAGGTGTCGTGGCAAAGCCCTGCGCGAACGCCAGCGAATTTATTTGCCGCTATTGCAGCTCCGACACCGCTACCGCAAATTACGATTCCGCGCTCCGCTTCGCCAGATTGGACAGACTCTGCGACTGGTGCGGCGAAGTCTGGAAAATCGTCTTCTCCGTCATACTCGTGAGCACCTTTGTCGATCACCTCGTGACCCATGTCACTCAGCAACTTTGCCATGTCGTTCTTGAGCTCAAAACCGCCGTGGTCGGCCCCGATGGCAACTTTCATAACGTGTTATCCGTCCTCTGACTGTTATTTACTGGGCATCTATTGTCCTATCGAACGCGCGAAGTTGCCACGCTCGATAGACATATTTCTCGACTGACTACCAGTAACGATGTGATCCCGCTACTTTGACACGTACTGAATACAGCGAAGTATCTCCGCAAATGTAGATTCGCTTTCCATCCGGGTCACCGAATACGAGGTTCGCTGTTGCCTGTTCTGGGATAAGAACTTTGCCGAGTAGTTCACCCTCTGGTGTGTAGCAGTGAATTCCGTCCCTCGCACTCGACCAAACATTGCCGAGTTCATCGACTCGAATACCATCTGCTGCACCAGGTCGAACCTCGACGAATTGACGCCTGTTAGATAGGGTTTTGCCGTCTTCACTTACGTCGAAAACCGTGATGTCCTGCGGTGTCCCGGTGTCTGCAAGGTAGAACAGTTTTTCGTCGGGAGAGAATGCGAGTCCGTTCGGACGGTCACCAATGTTGTCGACGACCGACATCTCACCTGATTCTGGATCAAGTCGGTACGTGAAGTTACCTTCCAGCTCACTGTCTCGCTGGTTGCCTTCCCTGTTCGACAATATGCCGTATGGAGGGTCGGTGAACCAGATTGATCCGTCAGATTTAACGACGAGGTCATTGGGTGAGTTGAGTCGTCCGCCTTGCCAGGTTTCGACCAAAGAAACGACAGTGCCGTCAGCTTCGGTTCGAGAGATTCGATTCGCCGAGTGTTCGCACGAAACGAGCCGACCCTGCTGGTCACGGTAGTGGCCGTTGGTGTTGTTGCATGGGGAGCGGAAAACCGTTGTGTCCTTAGTTTCCGCATCGAACTTCAGGATTCGATTGTTAGGAATGTCCGACCACAGAACGTAGTTTCCTTCGGGGAAGTAAACCGGACCTTCCGCCCATTCACAGCCGGTCCAATGTTTTTCAATTTCTGCATCAGCATCGATCAAATCAAGAAATCGATCGTCGGAAATTTCGATCCCTTCCCTTAGTTCCCCAGGAGGAGTAGATGATCGGTGGTTCGGGAAAATCTTCGGTTCAGCTTTCAAGTTTCAAATCCTCAGGTAGTTGATGTTGGGTAATTGAATTACGGTCGTGTAGCACCTGCAATATTCAGGTGAATCTTCCAGATTGAGCTTGTCGCTCCGATAAACAAGGTTTGGTTGTCGCTCATTCCGAACGACGTGTTTGCTGCTACTTCCGGAGTGTGAATCTTTCCTCGTAGGTGCCCATCGGCGGCGAAGCATTGAACTCCATCGCCAGCGGTAACCCACACGTTTCCATCGACGTCGCATCTAAACCCATCTGGGACGTGTGGATCCACGTCAGCAAATACACGTGGATTCGAAAGCGTGTCGCCGTTTACATCAAACGCCATAAGGCGGTGCGGTCGGAATTCGCCGTGGGTGCGCCCAGTATCACCTATATAAAGAACAGACTCATCGGGAGAAAAAGCGATCCCATTAGGTTTGTCGAAATCGTCGCTAACAACGGTAATTTTTGAACCGTCCGCACTTACCCTATAAACCCTGTTTCGGTCCTGTTCGGGCTTTTCTCCGTGTCCCAGTTCAGGGTGGAGAAACCCGTAATCCGGGTCGGTAAACCAGATTGAACCATCGGATTTGACCACCACATCATTAGGCGAAGTGAGTTTGCCGCCATCATGTGAATCAGCGACAGTGGTCATGCTCCCGTCGTGCTCTTCTCTAACGACAGTTCTGCCGCGTGTCAGACACGATAGGACACGTCCCTCGAGGTCGACAGTATTACCGTTTGAGCAACCTGAAGGATCTCGGTAAATATCAAACCCTTCAGTTTCGCTCCAACTCACGATCCTGTTCTTGGGGATGTCGCTGACAATGACTTTGTTTTTGGCAGGTACCCAGCAGACACCTTCAGCGAATGCGAGACCGTCGGCTAGCAGGTCGAGATCAGGGGAGTCGCCCACGATCCTCTGAAATTCATCGTCGAAAACTTCTATGAAATCCGGGGTGGACACAATTACACCGCCCAAAACTGCTCGATTGAAATCAGGCAGCGAGAGTACCACTACGCAAAAGAAAAGACACATTCTGAAGCGCAATAACAGCTACCATCTTTAGCCGATTACTTTTATCTCTTGTCGATAGCTGCAAAGGACGCCAATGGTTCTTGAAATGGCCGGAAAAACTGACCCGAACTTGTTTCTGGCTGGTGCGGGCAGAACTGTCATCACTCCACCTGTGGGATTCACTATTGAAGGTCCGGACCGCACAACTGGCCCTGCTGAAGGAATCGCAGATGATCTTCTTGCACGTGCAGTAGTTTTCGAGTCGAAAGGCGAGCGAGTTGCAGTAATCAGTCTCGATGTATGGGGGCTGAGTGAATCGCTCGCAGAACGAATCAGAGAGTCTGTAGGGAAGAGTGTCAACGCAGATCCCGACAGAGTATGGCTCTCCGTAACTGGCAATGGTTCATCACCAGATCTCTGGGGAGAATCCGACGAGTATCGGAATTACTCAGCCTATCTCCCAGACCAAGTCGCCGGTGCAGCGCTGATGGCAGTGAATGCTTTAGAACCAGCATCGATGGGCTCTAAGGGAAATCTCTTGCCTGATGTTTCGACATTTACCGAAGGACCCGGTCGACCAGGAAATCCAGCACTTTTCGTACTTGCCGTGAACCGTGCCGACGGTTCGGGAATTGCGCGCATTGTGAATTTCGCGTGTCCCGCGTCGATAGTCGAATCATCCATGAGTTGGACAGCCGACTACCCAGGGTATGCGTCTTGGGCACTAGAGCAGAACGGAGGCGGAATGACGTTGTTCATGCAGTCCGCTTCCCACGACATTCGACCTTTCGACTGGTGGGACGAGAACGCTGATCGAAGCCACCCAGAGCGAGTGGCTCGAGACGTTCACGCATTTGGACTTCTACTGGCAACTCAGGCTTCAAATGCTGCTGCCGAAACCACTCAACGGCGGAATGTCGAGATTGCGGTCGAAACCGACACCGAGGCAGGAATCAGGACCATGCGACTGGGTGACGCGTTTTTCGTCTCAACCGACAAACCTCAGCCAAACAGGTTTGCCCGCAGGTTCCGACGGGATTTACCTCACTCGAATACGTTCGTTTGTGCAAATTTGTCGGGCGCTATGTTTGACCAGAAGGCAACATTTGACGCCAGGGCAGTAAAACGAGGAATTGCCTCCCTTCAAAGACTGGGTGCAACTTAGTCTTCAAACACGGTTTGCGTGGTAGTCTGCCTCACAACTTGAACCCATAACGAATACCCGAAGGAAGTACGGTTGACGAAGATTTCACTGATTGGTGCGGGCAGCGTCGTTTTTGCTCGACGCTTACTGCAAGACATTGTGTGCGTTCCTGAGCTTTCAGATTCAACGGTGTCGCTAATGGACACTGACGCAGATCGTTTGGAGTTGATGGGCAAATTTGCCAAAAAACTCACTCGCGATACAGGCACCAATATTGCGATCGAAACCACCGATGATCGCCGGGATTCACTTCGTGATTCGGACTATGTACTCACCACAATTCGAGTCGGTGATGACTACGACAGAGACATCGGAATTCCGTTGAAATACGGAGTTGATCAGTCAGTCGGAGACACGATTGGTCCGGGCGGTGTGTTCAAGGCTCTTCGCACTGTACCTGTGCTTCTAGATATTTGTGAAGACATCGAAGATGTTGCACCCAACGCTATGTTGCTGAACTACACAAACCCAATGGCAATAGCGTGTTGGGCAATCGCTGAGGCAACTGACGTTCCGACTCTAGGGTTGTGTCATAGCGTTCAACACACAACCGCGGATCTAGCCGACTACATTGGCGCCCCTCGTGAGTCGGTCAATGGATGGGTCGCGGGAATCAACCATTTGGCATGGTTCCTGAGATTTGAAAAAGACGGGGAAGACGCGTACCCACAGCTGTTCGAAGCTATGGAAAACCCGGAAATTTTCGCGAGAGATACAGTTCGATTCGAAATCATGAAACAGTTCGGGTATTTCGTCACTGAGTCGACTCGACATATGTCGGAATACACGCCGTACTTTAGAACTGATGAGGACACCATTCAGGAATTCCGCCTTGATGAAATTAGGCAAGATTTGCAGCGGCGAGTCACGCGTGTAGACGATCACTACACTCAGCTGGAAAACGACGCTAATTCCGACGCACCGCTGACGGCCGAGCGATCTGAGGAGTACGCCTGTCGGATCATCGAAGCGATGGAGACTGATCGTCCAACAGTGGTAAACGCAAACGTTCCGAACGAAAACCTGATCGACAACCTTGTCGATCTCAGCTGTGTTGAAGTCCCAGTTTTGATCGACAAACTTGGTTTCCACCCCATGGCGGTCGGAGAGTTACCTCCGCAATTGGCCGCCTTGAGCCGGTCCAACCAATCAGTTCAACAAATGGCGACACAGGCAATTCTGGATGGAGATCGGGAAGCAGCATTCCATGCAATAGCGCTCGATCCACTCACCTCTGCTGTACTGCCGTTGTCTGAAATTCGGGCAATGTTCGACGAAATGTGGACCGCACACGGAAGCTCTCTAGCGAGTTATTCGTAATGTCGACCGATCCGATTAAATCAAGAGCAGCAATTGCTGTCGCCAAAGGCGAGATTCGCTGTGATGAAACGTCGGTCGACGAGATTGCTGAACGTGAAGTCTTAGTTCGAACGCGTGCCGCTTCGATTTGTGGTAGTGACCTGCACATGGTTCACACGGGTTGGGCAATGCACGCCTTCCCGGCAATGCCCGGACATCCAGGACACGAAGCCGCTGGCGAAGTCATCGAGTCGAAATCGGATCAGTTCAAACCAGGTGATTTGGTTTTAACGACACCTCACATTTGGGATTCCCGCTGTTTTGCAGATTTCCAAGTTGTCGACGATCGACACATTCTGAAGCTGGATCCGGGTGTCGATTTTGACTCGGTCACTTTGGCGCAACAATTCGGCACCGTTATTTACGCGGCAAAGCGCTTATCTAAATCGCTCAAAGGCAAGACTTGTGTGGTTGTCGGGCAGGGTAGTGCTGGTCTCTTTTGGGATTGGGTGTTAAAAAGCAAAGGTGCTAGCCGAGTAATTTCAGTTGAACCCCTTAGCTGGCGGCGATTACTGGGACTTGAGCTCGGAGTTGATGATGCCATCGATGTGATTGGCGAAGAGGCGACAACTGCTGTAAAAGACCTCACAGATGGAAAAGGCGCTGATCTGGTGATCGAAGCTGTTGGAAGCACTCCAACCCTGTCGCAGGTGTTTTACATGGTGAGAGATGAAGGTCAGGTGGTGCTGTTTGGACTGCCAGAATCTGATGACCCTGTGCCGTTCGATTACTCACAAATGTTCAAGAGTCGGGCTGATGTATTTACCGTACTCGGATCACAAGACGAACCAGGATTGTCCAGTTACGCAGAGGCTGTGAAACTCATCAACTCAGGTTCAATTGATGTGTCGCCTCTAATATCGCACCGCATAAATATTTCCGAAATTGACCGCGCTTTCGACATTGCGACAAACAGGACCGACAACGCGGTCAAAATCGGAATTACCTTCGACTAAACGATCAACCCGGTAAGTCTGACAGCGGTTGACTCGTGTGGTGATCTTTTCTGACCAGAAATTCCCGTGAGTAGAACTCGTCCGACCATGCGATGAGGTTCTTCACAGCTTCGTCGAACAGCATCTTGCCCTTCTCAGGCGAAGCGAGCAGCGCATCGCCACAAATACCCGAATTCGTGTATTCGCTGGTCCAGGAGATCACCGACACCGGACCAGCTCCCCAAAGGTCCACCCACTGGTAGGGCGACTTGTGCTCGTGGAACTTGATCGGCTCGTTGACTGCCTGATCCATCTGGATGAGATCTGCGTTCATATGCAGCGCCATGGACGTTTCTGCTTCACCTGAGTGAGCGCACCCGCCGGGGAACTCCGATTCGCGCCAGGTCTTCATAAACTCTGGGTCTGCAGCCGTTAAATTCCACCAGGAAGTCAAAGCAACATTCGCGTCTGTCTCGACGTTGGCGCGCCGGCATGCCAGGTCAAGCGGCGGCATGTTTGAGCCGTGTCCGTTGATGACGATGATTCGGCTGAAGCCGTGGTATGCGAGCGACTTCAGAATATCCACCACGTAACGGATAAAGGTCTCGTGGTGGATTGTTACGGAACCTGGAAAGTCCATCACGTGCGTGGTGTATCCGTACGAAACCGGGGGCATGAACAGCAGTCGATCCTGGTGTTGCTGAGCTGCCGCTTTAGCGACTTCAGTAGCTGTCCACCGGTCCATCTTCACAGGAAGGTGAGGACCGTGCTGCTCCATCGTTCCGACCGGTAAGACTGGGATTAGCCCAGCTTCCACCGCCTGGTTCATTTCAGGCCAAGTCAGATCCTCGTATCGCCATTTTCCATTAATTGCCATGTTGATTAATCCTTGAGATGACAGCTCTTAGTCGAGGCGGGCACCAAAGTCGTCAGCACCTTTTCCGTGCGCGATTACAGCATCTTCATCAATTTCGATTCCGAGTCCCGGACCGTCAGGGATAGGAAGCATTCCATCGTCGTCTAGCAACAAAGGCTCAGCAAGTATTCCGCTTACATATGGCGCTGGATGCCAGTACTCGAGGTAACGACCGTTCGGCATTGATGCTGACAGTTGAAGGTCAGCTGCAGCACCAACTGCGGTGTTCCAACCGTGCATCACGACCTGGACATTGTTGTCATATGCCGCTTGCCAGATTTTCCGCGATTCAGAAAGACCACCACAAATTGTTTGGTCAGGTTGAAGAATGTCGCAGGCTTTTTCCGAAATGAACGGTTCGAAGTTCAGGCGTCCCCGAATAACTTCACCCGTGGCAATTCGAACCGGTGAGACCTCCGTCAATCGTTTGTAACCGTCAACATCGTCAGCGCGGAGAGGCTCTTCGAACCAGGTCACGTCGTAGTCCTTGAGCATCCGGGCAGCTTCCGTCGCCCATTTCAGATCGCCGTGCCAGAAAACGTCACTGCCACCGGGATCGACCATCAGTTCGGAATCGTCGCCGATTGTTTGCCTTGCTGTTCGAACTAACTCTTCATCGTGTTTTAGGTTTCGTTCGCGTCCGAAAGTGCCCCAACCCAACTTGAATGCTCTGAAATTCTTCTCAAGACCGGACTCAAGACTCGAAATCATCTCGTCGACAGGCCAGGAGAAAAGCATTGATGCATAAGGCTTCACCTTCTCGACGTACCGCCCACCAAATAGTCGTGAAACGGAGAGTCCTGTGTGTTTTCCGAGGATGTCCCATAGCGCGTGGTTCACAGCCCCGATATAGCTGGTGATCGCACCGCCGCGACCGTACCAGAAAGTCCATTGATGCAAACGTTCGGTGACAGATTCAGGCTGTAGTGCATCCTGCTCAATTAAGTGCGGCCAGAGAACCTTTTTGACAGCTTCAGCCATCTCCCATCGAACACCAGTACATCCCCATCCAGAAATTCCGCCTTCAGTATCGATTCGAATTAGGGTTTGGTCGTAGCCCCACCAACTCGGGTGGATCGGTTTACCGACTCTCAGTTCCGGACGTTGGCTGACGAGTGGGAACACGGTGACGTTTGTGATCTTCATGCGTTGATTAATTCCAGTTACGTAAGTTCGGGTATTTGGGGCGATGTTGCGCTGTGGCTTCCGCAGTGTCAACGGCTCAAACGACGCATATTCCCGTTGACAATGTTCGTCGAGGTGCCAGAATTCCCAGCGGAGCCGACTGAACGGCTTAATGAGTACCCGAAGGTTTGCACGAATGAAGATCACGAAGCTGAAAGCCACACCAGTAGCAATGCACGATCAGCCGTTGCTCAACAGCACGGGAGTTCACGAGTCGTACCGCATTCGCACGATCGTTCAGATCGAGACGGATGACGGATACACAGGTGCAGGGGAAACCTCCAGCGATGTGACCTCCGAAGTCGAATCCAACCGATCATGGATCGAAGGACATGACCCTCGTCAGATGACGATTGCACGGCTCAACTGGAAGGGAACTCCAAGGGCGTGGGCGGCTGTGGAGTCTGCGCTGCTCGATGCTGCAGCAAAGCAAGCTGGATTGCCACTTTGTGACTACATTGGCGGCCGAGCCAGGGACAAAGTCGAATGGGCTGCGTACCTCTTCTATAAGTTTGCCGACGAACACGGGCAAGGTGAAATCGCCACTCAGGAAGCTCTCGATCCTGAAGGCTTCTTGAAGCAGGCAGAACAGTTCGTTGAACGCTACGGGTTCAAAGCTCTAAAGATCAAAGGCGGATTCTTCCACCCAGACGTCGACATAGAAACCTTCCGTCTCTTGCGTAAGCGATTCCCGAAGCAGGAAGGCTACGAGATTCGCATCGACCCCAATGCCGTCTGGTCAATTGAAACATCAATCCGGGTTGCCAAGGAGATAGAGCAGTACGAGCCTCAGTATCTCGAAGACCCGACTGACTCGATCGCTGACCATGCCGAGGTCAAAAAACACACCGATATTCCAACTGCGTCCAACATGTGTGTGTCAGCTTTCTCGCACGTCAAACCAAACGCACAGCTCGAAGGAATCGATGTCATTCTTGGTGACCACCATCACTGGGGTGGAATCCTTGCGTACAAGGAAACCGGAGTTCTATGCCGAGTGATGGGTTGGGGATTGTCAGGTCACTCAAACAACGCACTTGGAATTTCTCAGGCAGCGATGCTGCACGCGTGCGCTGCTACACCTGAACTGAACTACCAGGCCGACAGTCATTACCCGTGGACAGACACCGACGGTGACATCATCAAGGGTGGCAAACTCCAATTCAAAGATGGTTTTATGGAAGTGCCTGACGCCCCTGGACTCGGTGTCGAAATCGACGAAGACAAACTGGCCGAACGAGCGGAACAAGCACTTCAGGGCCCACCTGACAACCGAAAGGACATGATCCTGTCACTAGATCCAGATGCTAAGCCGCGAGATGGTTCCTGGACGGGCTACAACTTCCCGAATTACGCCAAGCCAAGATGGTAAGCTTCCGGCGTCGACGAAAGTTCAGAAATATTAGGGTTGGTTATTAGATGGACGCTGAAATCGCAATTCTTCGACTTTTGCACATCGTTCCGGGTGTCGTGTTGGTTGGAAGCGCAATATTCCTCGCCTGGGTTCTGCAACCGGCATTGAAAGTGACAGGGCCACCTCATGCCGGAGCACTTATGAGCAATATGGTCAAACCCATGGTGATTTTGTTGCACTCATCGGCGTCGCTCACGATTATCTTTGGTGTGATCATGGCATTTAGGGTTCGAGATCCTTTGTTTGACTTCCTGTGGTCGACCAACTGGGGAACCATGATTTGGGTTGGAGCTCTATTGGCAGTTCTTGGTTATGCCGTAGGCACAACCGGTGGTTTCACCAGCAAGAAGATGATGGATCTTGGTGCGAGTCTGCAAGGCCCGCCAACTCCCGAGCAAGGCGCTGAGATTGCTCGGTTGCAGGCGCGAGCAATGTTGCTGACAAAGATCGCGTCAGTGCTCGTTACCATCGCTGTAATCACAATGGCGCTCGCACAGCACGTTTAGTAGATAAGTACTCTGGAGAATTAGCGCGTGGATATTCCTTTAGTAATAACCAGGATCATCCACGTACTTTCAGGTGCTTTTTGGGTCGGGGCCGCGATTTACCTCGCACTGATCCTCGAACCCCGAGTTCGTTCAATAGGCCCTCAACTTGAAGGTCAACTGCTGAATCACACTAGCAAACTCAATTCCGCTTGGATCACAGGTGCGGCGGTTGTGACCATGCTTTCCGGGTTTGCTTTAATCTCCCTGACCCCAGGGAGAAACATGTCTCAGTTGGGTTCGAGCGCATGGGGCAATATGATCCTCGCCGGTCTTATTCTTTCGCTGGCTGCGTTCTTCATCAGCGGTGGAGCTGGTGCTTTTTCGGCGAAGCTGAGGCGTGGCTTGGACGCTGGCAATGTCTCAAGCGATGATCTCGACCGCTACCGTCGAAATTTGTCACTGCTGAGTTACCTGAACGCTGTAATAGTGACGGTAGCAGTCGCAACGATGGCAGCTGCTCGCTTCGCCTAGACGTAAAGTCCGAGTTGTCCGCCCCCAAGTAGAAACAGGCCGCTTTCGTTCATACCTGGCTTTGATTCTTGGTCGTTTGCTGGATCAAAACTCGATAGAAGTCTAAATCCTTGCGAGGAATGTTCGCGTCCCCAATCCGTCGCAGCAGTGGCAGCGTTCAATATCTCGCCGCTTTCGTACAAATCTCTCTGGGAACGGATGTCTTTGACAGCCACACCAATACTCGTTGGCGAGTCAGGAACCTCGTACTGAGTAACCACCGTCTGCCCAACTTCAGAGAGGACACTTGCACCGGTTCCGTTCTGAATTTGACTGGACACCCCGGACACGACATGAAGATGAGCGTGTACTTGACTTTGATGAGCAACAAGGCCGAAATTCGAGATCACTCGATATCCGAAATCCGAGCAGAACTCATCACCAACTTCCACAGCCAATCTCGCTGCGTTTTTCAACACGAGAGATGACCAGAACTCGGACTGAGTCATGTGCCCATTGGGCACGATGAGAAGCATGACCCGCTCCCACTTCAACCGGTTGTGAAAACAGGAAACATTCAATCCTTCAGAGGGTCGCGAAACCCAGTTGGCAGGGGCGTCATTGTTGACGATCTTGCAAAAAATGCAATCGCCAGTGTCAGGCAAATCCACGATTACTTACGCGTTGTTCGCTTACGACTTGGACGAGGCGTCGCACCTCTGTGCCTGAAATCAGGGGCGCTCATATACCGCTCAGCGACAACGTTTGCATCGCAAAGCCTCGAAACGATTGCTTCTGAGTATCGGGAAGTAATCCGCGTGTCCCGTTCACCGATCGTTTCGAGCGTCGTTCGACTGGTAAACACGGTTGGCAACATCATGTCGTGTCGATGAACGATGAGTTGATACAGCTTTTCTTCAGCCCAGGCTGTTGATGCCTCTGCACCAAGATCATCCAAAACCAGAATGTCCACGTCTCGTACTTGTTTGAACGAATGATCGAAAGATTGTCCGCCGCTTGGTCCGTATGAACGCCTTAGATCATCAAGCAGATCTGGAACAAACCTGAACAGCACTTCTCGGCCCTGTTCGACGCTTTCGTTCACGATTGCGGCTGCGAGGTGAGTCTTGCCAACACCAGTTGGTCCTGCAAGATACAGCCAGCCCGACGGGTGTTCTGCAAACACCTTGGCAGCATCCAATGCTTCCGACAGCGAACGACGCTGGGCTACGGTTGCACCCGCTGATCCCTTGATCAAATAAGAGTCGAACGTCATCGTTTCAGCGAGACGTCGGCCGAGCCCTGAGTCTTTTATTTGTGAAGCACCAGAACCGGGCTTGATTTGCACCACAGTAGAGAAATACGGATCGCCAAGCCTTGTCCTTAATCGCTCGTCCAATTCGTCGAAGCGATGTGATGTGGTCACGAGAGTAGGCAGTCGCCGGTTGTACCGATGAGTCAGGATTTGATCGAGTTTTTCGTCAGCCCAGGCCGTTGATGACTGGATTCCAAGGTCGTCGAGAATAAGAACTGGAGCTTCGATGGCTTGTAAGAACACGTCGTCGTATTGGACACCGACAGCCGGGTCGAACGCCGAGCGCAGGTGGTCAAGAAGGTCGGGAACCGAAACGAACCTGACTGGTTGAGAGTCATTGACAAGTTCATTTCCAACCGCGGCTGCGAGGTGAGTCTTGCCGGTTCCAGACGGTCCGCAAATCACCAGCCAACCTTGTTTGTCTGCAACAAATCTTTGAGCAGCGTGATATGCCTCGCGGAAACTGGATGGTTCAGAAAACACGTCGCGTGTACCAAGTTCGATCGTGTCGAACGTGAGACGCTCCAGGGGACCTAGGTCCGAATACTCACGAATCCGGTCAGCGGTTTTGACTCCCCAGACCCTCTCCTGGCATTCGCAAGCAACTACTGATCGAGCGGAAGGTGGTGCATCTTCAGACGGCGCGACGATAAACCAACGTTTGTCATCACAAATGTCGCAATGAATTTCGGGGCTATCTTGCACCTCGAGCTCGTTGTCGCTCGAGGTACTCCTCGTAGAACCTGTCTGACCTATCCTCTTGAAGATCTCGCTCAGCGGTTCCATCTGGTCCATCGTCCAGCTCCTCTGGTCTACCTTCTACTGCCCATGTGCGCAGGATAGCCGCAATGTAATTCCAACTCCTAGCGTTGGCTTCAGCGGCTTTACGAATTGCTAACTGAACCTCGTCCGCTGGATGACTCTCCAGTGCATTACGAAGGTTCTCCGAAATAAATGGCGTAATTGGGCCAATGTTTTGTTCAAATAACTTTGAAATCGAGTCCTTGCCCTGAGCGGCATCAACACTTGGCCAGGTTTCATTTGCCCCGTACGTCGATTTAACGACCTCTATATCCGTATTGGCCAACGCCCGTCTGACCGGTTCGGTATTCAAGTAGATTCGCACGGAATCTTTTTCGTTTGTAAGGATGAAAACTCCGCGGTCTGATGCAGAGCTCAAAGCGTCTGAAACTGCCTTTTCAAGTTCCTCTGAATCAGCATCCAACATTGCGGAGACGGTGCGATCAGACAGCAGATCGTTTATCGATATTGATGCCGGAACTCGCCGTTTCTTGTGCAACCAGTGAATCGCACGCAGCGTCACCTTCAATTCAGGGAGCGAGTCGATGCTTTCGAGTAACGATGCCAGGAGCGGATCGGGTACTGGAGTGAACTGGACCCCTCTCGGGAATCCGTCGTTCATCGTGCCATCCCTGGGGCAGGTGCGAATCTAGGTGCCGGTTGCG
>Ga0181587_10000101_pt1 | contig 60824 bp, 56 predicted proteins | sample 071ome_27_FD_132463 | JGI IMG/M metagenome (GOLD analysis project Ga0181587, IMG submission 132463) | Coastal salt marsh microbial communities from the Groves Creek Marsh, Skidaway Island, Georgia - 071409AT metaG (megahit assembly) | ecosystem: Environmental > Aquatic > Marine > Intertidal... | reverse complement strand
CTGCCAGGATCGACGGTTTCTGGCTGAACACATGCCGGAACTCGAGTCATTCCTGCACTATCGGAACCTCGACGTCAGCAGCATTAAGGAACTTGCGGTGAGGTGGCGGCCGGGATTAGCGGGCGGCTTTTCCAAAAAAGGAGGGCATCGCGCGCTCGACGATATCCTGGAATCGATCGAAGAGCTCAAATATTACCGCGAGCATTTCTTTAATATTCCTCTGGTTCAATAGCCGAAGTCTCCGAAGCGCTGAGGCGTTGCAGAGCCCAGATAATGTGCTCGTCCACCATTGCCGATACTTTTCCCAAACGGGAGCGCAGAGCATCGGTTGCGGCGTCAGTCGATCTGCCGTTACCCAATGCGACCGCAACGTTTCTCATCCATCGCTCGTAGCCGAGTCTCCGCAGGGGGCTGCCGTTTGTGTATTCCTCAAACTGCTCCGGCGACCAACTGAATACTTCCAGCAGATCTGGATTGGCAAGTCCATGACGAGGAGCGAATAACGGATCGCCTTTGCTGGGGCTCCCGTTGTGGGGACAGACAAGCTGGCAGTCGTCACACCCGAAAATCCGATTGCCTATCAGAGCCCGCAATGGCTCTGGAATCGCGGTTTTGTGCTCGATAGTGAGGTAAGCAATGCAGCGCCTTGCGTTCAGTTTGTACGGGATGTCTAGCGCCCCCGTTGGGCATGCCTCGGAACATCGGGAACAGGTACCGCAATGATCCGTGTGAGGGGGGTCTACAGGAAGCGGCAGATCCGTATACAGTTCCCCGAGAAAGAACCAGGAGCCGGTTTGCGGATCGATCAGGTTGGTATGTTTTCCTATCCAGCCGAGTCCAGCAGCTTGTCCGAGCGGTTTTTCCATCACCGGCGCGCTGTCGGCAAACGCCCGGTAGGAGAAAGGTCCGATGCTTTCCGAGATTCTGTCGGCTAACTTCTGAAGCCTGCGGCGCATGGGCCGGTGATAGTCCCTCCCCAGCGCATAACGGGCGATGTAGGCTTTTTCTGGACTCCGAAGGGTTTCGTGAGTGCAACCGTTGGAATCATGCCAATAGCCCAGCCTAACGCTGATGATTCTTTGTGTATTGGGAACAAGCAGATCAGGGCGCGCACGCTCTGAGGCGTGTGCGCTCATGAAATCCATTTCTCCATGCCACCCTTTTTGAAGCCAGTGTTGCAGTTCAACGGCGGCGTCGGAGAGTTCACCCCGCGAGATCCCCACCGCATCGAAACCCAAATCAAGGCCCCACTGCCGGATGTCCTGACTGAGTTGTGCCAGAGCTTTGTCAGATAGGGTTTTCATCGCGTTATCATAGCCTGATGGTTCAAACCCAACATCTTCTTTGCAAGACTGATCAGGTCCGATCGCTGGAAGAGGCGGCGAGAGACTCGGGCCGAACTGCCGAGACTCTTATGGAGACGGCGGGTCGGGCCGCGTTCCGGGCGCTGCGTCAGCGTTGGCCTCGAGCCCACGTAGTCACTGTCTATTGCGGTAAAGGCAATAACGGTGGGGATGGTTATGTGCTGGCCCGGCTTGCGAAAGAAGCCGGGCTGTCGGTAAGGTTGGTGTCAGTAGGTGAACCAGCGACACCAGAGTCGCTGGCGGCTAGAAATAGGGCGTTAACTGCAGGACTGGTCTGTGAGGGCCACTCGAGCGAGTGGCTTAAGAAGACCGAGATTGTGGTCGATGCCTTGCTCGGCCTGGGAGTGTCCGGAGGCGTACGTGAACCGCTCGCTTCTTTGGTGGGAGAGATTAACCAAGCCAGCGCCCCCTGCCTCTCATTGGATATCCCCTCCGGCCTGAACGCGGACACAGGGAGCGTCATCAGCGTAGCGGTCACCGCAGAAATGACCGTCACCTTTATCCGTAACAAGCCGGGCCTGGTGACAGGGGAGGGGCCTGACTACGCCGGCGAAGTCGTGCTGGAAGATCTGAATGTGGTTGGTCTTGGCGAGACGGAACAAGGACTTTCGACAGCCTGGGGCGTTCGCATTGGCGCAAAATGGGTCGGCGAGAACATGCCTCGTCGCAAAAAGAGCGCCCACAAAGGCAGTGCTGGCCACGTCCTGGTGGTGGGAGGCGGTCCTGGCATGGCCGGGGCGCCCGTGCTTGCTGGGGTCGCCGCGCTTCGGATGGGTGCGGGCCGCATCAGTATTGCCTGCCATCCTGACAGTCGCACGGCAGGGGGAGCCTGCCCGGAGTTGATGGTCAGGGCAGTGCGCAAGAAAGAGGAGATGGCTCAGTTGCTGTCCGACGCCGATGTTGTCGTTGTTGGCCCCGGTCTCGGAAAGACCCCCTGGGCGGAAGAGATGTACGAGGCTTGTGTGGAAAGCGAGGTCCGCAAAGTAATCGACGCTGATGGGCTGAACTTGCTCGCCCGGAAGCCAAGAAAACTAACGTGTTCAATATTGACCCCCCATCCAGGGGAGGCCGGGAGACTCATCGCGCAGGATGCCAAAGCGGTGCAGGCCAACCGACCGAAAGCAATCGAAGAGCTCGTATCAAAATTCAACGCCACCTGCGTCCTAAAAGGGACAGGAACACTGGTAGCCCAGTCAGGGTATCCGGTTATGCTCTGCAATCGGGGCCACGCAGGAATGGCCACACCCGGGATGGGTGATGTGTTGAGCGGCATCATCGGCGCGTTGATAGCTCAGGGGGTCCCAAAACGGACGGCTGCGGGAGTGGGGGTCTGGTGTCACGCGGTTGCGGCAGAGCTGGCCGGCGCCACCGCGGGGAGACTTGGGATGTGTGCCAGTGATTTAGCTCCTTATCTGAGGGAACTACGATCAGGAAAGCCCGTGAGAAAATAATTTTATGGAAGGTGACTATGTGCTTAAAGATGCAGGTGAGACTCAGGCGCTGGGTCAATCATTTGGCGCGCAGGTGACGGCACCGGCCGTGATTCATCTGCAGGGCGACCTCGGCGCCGGGAAGACGACATTTATCCAGGGTTTCGTTCGGGGCCTTGGCGCCGATGCGGCAGTGCTTAGCCCTACCTACACATTGGTGGAGGAGTACACGACTGAAAAAGGTCAGGTACACCACCTCGATCTTTATCGAATCGCCGGCCCCGACGAGGTAGAAAGCCTTGGATTGCGGGATCGGTGCGGCCCGGATGACTTCGTCTTGATAGAGTGGCCAGACCGTGGCGGCGACGCGGTACCAACCCCCACCTGGGCAGTCTCTCTGGAGTACCTGGATGCCGGTAGATCCGCCTCAATCGTCAAAACGTGAGCATCGCCACGGCTTTTCATCGATTTTTGCCGGTGATCAAGCTCGGCATCGCCACGGTCATTATCGGTTGGTCGGCGGGGGGCTATTGCGCATCAGCAGTGACCGATGTGCGATTCTGGTTCGGACCGGACCGGACCCGGCTGGTTTTCGAACTGACCTCGGCGGTGACCTATCGCGTTTTCTCTTTGGAGGATCCCGAAAGAATCGTCGTTGACCTCGATGGGGGTCGACTTGAACAGGGAGTTGATCTACCGAAAAAGACAGGCGGTGCGGTAGCCCGTATCCGAAGTGGGCGGCCGGAGCCGGACATCTTTCGAATTGTGCTCGATCTGGAGAAAAAATCCGGGTTCCACGCCTTTCTTCTGGATCCCAGCGGTTCGTACCCCTATCGTCTCGTTATCGACCTGGTCCAGGGAGAGAACCCCGAGGAAGTTGATCCCTTTCAGTTGGATGTTCGGGAAAAGGATTACCTGGTGGTAATTGATCCAGGTCATGGGGGCGAGGACCCTGGTGCCGTCGGAGGGAGCGGGGCATACGAGAAAGACGTTGCGCTGGAGATTGCGCGTCGCCTTAAGCGAATCATCAACTGGGAAGGTCGGTTGAGAGCGATCCTGACGCGCAGTAGTGACTACTATGTGAGTTTGCGTGGGCGTGTGGCTTTTTCAATGGAGCGCAAAGCGGATCTGTTTCTATCGGTTCATGCGGATGCGGCACAGCGTAAAACGGCTCGGGGCGCTTCGGTCTATATATTGTCGACCGACGGCGCAAGCAGCGAGATGGGCAAGTGGTTAGCGCAGCGGGAGAATGCCGCAGATCTCGCAGGGGGTGTCGACATCGGCCAGCAGGATCCCTCTCTTCAGAAAACTTTGCTCGACATGGGGCTCGACTGGAAGATTCGCGAGAGCCATGATCTAGCGCACGCCTTGCTTGAAGCACTTTCAGGAGTCGGTGAGCTTCATAGCCCAAGGGTTGGCCGGGCAGGTTTCGCGGTGCTAAAGGCCGTGGATATTCCAGCCGTATTGATCGAGACCGGTTTCATGACTCATCCGGCCGAGGAAAAGGCGCTTCAACAGGAACTCACTCAGGAGAGGATCGCCGGAGCCATTTATCGGGGGCTGTCGGCGTACTGTGACCAGGATGAGCGTTGCCCTCCAAGAACGAGCAGTGAGCGCATCTATGCGGTTGCACCTGGAGATTCGCTGACGTTGATCGCCGCCCGGCTCGGTGTCAGCGTCGACGACCTCAAGAAGGAAAATCCCGACAGCTCCGAACCGCTTCAAATCGGACAAAAACTGAAGGTTCCCCAATGAGTCGCGGCACTGTGAATCTGGCCCAGGGGATCGATGTTCCCGTCATCTTTCTCGCTGGTACTACGGCATCTGGAAAGACCGAGCTGGCCCTGAAACTGGCTGAGGAGTTTCCTATCGATCTCGTAAGTGTTGACTCGGGTCAGGTGTACCGGGGGATGGACATTGGCACAGCCAAACCCCCCCGGGATGTATTGAAAGAAGCGCCTCATGCGCTCATCGACATCCGTGATCCCGATTCACCGTACTCCGCCGCGGACTTTCAGAACGATGCGCGGCAGTTTATTTCCCAAAGCCGCAGCCGCGGGCGAATTCCATTGTGCGTCGGGGGGACTCTGTTTTATTTCTCGGCGTTGCTTCATGGCTTGTCGAAACTGCCTCCTGCAGATTCGGCGCTACGGGCCGGCCTGGAGGAGGAGGCCAGGTCGATTGGTTGGGACGCCCTGTACGAACGATTATGCAAGCTAACCCCGGACCGATCAGTTCGGATCGAGCCCCACGACCGACAACGCATCCTTCGAGCGCTTGAAATTTATGAGTTGGGCGGAGATCTCGGTGGAGCCACTGAGCGTGCTGGAGGGTTGATAGATGCCAATGTTCCAGTATTGAAGTTGTGTCTATTCACGTCTGATAGAGCAGTTTTGCACAAACGCATCTCACATCGTTTTAAAAGAATGCTTGAGCAAGGTTTTGTGGAAGAGGTCGAGAACCTGAGATCAGCGTTCCCTGATGCCCAGCAGACTCCGGCGATGCGAAGTGTGGGGTATCAGCAGGCCTGGCTTTACCTGGATGGAACCATCAGCCGTGACCAGTTTGAGGAAGATGTCCAAACCGCAACTCGCAGACTCGCGAAAAGACAACTTACCTGGCTTCGAAACGACCCAGGTTGGGTCTGGTTTGATGTCCTTAACCCTGGCGCGATGAATGGCGTCTCCCGGTTTCTCGCTGCGACGAATGGCTGATAACCGGCTCGTAGGGTTGAAATTTCTCCTATCGCCCCTTAGATTGAAAGTGTGGCGGTCGGAAACGTGCCGACACGTCACAGCAAAAATCATTATTAGCTATTGTGTATGTGCGCAACGTTACCTCAGTCACCAGTATCGACGTATATCTTTCGGCCTATCTTCAAAAAAGATCGTCCTCCTGTTGAGCTCAGCCGACGCCTGCCTCTGCACCATTTTCAGCCAGGAGTTTGTCTATGAATCAGCAAAGAGGCGCTGCCCTCCAGGATCCCTTTCTTAATGTTTTGCGAAAAGAGCGAATTCCGGTCTCCATTTACTTAGTGAACGGCATTAAGTTACAGGGTCAGGTTGAATCATTTGATCCGTTCGTAGTGCTGCTTCGAAACACTGTCAGTCAGTTGATCTACAAACACGCCATCTCAACTATCGTGCCGTCCCGAGCCGTCCGCATTCCCTATGGCGGGGAAGAGGTTGATGAACGAGAGCCGGATGCCGCGACAGAGGAATAGTTTTTGCACTTCACCTGTCGACCTTTCGGTTTGTCCCCACGAGGATCTGTTTGACACGCGTTATTGATCTATTGCCCCATTCGGAGAGTCCAGAACGGGCGGTGCTGGTCCATCAGCGTCGGAGTGGGGCTGTAACGGAATCAGACTTTGACGAGTTGCGCGGCCTTGCGGAATCGGCGGGCGGTTGTGTCGTAGCCTGCATCGGGGCGACCCGTCGGGCGCCAGAGGCGAGTACTTTCGTGGGGCGTGGAAAAGCGCAGGAGATCGCAGAGACGGTTTCAGTGCAGTGTGCACATCTCGTCATCATTGATCAAGCGATCTCGCCGGTCCAGGAACGTAACCTGGAGAAGATCACTCATTGTCGCGTTATAGACCGGACCCGACTGATTCTGGACATTTTCGCCCTTAGGGCGCAAACCCATGAAGGCAAGCTTCAGGTCGAACTGGCTCAATTGAGGCATCTCTCGACGCGATTGGTCAGGGGGTGGACCCACCTTGAGAGGCAGCGGGGCGGGATCGGTTTGCGAGGGCCGGGCGAGACTCAGTTGGAGACGGATCGGAGACTTCTGAACGTGCGGATTAGGCATCTTCAGTCGCGACTCTCTAAGGTTGGTTTGCAAAGAGGCCTGCGTCGAAATCGCCGGCGCCGAGAGCGCGTACCCACGATCGCTATTGTCGGTTACACCAATGCCGGGAAGTCCTCTCTGTTCAACCGGCTTGCCGATGCCAGCAGCTATAGCGCCGACCAACTGTTCGCGACCTTGGACCCTACCATGCGTAAATTGGATTTGCCGGGCTATGGCCCCGTCGTGTTGTCGGATACGGTAGGGTTCATCCAAGGTCTGCCGCATGCGCTAGTCCAGGCGTTTCTCTCTACCCTCGAAGAAGTGAGTTCAGCCGACCTGCTCTTAAGGGTGGCGGATGACGCGCAATCGGATGTCAGGGAGCAGGAGTTGGAAGTGGATAATGTACTGGAGGAGATTGGTGCTTTGCAGATTCCAGCAATTACTGTTCGTAATAAATGCGACCTGAGTGGTAAGGCTGCGGGGCGGATAGATTCGTCCTCTGAAGAGAGAGTCATTGTTCGTGTCTCTGCAGAAACCGGTCAAGGGGTGAACGCCTTGCTCGAAGAATTGGCTTCCCAGCTTGCGAAGACAAGACAGCCATGTGTTCTAAGGCTCCCTGCGGACCAAGGTCGACTTCGAGCTCGAATATATGCCTTAACCACGGTGGATGAGGAATCGGTCACGGAACAAGGGGAGATCCTGATCCGGGTAAGTGCGGACGCGCCAACGATAGGCCGAATTGAGAGTGATCCTGACTTTGATTCGTGTTTTTGGGTTGAGCGCGGCCTCGTGACAGGCGACGAAGCAGGATGTGTGAAGGCAGGCTCAACAGAAGGAGCGCGATACCCATGATAAGATCCGACGTGTTTTTCGACTGTGCGACGCGCGTCGCGCTTTCATCGAATCTAACATCTAAATCTAAAGAGGAAGCTTAGACATGCCGTGGAATCAGCCGGGATCCAATGATAGGGATCCCTGGGGTCAGGGGAACGGCCAGAATGGGCCGCCAGATCTCGATGAGGTTATTCGGGATCTCCAGAAGAAATTTGGTGGTCTGTTTGGGGGCAGTTCCGGCCGTAAGGGAGGGGGGAAAATGCCCTCCTTCAGTTCCAAAGCCGTTGGGCCGATTGCAATTATCCTGGTCGGACTCTGGTTGGCGTCTGGGTTTTACGTGGTCGAGCAGGGCCAGCAAGCCGTAGAACTGCGTTTTGGCGCGTATAAAACCATCAAGGATGCCGGGTTGAGATGGCATATGCCTTACCCGGTAGAGTCTGTGGAGATCGTGAACGTCCAGCAGATCAGAACGGTGGAAGTGGGTTACCGAACCAACACCCGGTCTAATCAAATTGCCGGCGTTCCGCGTGAGGCGCTAATGTTGACGGCCGATGAGAACATTATCGACATTCATTTCGCGGTTCAGTACGACATTAAAGACCCCCGGGAGTTGCTCTTTAACGTCGCCGAAGCCCAAGACCTCGTGGTTCGTGGCGCCACAGAAAGCGCTGTCAGGGAGATCGTCGGACGCAACTCGATGGACTTTGCCATTACGGGAGGCCGAGCGGAGATTGCGCAGGAGACCAAGACGCTGCTTCAGCAGATTCTTGACCGGTACGATACAGGCTTCAACATTAAAGCCGTTGAGATGCAGAACGCCCAACCGCCTGCCGAAGTCAAAGCAGCTTTTGACGATGCGGTGAAAGCCCGAGAGGACGAAGAGCGTCTCAAGAATGAGGCTCAGGCCTACCAGAATGACATCATCCCGCGCGCCAGGGGCGCTGCCGCGCGGTTGGAACAGGAGGCCGCGGCATATCAGGCAACCGTCGTAGCGGCAGCACGTGGTCAGGCCTCTCGGTTCATTCAGGTTTTGGACGAATACGCCAAAGCACCCGGCATCACACGAGACCGACTTTATATCGACGCGCTCGAAGAGGTGTACGGGAACTCTACAAAACTCGTCATCGATCAGAGCAGTGGATCCAATAATGTGATGTACCTGCCTCTGGATCAATTGATTCGCCAACGTAGTTCCAGCGCGCCGATAACCCAGTTTGACGGAACATCGGGCGATACCGGCTTTGGCGGGGCCTTTGCAGACACCAACAGCAACACGCGGCAAGAACGTTCCAGCCGTCTCAGGAGCCTGACACAATGAGCGGCAAGAATCTGATGTGGGTCATTCTGGCGGTGATCGTAGTCACGGTTGGGTCCTCGGCCGTGTATTACGTCGACGAGCGGGAAAAAGCGATCGTGTTCCAGTTCGGTGAGATCGTTCGCTCTAACGACAACCCGGGGCTTCATTTCAAGGCCCCGTTGATTAACAACGTGAAATACTTTGACGCGCGGGTTCAGACGATGGATTCCGATCCCGAGTTGTATCTGACCAGGGAAAAGAAAAACCTTGTGGTTGATTCCTTTGTGAAATGGAGAATCACCAATGCGGCCAATTACTATACTCGACTGGGCGGTCTGGCAAGCAACGCGCGAAACCGTCTGGCGCAGAGGGTGAATGACGCCTTGCGTAGCGAGTTCGGCAATCGTTCCGTACAGCAGGTCATCTCCGGTGATCGAGTAGAGATCATGGACGTGGTGCGTGAACTCACAAATGAAGAGACGGCCTCACTAGGAATCGAAGTCCTCGATGTTCGTCTAAAGCGGGTTGACCTCGATCCAGACATCAGCGAGCGCGTTTATCAGCGAATGGAAGCCGAACGTTCCCGGGTAGCAAAAGACCTCAGAGCGAGAGGGGCCGAGGCAGCCGAGCGTATCCGAGCAGATGCAGACCGTGAGCGAGCAATCATCCTAGCGGAAGCCGAGCAAAAGGCTCAGGAGATCAAGGGTCAGGGAGATGCGGAGGCCACCGCGATCTACGCAGACGCTTTTGACCGCGATCGTGAGTTCTATCGGATGTACCGTAGTCTCAACGCTTACAGGAATACTTTTGCGACTCCGGACAATTTGCTCGTGATAGAACCCGATTCTGAGTTTTTCCGTTACTTCAATCAGGCATCGCCGGATTCAGTCGAGCCTGCCAATTAAAAAGAGTCTGTGGAATGGCGCGACCTTTTCGCGGCGCTCTCGCTGGTCTTGATATTGGAGGGGCTAATCCCGTTTGCGGCACCCTCCCGATATCGCCGACTTGTGGAACGACTTGTCGCTACGACATCTGCGCACTTGCGGTATGGTGGCTTGATCATGATGGGCGTAGGTTTCGCCATGTTGTATTTGATTCGAGGCTAGCGCCAAAACCGGTGGACTTTTGGGCCATAAGAGGCAGACAAACCCCTTTGAGAACTTTTTTAGGGCGAGCGAGCTGATCCAATGTCCAAGAACGTAATCGTCCTGGGTATTCAATGGGGAGACGAAGGGAAGGGTAAGATCGTTGATCTATTGACGGACCGCTGCAAGGCGGTGGTCAGATTCCAGGGCGGACATAACGCAGGCCACACTCTTGTTATTGATGGGGAAAAGACGGTACTTCACTTGGTGCCGTCCGGGATCCTGCGACCCCACGTTCAGTGCATGATCGGTAACGGGGTGGTCGTCGCCCCTGATGCGCTGATCAAGGAGCTCGAGGCGCTGGAGCAGGCTGACGAGGCTCCCCGACGTCGACTGACCATCAGTCCGGGATGTCCCGTGATTCTCCCGAGCCATGTCGCTCTGGATCAGGCGAGAGAGCGAGCCCGGGGCAGTAAGGCCATTGGCACAACCGGCAGAGGGATTGGTCCGGCGTATGAGGACAAGGTCGCCCGCCGGGGCATCCGCATCGGCGAGTTGTCTGAGCTGGAGTCATGTAAGGAACGCGTCCACGAGCTTCTTGACTACCACAATTTTCTTCTTGAGCGCCGGTTTGGGCAGCCTGCCACCGATCCCGAGCCAGTCTTCGAGGCCGTCGAACAGTGGGCGGGTGAGATTCGGCCAATGCTAGGGGACGTCGTGACGGCCCTGGGGTCTATTGCAAGCGCCTCGGGCAATGTGTTGTTCGAGGGCGCACAAGGCACCTTGCTGGACATCGATCAGGGGACGTATCCCTTCGTAACCTCCTCAAATACAACAGCGGGGACCGCCGCCTGTGGGAGTGGGGTGGGCCCGCTGGCATTTGATGAGGTCGTCGGCGTGGTGAAGGCCTATACCACCCGGGTGGGGAGCGGACCGTTTCCCACTGAGCTTCACGACACGATCGGCGCGAGGTTGGCAGAACGCGGCCATGAGTTTGGAGCAACCACGGGCCGGCCGCGCCGATGTGGCTGGTTCGATGCGGTCCTGTCCAAAAGAGCCTGCGAGCTTAATAGTGTGAGCTCGCTTTGCGTGACAAAGCTCGACGTTCTGGACGGTCTCTCCGAATTGGCGATCTGCGTCGGGTATCGCCGGAAAGGGGTGGTAATAGAAGACTTGCCGTGGGATGCCAAGGCCCTGGAAGAGGTTGAGCCGGTGTATGAAACTCTGCCCGGGTGGCAGCAGAGTACAGAAGGAATGCAGACCGTCGAAGAATTGCCGGGTAGCGCGAGGCAGTACCTTGATCGCTTGTCAGAGCTGCTTCAAGTCCCGGTCGGGATTATTTCGACGGGTCCGGATCGGAACGCAACAATGATCCTGCGGGATCCTTTCGCACACTAGAGCACGGCAGTGCCACAGATCTGTCGCCTGAACTGATACAAATAAGAGTGGTACCGAGGAGAGGACTTGAACCTCCACGGGGTTACCCCCACTAGCACCTGAAGCTAGCGCGTCTACCAATTCCGCCACCTCGGCAAAACACCAAAAGACCGGAAAGAGCTTTCCGATCAGGGGCGCGAACCTTAACGACTGAGCCGGAGGTTGTCAATTGTGCCCAACGGCCGATGCCTCTTGACTCCCTTCCGATACGAAACAAGCATTGAAATACTCTAGCAATCCAAACGAGCAATCAGTTCGTGCAATTTCGCAGTTCCGGGAAACCCTGCTGGCTCGTCATGAGATCGAGTCGGACTGGCCTATAGAGGTTGTTGAGGAGGTAACTCAGATTGGGGAACAGGGCCTCGGTCCGACGGACCGTCGAGTGCTGAACCTTACACACCTTCCGTTTGTCACTATTGATGGTGAGGATGCAAAGGACTTTGACGATGCCGTTTTTTGTGAACAGGTTGGTGTTGAGTTTCACCTCGATGTCGCTATCGCGGATGTCGCTGGGTGGGTAGAGTCAGGCGGCGCGATTGATCGGGAGGCGAGCAAACGGGGGAACTCAGTTTATCTGCCGGGCCATGTGGTTCCCATGCTCCCCGAGTTGTTGTCGAACGACCTTTGCTCTCTGAGAGCGGGAGAACCTCGGCAGGTCCTGGTATGCCGAATGAAACTAGATTCACAGGGCGTCATTCTGGGCCATGATTTCGTTGAGGCCGAGATTGCCTCCGCCGCGCGGCTGACATATGAGGAGGCGTCTGAATTTCTGATGGCGCAGCAGGGGCATTCGCGGGCGGGCTTCGCGCCGGAGATCGAGGCCAACCTGCTGACGCTTTCGGCAGTCAGTGAACTCCTTTTTTCAAAGCGTATGCGCGAGGGAAGCCTGCATCTCGTGTTTCCTGAAACAGTGGCTTCATTTAGCCCGCAGGGGTATGTACAAGACCTCTCTTGGCGTTCGCGCCTGCGAGCGGCTGGCCTGATCGAGGAATGCATGTTGGCCGCGAACGTCTGTGCAGCACAGAGGCTCGATAAGTGGTTCCCCTCTGCAATATACCGATGCCACGACGCCCCGGAACCTGATGCTCTTAAATCCCTGAGGGATGTCTTCGGGTTCTATGGTTTCAAGATTAAATTTTCAGGCGAGTCGCAAGGGGCGATGTTTAATGATGCGCTCAAGTCCGTCCCTGATGATCATCCGGCATCGATGTCCCTACAGATGCTCGTGTTGCGGTCGATGAAGCAGGCTTACTACTCCGCAACCCTGGGCAGACACTTTGGCCTCGGATTCTCCGCATATAGCCATTTCACTTCACCCATCCGACGTTATCCGGATCTGATTGCGCATCGGATGCTAAAACAAACCCTAGGTTATGCTGCACGCGCCGGTGCAACATTCGACAAATCTGAGTTGTCGGTTCTTGCGCAGCACTGCTCGGCCACCGAAAGGGCGGCTGAAGCGGCTGAAAGAGAGATGATGGCATGGCTGAAGACTGAGTTTATGGCGCAATTTATGGGAGAAGAGTTCTCCGGCACCGTCAGCGGTGTGACCGCGTTTGGCCTCTTTATTACCTTGGAAAAGTTCCCCGTCGATGGTCTGGTTCATATCTCAGATCTCGGGGGTGATTATTTTGAATTTGATGAGCGTTTTTTGACATTGACGGGCCGGCGGTCCGGAAGGACCTTGCGGCTCGGAGACCGGCTGGCCGTCAGGGTCGCCGGAGTGAACCTTCAAGAAGGAAAGATCAGTTTTTTACCGGCTGAGTTCCGCACGACAAGCAGCAGAGCGGGCCCACCAAGAAAGAAAAGCAGGGTGACTAGGGTCAAGCGGGGACTAGGGCGACGTCGAGAGGGGAGGCGCAACCGGCGATGACAGAACGGAATATCACACTTTGCGGTTTTCACGCCGTGGAAACCGCATTGCGGTCTGATCCGGTTAGGATCACCGAAATTGTCCACGAGGGCTCAAGGAAAGATCAACGAATCTCCCGATTGTTGGCCCTTGCCAGATCGCGAGGGGTACGGGTCGTTCGAGGCGACGCTTCGTTGTTGGAAAGCCTTGCTGGAGAGGTTCGCCATCAAGGAATAGTGGGACTCTTGCCCAAGGCGCCTGCACTAGGACAGTCCGAACTTTATGAATGGCTTGCGGGCGTAACCGGGCAGACATTGATTCTGATATTGGATGGGTTAGAGGACCCGAGAAACATTGGCGCCTGCATCCGTACTGGCGCCGCGGCGGGCGCCGACGCCGTGATTCTGCCGTCTCACACCGGGGCTGGCCTGACGCCTGCCGCGATGCGTGTGGCGGAAGGGGGAACCCATCGACTGAAGATTTTCGAGGTGGGAAACTGGGCGCAGATTCTTTCGAGACTAAAAAGAGCAGGGGTGTGGCTACTTGGGACAGGGGAAGAAGGTGACACAAGTGTCTTTGATTTTGATCTCAAAGGCCCGGTGGCGCTCGTGGTGGGTTCTGAATCAGCAGGGATGCGACCATTGACGAGAAAACATTGCGATGCGTTCATTCGTATCCCGGCGGCAACGGACTTTTCGAGCCTGAATGTCTCCGTTGCGGCCGGCGTCGTCCTGTTTGAGGCGGTTCGGCAGCGGCGCTCGGGAAACGTCTAACTACACTTGCCCTGGTTGACGACTCTGATCGAAACACCCCTATGGCGTCTTCGAAGGCCACTGACAGAGATGATTGATCACACATTTTCCGCAAAAGGGTGCGCGCGCCCGGCAGCTGTAACGGCCATGCAGAATGAGTAAATGATGCGCATTCCTTAGGTAGCGCTCTGGCGTTGCCCGCAACAAAGCTTTTTCGACGGCCAGTACCGTCCGACCCTTGGCAAGACCTGTTCGGTTGGAAACGCGATAGATATGCGTATCGACTGCAATAGTCGGCTCTCCGAACGCCGTGTTGAGTACGACATTTGCAGTTTTCCGCCCCACACCTGGCAGCGCCTCGAGTGCCGCTCTGTCGTTCGGGACTCGGCCTGAATATTTTTCGATCAAGATTGAACAGGTCTTGATGATGTTCTGTGCTTTGGTGTTGAAGAGTCCGATAGAGCGTATGTACTGCTTAAGACCGGGAACGCCCAGGTCATAAATTGCCTGAGGGGTGCCTGCGTGTCGAAACAGGGGCCGGGTGGCCCGGTTAACTGAGACATCTGTTGCCTGTGCCGACAGGATGACAGCAACCAGGAGTTGAAAACGTGTCCGGTACTTGAGTTCGGTAACGGGCTCGGGGATGGTCTCCTGGAGCCTTGCGAAGAGTTCAGAGCGTTGCGCCTCATTCATCACAGACAAAACCCCCTCGGTTTTGTTCACGCTTGACCCGTACGCGGGCAACACTGTCGGCGATGGTTTTCTTGAGCGCGACACTGTTTGCCGCGCGATGGGGTTTTTCGAGATTCCCCAACCGCTTAGCACGTTGGCGAAAATTGGCACGATGAACCGGCGCCAACGCCAGTAACGACTCTTGAAAAAGTTGTGAATCTTTTTCGCGTGCGGGATCGGGGTGGATGCAGTCGACCGGACAGGCCGGGAGACAGAGTTCGCACCCGGTACAGTCGACGGCTGAAACGGTATGCATGAGTTTGGCGGAACCGATAATGGCATCCACGGGACACGCCTTGATACAAAGCGTGCAGCCGATGCACTCCGCCTCGTCGATTGAAACTGATTCCGGTAAGGAGAGGGTATCGTATGCAGGATCCAATTGGTCGTCGGTCCCGCCGGTCAGCCGATTCAGGTCATCGAGGACCCGCGCGCCTCCCGGGTCGCATCGGTTTGGCCGGCACCGTCCGCGGGCGAGCGCGTCGGCAAAATCGGCACAGGATGGGTAGCCGCAGCGCTGGCACTGAAGCTGCGGCAGTAGTTCATCCAGTGCCGCCGCGAATTGTTCGACAGACTGCCTCATAGGCTGTTCCGCAATACTTCGTAAAACTGCTTGAGATCCTGTTCTGTATTGTAAAGATGGGGGGTCACCCGAAGCGCATCACCACGAAAACCCACATAGACTTTTTCAGCCCGAAGTTGTTCGGCGACCTCGGGTCGGGGTCTGTCGGGAAATCGGATTCCCACAAAGTGGGGTGCACGGAATCTGGAATCGGTGACGTCGAGACCGAGGAGTTCGGCCCCTTGCGCTATGTGGTCAGTCCGTTGGGCGAGCGCCGATTCGATAGCAGGGACGCCCCAATCGGTAATCTGGGTGAGCGCATTCACTAGGGCAGGCAAAAGCGCGAAATTCGCAACTTCCCCCACGTCATAACGGCACGCCCCGCTTGCAAACTCGGTACGGTAGCGGATATCGCTAAAAGCCTCAGCATTCTTGCGGGAAAAGATGGGGAGTTCAAGGGGTTCCCCCCGGTGGTGCCGGGAGTCAACGTATAACAGACCCGTAGAATAAGGGCCGAGCAGCCACTTGTAGGCCGCCGCGACCGCAAAATCTGGCCGAATCTGATCCAGCTCGAAGGTCATCGCACCAAGGCTCTGTGTCAGGTCAAGAACCAGGGCACCCCCTAACAGGTCGAGTCGTTGCCTTACCTGATTAAGATCGACAAGAGTGCCGTCGGACCAGTGGCACTGGGCCAATGCAGCAATCGCTGTGTCCACATCGAGCGCTTCCAGAACTCCACTCGTCCAGTCTCCGTCAACTGGACGGGCCACCGTGCGGATCGCGGCGCCGGATTCTTTGGCGACGCGTTCCCAAATGTAGAAATTAGAGGGGTACTGCTCGGCGAGAACGACAATGTTCCCGCCTCTTTTTACCGGAAGATTTCTTGCCGCGGTCGCGAGTCCATAGCTCGCAGAGGGGACGATTGCGATATCGTCTGGTGTGGCTCCAAAAAGGCCCGCGGCCAGTTTCCTCACCTCTTTGGCTGTTGAAAAGAAGTCCGTCGGCCGAATTTCCCACGGCCGGCTCTTGCGTTCCAGCCCTTGCGTGCCCGCGATGACCGTGGATCTCAACAGTGGGGAGATATAGGCACAATTGAGATAACAAACGTCATCAGGGATTTCGAAGAGATCCCGTTGGGGCGGCAGGACGCTTGAGGTCTTCAACGAAAGCGTTTCGTTATCTTAGCGTACCCGCATCCCGGGCTGCGCCCCGCTATCGGGAGAGAGCACGAAGATTCCGTCGTGATCATCAACACCTGACGCGGCGAGGATCATTCCGTTGGAGACCCCAAAGCGCATCTTTCTCGGAGCGAGATTGGCGACCATCACGACCTGTCGACCTACCAGTTGCCCAGGGTCATAGGCGCTCTTTATGCCCGCAAACACCTCTCGGGTTTCATCGCCCAGATCCAAAGTGAACTTCAGCAGTTTATCCGCGCCCTCAACGTGTTCAGCAGCAATAACGCGAACGACGCGAAGATCTACTTTTGAGAAATCATCAATAGTGATCTGGGGGGATAACGGTTCGTCCCGCAGGTGTCTTCCGGCGGCAGATTCCGTGGCTTCAGAGTTCATCAGTTGGGTTTCCTCCATCATGGCTTGGGCCTTGTCGGGATCAATTCGGTCCAATAGGCGTGAAAACGGGCCGATCTGGTGATTGAGCAGAGGTGTTTGGATTTGGTTGAACGCGCCTCTTTCGTTAACCGGGTGACGCAGGAATCGGGCGCTGCGCTCGGCCAGGTCCGGTACCACGGGCGCAAGCCAGGTGATCAACATGCGGAACAGATTCAGGCCATGGGTGCAGACGGCATGGAGTTCGTCCCGGCGATCCGGGTCCTTCGCTATGATCCAGGGTTTGAGATCGTTAATGTATTGGTTGGCCGTATCGGCAAGCGACATGATCTCGCGAACGGCTCTGCTGTACTCGCGCCGCTCGAAGTGCTGGCAAATGACATCGTGTCGCTCACGAAACTGTTCATTGAGTGAAGCTTCGGGCTCTGCGTCGGACAACTGGCCGGAAAAATGTTTCTCGATGAACCCTGAGCAACGGCTCGCGATATTGACAACCTTGCCGACCAGATCTGCGTTCACACGGGTAACGAAATCCTCCACGTTGAAATCAAGATCCTCCACACGGTTGTTGAGCTTTGCAGAGAAGTAATACCGCAGGTAGTCGGGATCCAGGTGATCGAGGTAGGTGCGCGCGGTAATGAACGTGCCCCGTGACTTGGACATCTTCTGTCCGTTTATTGTCAGGAATCCATGGGTAAATACGGCGGTGGGAGTCCGGAAGTCGGCCCCGTGCAGCATGGCAGGCCAGAAAAGCGTATGGAAATAAAGAATGTCCTTGCCGACGAAATGATAGAGCTCCGCGGTGGCATCCGGCGCCCAAAAAGATTCGAAGTCCACCCCATTGGCGCTGCAGAAATTCTTAAAACTCGCCATGTAGCCGATGGGGGCATCCAGCCAGACATAAAAATACTTACCCGGCGCGCCGGGAATTTCGAAACCAAAGTAGGGCTCATCACGGGAGATATCCCAGTCCTGAAGGCCTGCGTCAAACCATTCGTTGAGCTTGTTAACAACTTCGGCCTGCAGCCGGCCGGATCCGGTCCACTCCCGGAGCATGGCCTCAAAGTCGGAAAGACGAACGAAGTAGTGCTCTGAGTCGCGTAATACGGGCGCCGTGCCTGAGATGACAGAGACCGCATTGGCGAGGTCCGTGGGGGCGTAAGTTGCCCCGCACACCTCGCAGTTGTCACCGTTCTGATCTTCCGCACCGCAGCGGGGGCAGGTTCCGCGAATGAAGCGGTCTGGCAGGAACATCTCTTCGGCTGGATCATAGGCCTGTGTGATCGTCCGGGTTTGAATATGACCTTTTGCCTTCAGCCTCTCGAAGATCAATTCCGAAAAGTAGCGATTCTCAGAAGAGTGGGTAGTGTAATAGTTATCAAACGTTATATTGAATCCCGCGAAATCTCGCCGGTGTTCATTGCCCACCTTCTCGATCAACTCCTCGGGAGAGATCCCCTCCGAGCGGGCCTTCAACATGATGGGTGTGCCGTGAGTATCTTCGGCACAAATATAGTAGGCCTCGTGACCGTTCATCCGCTGAAAACGCGTCCAGATGTCAGTCTGGATGTATTCCACAAGATGGCCGAGATGAATCGGTCCGTTGGCGTAAGGTAAGGCGCTGGTGGCGAGGATCTTGCGCGCGGCGTCAGTCATGCGATGGCTTCTGGCGATGGAATTTCGGTTTTCGGACGGTATTGATTCGCAAAAAGAGCAGCGAGCCAGAGTATTTAATAGCGAACGGAGTATATCCGAACAGCAATTTGCCCGGCTCCGGTGTGGTAGCATCACGACCCCTTGATTCAGGACTTGGGACAATCAAAATCCCATAAACCCCAATCCAATAATTCGAGACAACGACACCGATGACAGACAGTTCGGACGAAAAGATTAATAGCGCGGTAGCTGCCATTACAGACCCTCACACCGGGACCAGCCTGGGCGATGGGAAGAGCATCAGTGAGGTGACTGTGACGCCGACGGGGCTGGAGATCCGTCTGACCCTGGGATATCCCGCAAACGGATGGCGTGACGAGCTGAAAAGTCTCGTTCGAGACGCCGCAGCCGAGGCTGGGTACTCTGGAGACGTGCAGGTGACCATTGAGACAAAGGTCGTTGCGCACGAGGTTCAAAAAGGAGTCACCCCCATCAAAGGGGTCAAAAACATCATCGCGGTCGCCTCCGGCAAGGGCGGGGTCGGCAAATCTACAGTGTCTTCGAACCTCGCGCTGGCATTGGCAGCAGAAGGCGCCGCTGCCGGCATCCTCGATGCTGATATCTACGGGCCGAGTCAACCACGGATGCTGGGGATCAGTGGCCGACCCCAGACGAGTGACGGCAAGACGCTGGAACCTATGATCAGCTACGAGCTGCAGGCGATGTCTATCGGGTTTTTGATTGACGAAGATACACCCATGATTTGGCGCGGGCCGATGGTGACTCAGGCCCTGGAGCAATTACTTAACGACACCCAATGGCGTGAACTCGATTACCTCGTTATCGACCTCCCGCCGGGTACAGGAGATACCCAACTTACTTTGGCGCAGAAAGTCCCTGTCTCGGGGGCGGCGATCGTGACGACGCCGCAGGACATCGCCTTGTTAGACGCAAGAAAAGCTCTCAAGATGTTTGAGAAGGTAGAAATTCCCGTGCTGGGCGTCATAGAGAACATGAGTACGCATATCTGCAGTAAGTGCGGACACGAGGAAGCTATCTTTGGTACCGGCGGCGGGGAGCGCATGGCATCCGAGTACGGTGTCGACATCCTCGGCGGTATTCCCCTGGATATCCGGATTCGAGAAGATGCTGATGGAGGACGGCCGACCGTCGTGGCGGACCCGGACGGGGCGGTCGCTGGCAATTATCGGAGCATTGCTCGGCAGGTAGCAGGGCGTCTTGCCGCTCGAAAGCGGAATTACAGTGAGGTGTTTCCCTCCATCGTCGTTCAGAATACCTGATCTTTTTGTTACAGGCCGAAAGTATGGCGATCAAGTCAGACCGTTGGATTAGAAGGATGGCGGAGCAGGGCATGATTGATCCCTATGAGCCAGGCCAGGTATCGACGGTAGCGGGACAAAAAGTCGTCTCCTACGGCACGTCAAGCTACGGGTACGATATTCGCTGTTCGAGCGAATTCAAGATTTTCACCAACATCAACTCGGCAATCGTTGATCCAAAAGCGTTTGACGAGAGCAGTTTTGTCGACTTTGAGGGATCATGCTGCATCATCCCGCCGAACTCTTTCGCTTTGGCCCGCACGGTTGAGTATTTTCGGATTCCCAGAAACGTCCTGACGATTTGCCTGGGAAAATCAACCTATGCTCGGTGCGGTATTATTGTCAATGTCACTCCATTCGAGCCTGAGTGGGAAGGGCACGTTACCTTGGAGTTTTCCAATACGACTCCCTTACCGGCGCGAGTCTATGCAAACGAAGGAGTTGCGCAAGTGCTCTTTTTTGAGTCGGACGAAGTTTGTGAAGTGTCCTACAAAGACCGTAAGGGCAAATACCAGGGCCAAAGCGGCGTCACCCTGCCGCGGGCTTAGAGTGTGCTTCTTTTTGTCGGAGGCGGCTAATGGCGGGTAGTGTGCTGGGAACCCTTTTTCGGGTATCAACCTTTGGCGAGAGTCATGGGCCTGCGTTGGGCTGCGTTGTCGACGGCTGTCCGCCGGGGTTGGCGCTGGCGGAATCAGATATTCAAGGAGATCTCGATCGTAGGCGGCCCGGGCAATCGCGATACACAACTCAGCGACGTGAGCCAGACAAAGTGGAAATCCTTTCAGGCGTCTTCGAGGGGATAACCACCGGCGCTCCAGTTGCGTTGCTGATTCGAAACGAAGACCAGCGTCCCAGAGATTACGCAAAAATCCGCGATCAGTTTCGCCCGGGCCATGCCGACTTTACCTACCTGAAGAAGTATGGATTGCGGGATTATCGGGGAAGTGGTCGAGCGTCCGCCCGGGAAACCGTAGCGAGAGTGGCGGCCGGAGCGGTGGCGAGAAAGTTGCTGCTCGATCGGGTGGGCATCTGCATTCAGGGTTGTATGAGCCAGATCGGGGACATAAAAGCAAAATCCTTTGACTGGGCAGCAGTACCTGAGAACCCTTTTTTCTTTCCAGCTGCAGATCAGGTCGATGAGATAGCTGCTTTGATAGATGGGTTACGAAAAGCGGGAGACTCTATCGGCGCCAAAGTGATTGTTCAGGCAGACGGGGTGCCTGCTGGACTCGGAGAACCGGTCTTTGACCGACTTGATGCAGATATCGCTCATGCGATGATGTCGATAAATGCGGTGAAAGGCGTAGAGATCGGAGCGGGGTTCAACTGTGTGAGGCAGCGGGGCACCGAGCATCGGGACGAGATGACACCTGAAGGATTCCTGAGCAATAACGCAGGAGGAATCCTTGGTGGGATTTCGAGCGGACAGCAGATCCACGCGGCCTTGGCGCTCAAACCAACGTCAAGCATCCCGACTCCTGGAAGAACGGTCGACACCGACGGCCAAGCCGTGGAAGTCGTCACCACAGGGCGCCACGATCCCTGCGTGGGTATTCGAGCAGTCCCTATCGCCGAGGCGATGCTTGCGCTGGTGCTGGCAGATCATTTTTTGCGCCAGCAGGCGATCGGCGTTGAGGATAGCGGTCCGCTGATTCCGCCCCGGTCTTGAGGGGCATTGCTGGCTCAAGTACGCGCGAATTCCCGTTGCGAGCGAGACCGGGATAATGGGGCCAAGTTTGAGTTATCACAGGCTTCGTGAGTAAGTACCTGAATCGCCGCCGCGCCGATTTGTTCGAGGAAGTCCGCCGCAACAAGGTCCAGGGCTTCCCGACTTCTATGATCCTTCTTGATACGGCCTATTGCATCAAGGGTCGGATACAGCGTGACCGGATCCTCTCTGGTTTTACAGGCGTTCTCCAAGAAAATCTCAGACGCGACTGAGCGAGTCAACTCGAGAAATGCTGCACTCGACAAAATGAGGCGCGCAGGTTCTACTGCGGTGTGATCAACGGGCAGCAACACACGGCCTAACTTCTCCTCGAGGGAGACCAGGAGGTTATAGAAACTGGTCAACGCCGCTCCCTAAATGGTTGTGGTTTTCCCATATACCAAGACTAACATTGGATCTCATCAGGCAACATCACGTTCGCCAAGTGATTCTTGAAGCCGCCGGCGTAAGTAACCCACTGTGTTAGAATCGCCCGCCCTCAAGGAGGCACAGATGACCGGAAAAACCCTTTACGACAAGCTTTGGGAACAGCACTTGGTGCGCGAATCTGAAGACGGCACCGCACTGATCTACATTGATTTGCAACTCCTGCACGAGGTCACCTCTGCGCAGGCATTCGCGGGGCTTCGGGATGCGGCACGCCTTCCTCGTCGCAAGGCGGCGAACCTGGCGGTTGCGGACCACAATGTACCGACGACCGATCGCAGTGCCGGAATCTCTGATCCCATTGCCCGGCTTCAGGTCGAAACTCTGGATCGAAACTGTGAGGAATTCGGCATCACGGAGTTCGCCATGTCGGATCCTCGACAGGGCATCGTTCATGTCGTAGGTCCGGAACAAGGGGCGACACAGCCTGGAATGACGATAGTGTGCGGGGATTCGCACACGGCAACGCATGGCGCCCTGGGTGCGCTTGCATTCGGTATCGGCACCTCAGAGGTTGAACACGTTCTTGCTACACAATGCCTTGTTGCCCGCAAGATGAAGAACATGCGTATCAACCTGAACGGGGCACTGCCTGACGGTATCTTTTCAAAAGATATGATCCTGGCCGTAATCGGACTGATCGGCACTTCAGGTGGGACGGGATACACCATTGAGTTCGCGGGCAGCGCGGTGAGAGAGGCCTCGATGGAGGCCAGGATGACTCTATGCAACATGGCGATCGAGGCCGGTGCTCGGGCCGGCCTGGTTGGCGTTGACGAAGCGACCGTGACTTATCTAGAGGGGCGTCCTTATTCGCCTAAAGGTGATCACATTGAAAAGGCGCGGGATTTCTGGCTTCAGATGGTTACTGATCCCGATGCGGAATTTGACAAGGAATATGACCTTGATATCTCGGTTCTACGGCCGCAGGTTACGTGGGGGACTTCTCCGGAAATGGTGGCGAGCGTCGATGACGAGATTCCCAATCCGGCCGACGCACCTGATCAAACCCGCGAGAGGGATTGGGCACGTGCGCTTGAGTACATGGATCTCTCTCCCGGGACTCGGATTAATACGATAACGCTGGATAAGGTTTTCATTGGTGCCTGCACAAATGGCCGGATCGAAGATTTGCGGGCAGCGGCGAAAGTGGCTTCAGGGCGTAAAGTAGCCCAAAACATCAAACAGGCATTGGTGGTGCCCGGCTCGGGTCTTGTCAAAGTCCAGGCCGAGGCTGAAGGCTTGGATCGGATTTTTACAGAGGCAGGTTTCGAGTGGAGAGAGCCCGGTTGCTCCATGTGCCTCGCGATGAATGCGGATCGGCTCGAACCAGGAGAACGGTGTGCCGCAACCTCAAACCGCAACTTCGAAGGTCGACAGGGATATGGCGGTCGCACGCACCTGGTTTCTCCCTCGATGGCGGCGGCAGCAGCTGTCGCAGGACGCTTTGTGGATCCGAATCAGCTTTAAGAGGCGAATAAAATGGAAAAGTTTGTCAACTACAGCAGCGTCGTGATCCCAATCGACAGGAGCAATGTCGATACCGATGCACTCATTCCCAAACAGTTCCTGAAATCTGTCGAAAAGTCGGGTTTTGGTGACAATCTATTCGACGAATGGCGCTATCTTGACCAAGGAGAACCGGGTCAGGACTGCAGCGGCCGACCCCTTAACACCGAATTTGTGCTGAACAAAAAAGCTTATCGGGGGGGTCGAATTCTTCTGGCCCGCGAGAATTTTGGCTGTGGGTCTTCTCGAGAACACGCCGTTTGGGCGTTGCGGGATTTTGGAATCCGAACCGTGATAGCGGGAAGTTACGCCGACATCTTTTTCAACAACTGCTTTAAAAATGGGGTTCTGCCGATCTCTCTCCCCGGGGCTGATATTGACGCTTTGTTTGCCCAAGATGCCGAGTCTGGCCCGTGTTCGATGGATATCGACCTGGAGCGGCAAACGGCGACGGCTGAATCGGGACAGGTTTACCGTTTCGAAATCGATGGCTTCAAAAAGCAGTGCCTTCTTGAAGGCCTGGACGACATAGCATTGACTCTTCAACACGAAGGGGATATCAAAACTTATGAGCAGCGTCGGATGAATGAAGTGCCATGGTTGTTTGAAGATCTCGCCTCCTGAGTTTCCTGCCTTCCCGGTCTGCAGGTCTTTTCTTTTATTTTCCCACTGGCTGTTTCCAAATCTATGAACACTAAATCCGAATTGGACGTCGCCGTTGTCGGCGTAACAGGAGCCGTCGGTGAAGTTATGCTCCGTCTACTTGAGGAAAGAAATTTTCCTGTCCGGAATTTTTATGCCCTGGCGAGCGAGCGCTCCGCGGGAAGTACGATCCTTTTCCGGGGCAAAGCAGTACGGGTCGAGAATCTCGCGGAGTTTGATTTTTCGAAGGTACAGCTTGGATTATTTTCAGCTGGAGGCAGTGTTTCGGCAGAATACGCTCCCAAGGCGGTGGCGTCAGGCTGTGTGGTTATTGATAACACCTCCCACTTCAGGCGAGATCCTGAAGTGCCCCTGGTGGTGCCGGAGGTTAATCCTCATGTTCTGCAAGAGCACAACGGCCTCATTGCGAACCCCAATTGCTCTACGATTCAGATGGTCGTCGCCCTGAAGCCGATTTACGACAGCGTCGGTATCAGCCGGATCAACGTGGCGACCTATCAGGCAGTGTCTGGGGCGGGTCGTCGTGCGATTGAGGAGTTGGCTGGGCAGACGGCTTCTTTGCTCAATGGCAAGGGCGCAACCTGCGAGGTTATGCCAAAACAGATTGCATTCAATGCAATTCCGCACATCGATAGTTTTCAGGAAAATGGCTATACGCGTGAAGAAATGAAAATGGTGTGGGAGACACAGAAGATCTTCGGCGACGAGAGTATTGCCGTCAATCCGACCACAGTCCGGATCCCTGTTTTTTACGGTCATGCGGAAGCCGTCCATATCGAGACTCGGGACAAAATGACTGCTGATCAAGCGCGAGCGGCATTAGAGGCGGCTGAGGGGGTTTGCGTCGTAGATGAACGAAAACCGGGGGGTTATCCCACTCCCGTAACCGAAGCGGCGGATAAGGACCCAGTCTTTGTCGGCAGGATTCGGGAGGATATCTCAACAGAAAACGGCCTTTGCCTCTGGGTCGTCGCGGACAATATCCGCAAGGGGGCCGCCCTGAACAGCATCCAGATCGCGGAGCTGCTTCTTCCGGGCCTTTGACCTTGGGTCACCGGGGCGCGGGGCCTGATTGGTTCGACACCTTGGCGTGCCTATAATCAGGCAATGACCCCGAACCTGCTTCCCCCAGTCGAAACCCAGGCCCACCAGCGGGGTGATCGGCCATGAGGCCAATCCTTGTCGGTCTGGCGCTTTTGGCGCAAGTGCTGGTCTTCAATTCAGGTCATGCGCTCGAGCTTGGAGATCTGACGGTCGCCTCAAAACTGAACGAGCCGCTCAGAGCTTCCATAGAGGTCAACGGTGTTGCAACGGACTCGACCGCGAACACTCTTGTGGTTTCCCTCGCGTCTGCGCAAGCCCACGCGGCCGCCGGTATTCCTCTTGACCCTGCAACCACCAATTTAATTTTCACTCTGGATATGCTTTCTCGCCCGGCAATGGTGGAGATCGACTCAAGAGGTGCGATTCGGATTCCCTTTTTACGCTTCCTGGTGGCTGTGGAGTTTGATGGGCAGCAGACCTTTCGAGAGTACACGGCGATGTTGGATCCGGCCGATGACTGGGGAACGGCTAATCTGGGGGCGCCGGTCACTGAAATATCCCCGGCCCGCGTCGCCGACCTGAGCTATCCGGGGGAATATGTCGGACCTATCCGCCAGGGTCAGACACTGATCGAGATCGCGCGACAAGTTCAGGTTGGCGGGGGAATCTCGCTAGAACAGCGGATGGCGGCGCTGGTGCAAGATAACCCCGATAGCTTTATCGACGGCAACATGAATCTTCTGCGTGAGGGCGCGCGACTGCACATTCCTTCGGAACGCCAGATGAGGCAGGTTAGCTCCGATCAGGCGCAGGCTGTCTATGAAAACCACCTGCTGGAGTGGACCCAACATCAGGCCAGGGTGAAGTCATCCGCCACTAACGGGAACTGGGTCACGGTGCATGGGCCAGTAGCAGAGGCGTTGGCGCCAACGACGGAGCTTGCAGGGATCGAGTCTGCCGAGTATGTGCTTAGAATCGTTGAGCCGTCACAGGAATCTTCATCTTCAGGCGGGGACGAAGAAGATACCGTAGAACCCGCGGGCGCAGGACTCCAACCTGTGGAGAGACTCGATGAAGCGCCGCCGGAGGCCGTGGCCGCGATGGCTGCGCTCACGGATCGACTCAGCGTGGTTGAGGAATCGCTCGGATCAAAGGAGCTTGAAAATCAACAGTTGACCCGCCAGGTAGATTTGCTCCAGCGTCAACTTGAGAAGACCATGAAACTGATCGAGTTGCAGGAGACGCAACTCGCCGTCGCCCAGAAACAGTTGGAATCCATGCTGGCGATGCAGGCGCAGGAGGCAACCGAGGGCCGGGTTGAGGCGAGCAAGAAGGCGGAGCCAATGACCCCCAGTGCGGAGGGCGCCGAAAAAGCCCCTGATGCAGATCCTGAAAACCCGGCTGTCGAAACCCCACCGGCGGAGACAATTGAACAATCTTCACAAGATGTTGCTGAAGCGCCGGTGACCGGGGATGAGGTGACTCGTGAGTCTGCGGCAACGGAAGAAGCGCAGAACCAGTCGTCTCAGCAGGTCGAGGAGATTCCTCCGCCCTGGAGCGACCCAGCGAGGACCCTGGACTGGGCGGTCAGCGAGGGAGGAATGTTGTTCCAGAACGCCCGCGACCTGGCTGGCGCGTTGCTGGAAGATCTTGATCGAAGTGACTCCGCGATACCAGGTGTGTCCAACAAGATGTTAGGACTGATAGTGGTACTGATGCTGCTGGTATTGATCCTTTTAAGGCGCAGAAAATCTTCGATGGAAGAGTCAGGGGCCTTGGCGGCTCAGTCGGCGACTGAGCAAAAGCGGGATCTGTTTGAGACAGACCCTGTAGCCAAAGCAAGCGATGGGCGGTCGAACGAGGCGCCACCGGCCGAAGAGAGTATCGGCGCCGGGTTTGTGACGGATATAGAGACCCAGAGGGGCGTTGCGGTACAAAGTGACGAAGTCGACCCACTCACCGAGTCAGAGATTTATTTGGCGTACGGTCGATCCAGTCAGGCGGAGCAAACCCTGCGAGACGCAATCGCGCGGACACCGGACCGTATTGAGCTCAAACTTAAGTTGCTGGAAGTTCTTCAAGTGCTGGGTCAAAAAGAGGCTTTTAGGGAACTTGCAGGAGAGCTGCGCCAGACCGTGGCCGAGGGGTCTTCCGAGCAGGCGCACCTGGAGAAACTGATGCTCGACGCTGGGCAGATTGACAGCGGTGATTCCGTTGAAATGGTTTCACCGGCTCTCTCTGGGGATTCCCCGGGGGCAATAAACGGGTCTCCCGATGAAGTAATACCTGAGCCGGAATCGGTGTCGACGGTACGTGCAATTGATGATGACATTGTATTTGAGCTTGACGTCGACACCGAAAAAGAAGGGATTCCAATCGTTCAGACTGCCGAGTCAACCTCGGAATCTTTAGGTGACGGTACGCCAACCGATTTTAGCGATCTTGAATTGGATCTCGAGTTTCCAGCCGGAAGTTCTTTGGCAGACGAACCACGAGCCCAAGCGGTTTCTATGGCCGCTCCCCCCGAGGCGGGGAAAGCCGATCCAGGAGCCGCTCTACCGGACAGTGATCCAGACCAGAGTAAATCCGCGGACAGTGAGGAAAGAACACAGCTCGAGTTGGCGAATGCTTATCTTGAGATGGGAGACCCTGCGGCTGCACGAGAAATATTGATTGGGCTTGCTCACTCCCGGGATAGCGACATTCAGGAACGGGCGAAAGCACTGCTGGAGAATCTGGCGGGGAGTGTCTGAGCCGCTGACCCGCAGCGGCAACACCAACCCGCGTTAGGAGCGGAGGCCTCCTGAGAGAGTTGAGACAAGCCCGGTAACCCGATCGAGCAGCTCCGGTTTTGCGCGACCGGACTCGTCCAAGTTGTTTTCTATTTCACGGATGATCGCTGAGCCGACGACTGCGCCATCAGCGACCTCACCGGTCTCGCGGACTTGCTCGGCCGTGTTGATGCCAAATCCGACTGCAATCGGAAGCTGTGTATGTTTCCGCACTGCGGTTAAGGCTTCTCCGATGCTGGATGCGGCTGCGGATCGGGTGCCCGTAATGCCTGCGATCGAAACGTAGTAGATAAATCCGCTGGTGTTTTGGAGCACCTGCTTGAGTCGACCCTCATTGGAGGTAGGCGTCACCAGGCGGACCCAGTGAAGTCCCGCCGTCCGTGCCGGATCGCAGAGTTCCTCATCCTCCTCAGGGGGGAGATCGACCATAATCAACCCGTCAACCCCCGCAGAGACAGCGTCCGTTACAAAGCGAGAGGGGCCATATTGGTAGATGGGGTTGAAATACCCCATAAGAATGACTGGGGTGTCGCTGTTGTTCTCTCTAAACCGCCGCACCATGTCTAATGTGCCGATTAGCGATGCGCCTGAAGCGAGGGCGCGAAGGTTCGCCGCTTGGATAGCGGGGCCGTCTGCCATGGGATCCGAAAAGGGCATGCCCAACTCGATGATGTCGGCCCCGGCGTCAGGCAGGCGCTCCATCAATTGCTGGCTCGTGCCGGGGTCAGGATCTCCTGCCGTGACAAAGGTGACAAGTCCGGCCCGTCCTTCCTTCCTTAAGCGTTCAAAGGTGGACGCAATGCGGTCGCCGGAACTCATATTTCTACCCCGAGCGCATCTGCCACAGTAAAGATATCCTTGTCGCCTCGGCCGCACAAATTCATGACAATGATCTGCTCCTTATCCATGGTTGGGGCAATTTTGGCTACATGAGCCAGGGCATGAGCGGGCTCCAAGGCAGGGATAATGCCTTCGGTTCGGCAACATAATTGAAAGGCTTCCAGCGCCTCTGAATCCGTGACGGAGACATAATCCACGCGTCCATGATCATGGAGCCAGGCATGTTCAGGCCCGATACCCGGGTAATCCAGACCCGCCGAGATCGAGTGCGCATCGTTGATCTGTCCATCTTCATTTTGAAGGAGGTAGGTCCGATTGCCGTGTAGGACTCCGGGTCGCCCGCCGGTTAACGAGGCGGCGTGCTTGTCAGTTTCGAGACCATAGCCGCCAGCCTCCACCCCGACGATCTGAACCGGGTCGTCGAGGAAGGGGTGGAAAAGCCCCATTGCATTCGAGCCACCCCCGATGCAGGCCACCAGAGTGTCAGGAAGCCGACCTTCTGCTGCGAGCATCTGTTCCTTGGTTTCCCGCCCGATGATGCTCTGGAAATCGCGAACCATCGCAGGGTAGGGGTGCGGTCCGGCCACAGTGCCGATAATGTAGAAGGTGTCTGCGACATTTGCTACCCAGTCGCGCAACGCATCGTTCATGGCGTCCTTGAGTGTTCCTGTGCCGCTGGTGACAGGAACGATTTCCGCGCCAAGCAACTTCATCCGAAACACATTCGGCGCCTGGCGTTCGATGTCCGTCGCGCCCATGTAGACCACACAAGGCAGGTCAAACAACGCGCAGACCGTCGCAGTAGCGACTCCGTGTTGGCCGGCCCCGGTCTCGGCGATGATGCGGGACTTCCCCATACGTTTTGCAAGGAGAATTTGCCCGAGAGTGTTGTTGATCTTATGAGAGCCCGTGTGGTTGAGCTCATCTCTTTTGAAGTAGATCTTGGCGCCGCCGAGCGACTCGGTGAGACTCTTGGCAAAGTACAAAGGGCTGGGTCTGCCCGTGTAGTGGGCGGCATAGTAGTCAAAATCCCGTTGGAATTCGGGAGACTCTCGCGCCTCGGAGTACGCCGTTTCAAGTTCCAGAATCAACGGCATCAGGGTTTCAGCAACGAAACGGCCTCCGAACAGGCCGAAGTGGCCCTGCTCGTCTGGGCCACTACGGTAGGATTCTAGGGGCTCTGAGTTTCTGGTGGTCGACGCCATAAGCTCTCTTAAACGTTTTTTAAAATTAAGACTCAACCTACCCAAACGGCACAGGCGCTGGACTGTAGCGCCACATGAGTAGGTAGAATCGGTGACTTGAGAAGTGAGATTCTACAACACGGATTAATCCGCCTTGGATGCGAAGATGATTTCACCAGCCGGGTCCGCAACTTCGACGCGCTATGCTGTTGGCGTGGAATATGACGGAAGCCGCTTTCATGGGTGGCAGAGTCAGTCTGGGGTGAGCACGGTTCAGGACTGGGTTGAGAAAGCTTTAACTAAGGTTGCGTCTGAGACGATTCATGTAGTCACCGCCGGTCGGACAGACACGGGAGTCCATGCTACGGGCCAGGTCGCCCATTTTGATTCATTCGCAGTACGTTCCCCGCTGAACTGGTTGCGGGGTGCAAACACCCACCTGCCGACCGGACTCGCCTTAATTTGGGTCAAAGCGGTCAATCCCGAGTTTCATGCGCGTTTCACCGCACTGGCGAGACGTTATCGGTACATCTTGTTTTGTCGGGATGTTCGACCGACCTTTTTATCGGGAAAAGTTACCTGGACCTACGAAAAACTTGATGTTTCGCGCATGCAGCATGCAGCGACGGCCCTGGTGGGTCGGCATGATTTTTCCGCTTTCAGGGCAAGTGGTTGCCAGTCAAAGCAACCGGTGCGCGAGATTTATGAGTTGTCGGTAAACAGTCAAGGCCCCTGGATATGGATAGATATTGAGGCAAACGGTTTTTTGCAACATATGGTGAGAAATATCGCTGGAGTACTGATCGCGATCGCGACTGGCTCAAAACCCATTGTGTGGGCGAAGGAGGTGCTTGAAAGTCGTGACAGGACAGCCGGGGGGGTGACAGCGCTTCCGGATGGACTGTATTTCACCGGCGTACGTTATCCCGCGACCCTCGGACTCCCGGACGCTCCAGAGCCCTGCAGGTTCTGGTGAGCGTCCGAAAATAAAAGATCGTAAGGGGTAAAATAGGACAGTGCGAACCCGAGTAAAAATCTGCGGCCTGACTCGTGCAGAAGACGTAGCAGTCGCTGTTGCCTGCGGGGCTGATGCGCTTGGTTTGATTTTTTTCCCGCCAAGTGCTCGGGCCGTCGACGTGGACCAGGCGGCATCACTTGCAGACTCTGTCCCGGCATTGGTAGACCTGGTAGGCGTCTTTGTTGACCCGAACGAGAAGGAGGTGTCGGAGGTTCTCGATCGGGTTCCATTAACGCTGCTCCAGTTTCACGGGAACGAAACCCCCGAGCAGTGCGAGACTTACGGAGTACCCTACATGAAGGCTGTCCGGATGCAGGACGGGGTAGACCTCGAAGCGCTTAGCGACCAACATCCGAACGCCAGAGCATTCCTGCTGGATACTTATCATCCCGAATCAGTAGGAGGAACGGGTGCTGCATTTGATTGGACCCGCGCACGAATCGCGCTAAACGCGCCAGTTATTCTCGCGGGAGGCCTTGCGGCAGATAATGTAGGTGAAGCGCTGACACAGTCAGGCGCCTGGGCGGTAGATGTCAGCACCGGTGTAGAGTCGGAACCGGGCAAGAAAAGTGCGGTGAAGATTGTGGAGTTCTGCAGGGCAGTCCGCGCCTGGGATACGCTGGGCACTGATTCGAAGGTTGGAGAAGACGCATGAGTTGGTTTGACCGGTTGATCCCTCCCAAGATCAAGGACGTGGCGTCAGCGGCGACCCGGAGAGGCGTTCCGCAGGGTTTATGGCGTAAGTGCGATGACTGCAGCACTGTTCTGTACAGCGCGGATCTTGATCGAGGAATGCAGGTGTGTCCGAAATGTGGCCATCACATGCGCCTGGGGGCAAGGGCACGCCTCAGCGGATTTTTCGACGACGGCCGGTTTGACGAGATTGGGGCAGGGTTACGCGCCGTTGATGTATTGAACTTCCGTGATGCTAAACGTTATCGTGATCGGCTGTCCGACGCGGGCAAGACCAGTCAGGAGCCAGAGGCCTTGGTCGCAGGGCGGGGCAGGCTGCTGGATATTCCGGTTTCAGCGGCCGCGTTTGAGTTTGGATTCATGGGCGGATCGATGGGCGCCGTCGTTGGTGAGAAGTTTACGCAGTGCGTTGATGATGCAGTGGCCCAAGGAAACCCCTTTGTCTGTTTCAGCGCGAGCGGGGGCGCCCGGATGCAGGAAGGCCTGTTCTCACTGCTTCAGATGGCCAAGACGACGGCGGCTCTGAACAAATTAAAGAGTGCCAGTCTGCCTTTTGTCTCTGTCTTGACTGACCCCACAATGGGGGGTGTGTCAGCGAGTCTCGCGATGCTTGGTGATCTCATTATTGCGGAACCTCGGGCCCTGATTGGCTTCGCAGGGCCAAGGGTAATTGAGCAAACGGTTCGCGAAACGCTCCCCGAGGGGTTTCAGCAGTCTGAGTTTTTGCTGGAACATGGTGCGGTAGATATGGTGGTTGCGCGAAATGAATTGCGAGAGACGATCGGGGAGTCGCTGCAAACACTGGGTTTCGGGCCCGTCACAGATGCAACGGCTGAACTGTTGTTTCCAGGGGATGTCTCGGCACCTCGTGCTGACCTAGAATAATTTCTCTCTATGCATCCGCAGGATGACTGGGAATTAAGGGATTGGCTCGAGTTTATTGAGTCCGTTCATCCCAGGACGATTGATCTCAGTCTGGACAGGGTCCGGCGGGTGTTGCACTGCCTTGTCCCTGCCTACCCCAAGGTCATCATCACCGTTGGCGGCACTAACGGAAAGGGAACCACCACGGCCATGCTTGACGCGGTCTACCGGTCTGCGGGCTATCGGGTGGGCGCTTACACATCTCCGCACCTGGTGGACTATGGGGAGCGGGTGAAAGTCGCGGGTGAACCCTCTTCGGCGGAACGACTTTGCCAGGCGTTTCAGGCGGTCAACACAGCACGCGGAATGATCCCTTTGACCTATTTTGAGTTTGGCACTCTCGCGGCTTTCGAACTCTTCTCAAAGGCCAGATTGGATATCTGGATTCTTGAGGTTGGAATGGGAGGCAGACTGGATGCGGTTAATGCGGTTGATTGCGATCTTGCGCTGATTGCCTCTATCGACCTGGATCATCAGGCCTGGCTTGGGAACTCTCGGGAAGCGATTGGGAGAGAGAAAGCCGGGATCTTTCGATACCGCGGCCGCGCGGTCGTCTCAGACCCCAATCCTCCCCGGTCGATAGTCGAACGCCTCGCGGCTTTGGAGTGTGACTGCCAGTTCGCAGAACAAGACTTCACCGTAAAGAAAACACAGGGGAAGACATTTTTCTCATCCGGAGGGGGAAATTGGAAGCGAGAGTCTTTTTTAGAGTGCTGTGAGGTCAAACCCAGCAGCCCCACCCAATCACGAAACCTGGCTGGTGCCCTTGCGGCCATACGGTCGCTGCAAGACCGACTCCCGGTGGGGCCAGAGCATATCGACGCGCTGCGGGGATTCAATGTGCCGGGCCGTCAGGAGCGGATTGACGACAAGGTTCCAATTTGGCTCGATGTAGGACACAACCTCGAGGCCGTTACGGCTTTGGCCGGAGCGCTTCGGAGTGAATCCGTTCCAGGTAAAACACGGGCGGTCTTTGCCATGTTGAAAGACAAGGAGGTAGGCGCTGCTATAGAGGCGATGCGTCCGGTAATAGATTATTGGTACCCCGCAGTACTTGAGGACGATCGTGCGTTGAGCTATGAGGAGTTACGGTCTGTGTTGAGTGACTCGGGTATTACTGACCTTGCACAAGGAGGAAGCCCCAGCGATTGTTTTGAAGCCGCGTTGGCCGAGAGCCAACCGGGTGACCGGCTCGTGGTCTTTGGATCGTTTTACCTCGTGGGTGATATACTGCCTTTGGTGTCAGGACGGGTAGGTGCATAAATGGAAACGACCTCAGAGCCCCCGTTCAATCTCAAGTATCGTGCCACCGGGGCGATTATCCTGCTATCCGTTCCGGTGCTGTTGTTGCCATGGCTTCTGAGCGGCCAAAACGGGCGCCAGGCGATCGAGGAAGCGTCTCTGATTCCAGAACCCAAAAGCGAATTCATTTCGTCTATTGGACCCGCGGCAGATTTATCCAAAACCTCCATCAACCCGGATCCTGAACTTTCCAGCGAGCGCGCTGATCAAAAACCGCAGGAGAAAACTGGATCCTCCACTTCGGAGCCAGCGGCCGGTCAAAGCGAAGATGGGATTGGTGGTGGCACGGAGAGAGTTTCTGACTCTGGCGCACTGTCTGACGCGCAAACTGGCTGGGTGGTTCGAGTCGGTGTCTTCTCCGAGCCCGACAACCTGAAAAGGCGGGCAGACCTGCTTTCGGATAATGGAATGACCTCCCGGCAAGAGACCATAGAAATCAACGGACGTCCGATGGTTCGCATTTTCCTGGGTCCGTTCGCTGACCTGGCGACCGCGGAGCGCGAGAGTGGAAAGGCGATGTTGGTAACCGGAGAGCCAGCCTTTGTTATTGAGCTTAATTGAAACCAGGCGGTTCCCAACCATGCTCAGGTGGGTAAAGTGACTGAGCTTGGGGCCGCCGCACCAGCTATCGCCGATATCATCATTCTCGCGGTGATGGGCGTTTCACTGGTGTTCGGCCTGTTCCGGGGTCTGCTGCGCGAACTCCTCTCTTTGGTCTCCTGGATCCTGGCGTTCTGGATAGCCTATCGGTACAGCGCGAGTGTCGCGCAGATTATCGATAAAGCACTGCAAAATCCGACTCTCTCACAAGCGGTCTCAGCCGTTTTCGTTTTCGTTTTGGTGCTGGTGGCTTTAATGCTGCTGGCGAGTCTGATCAGCAAAATCTTCAAGGCTGCCGGACTCGCCGGGATGGATCGAATCCTTGGCGGATTATTTGGATTGGGGCGTGCTGTCGTAATCCTGTTTGCCGCGTTGATAGTGGGGGCGCATACCGCTGTTAGCGGACAGGATTGGTACAATGCCTCGATCATGATTCCCTTGTTTGATCAAGCATTGGATTGGGTAGCAGGGTACCTCCCTCCGGGGACCCTGGAAGGGATTGGTGCTGGGTCGCTGGAAGTTAAATTGCCCGGCAGTTCAGATGAGTATCTCAAGGAGAGAGTCTGACCATGTGTGGCGTTGTCGGTATTGTTGGAAACAGTCCCGTTAACCAGAGAATCTACGATGCGCTGACCGTGGTTCAGCATCGCGGACAGGATGCGGCCGGCATCATGACCTGCGATCGGCGACGGGTCTTCTTGCGCAAAGACAGTGGTCTCGTACGTGATGTGTTTCAGACGCGGCACATGCTTCAGTTAGAGGGCAATATGGGGCTGGGCCATGTGCGATACCCGACCGCAGGAGGAGATAACCGCTCAGAGGCGCAACCGTTCTATGTCAACTCCCCGTTCGGGCTGGCATTAGGACACAACGGAAACCTCATCAACGCAGCGGAGCTCGGTGAGGAGTTATTCCAGGATGACCTGAGGCAAATCAATACCGGTTCGGATTCGGAAGTGTTGCTCAATGTATTTGCGCATGAACTCATGGAGTTTGTGCGGGGAGGGGATACAGTGCTCCAGACCCGGAACGTATTCGATGCCGTCCGACGGCTGCACGAACGCTGCCAGGGCGCCTACGCTGTGGTGGCGATGATCGTCGGGTACGGACTGGTGGCATTTCGGGATCCGAATGGCATTCGCCCGCTGGTACTGGGCGAGCGTATCGATGGCGACGGGCGTTCTGTGATGGCCGCCTCCGAAAGTGTGGCATTGGATGTGTTGGGATACCGCTCCCTGGGGGATATAGCTCCTGGAGAGGCGGTCGTGATCAAGATGGATGGCACGATTGAACGAGAAGTTTGCGCTTCTCAAACGGAGCTGACCCCTTGCCTTTTTGAGTACGTTTATCTGGCCCGGCCCGATTCGATCATGGACGATGTCGCGGTTTACAAGAGTCGGCTCAGAATGGGCGAGAAACTGGCTGAGCATATGCTCGAGGCCTGGCCAGATCACGACATCGATGTCGTGATTCCCATCCCCGACACCAGTCGGACGTCGGCGTTGCAGTTAGCCAATGTGGCTGGACTCAAATACCGTGAGGGATTCATCAAGAATCGGTATATCGGGCGAACTTTCATAATGCCGGGCCAGGCCCAGAGACAGAAATCAGTCCGACAGAAACTCAATGCCATCGATCTGGAATTTCGTGGCAAAAACGTTCTTCTGGTTGATGATTCGATCGTTCGAGGCACTACCTCAAAACAGATCATCCAGATGGCTCGCGACGCTGGGGCCAAGAAAGTCTATTTTGCTTCCGCGGCGCCACCCGTTCGCTATGCGAATGTCTATGGCATAGATATGCCTTCGCGTTCGGAGCTGGTGGCAAACGGCAGAACCGATGAGGAGATCGGCCAATTTATTGGGGCTGATCGGTTGCTTTATCAGCGCCTTGAGGATTTGATCGAAGCGGTTAAAGAAGGGAATCCGAAGATCAGTCGGGTGGATGCCTCATGCTTTGACGGGCGCTACATCACCGGCAACGTCAGTGCCGATTTCTTGCAGACGGTAGCAGGAGCCCGCAGTGATCAGGCTAAGACCCAACGGACCGAGGCGCTTGATGTCGCTGAGATCAGCGCTTACCACTGATAATGTCTGCAAGGGCTATTTCAGAAATCCAGACGCTGGACGCTATCTGAGAAAGCCAAGACGAGCCCCTCTTCGTTCAGCTGGATCGAGCTGGGCCCAGGTGACCAGTCTCCCAAAACCACGCGGTAGGCGGCTTTAGGGCCGTCAATCCTGTGAATGGCGGGACGGTGGGTATGTCCATGAATGAGTATCTCGACGTCATGGCGAGCAATGGTTTCCCGAACCGCTTCCGGGTTCACATCCATAATCTCCATGCTTTTTTGGGCCTTGCCATCCTCACTGCGATAACGAGCCAGTTTCGCCAAACCGTCACGCTCAGCAATGGTTTTCTCCAGAAACGTTTTCTGCCAATCCGGGGAGCGAACCATGGCCCGGAATTTTTGATGAGAAAGATCGTCAGTGCATAAACTGTCTCCGTGCATCAAAAGCACTTGCCGCTGACCTACCTTCAGAATATGTTCGTCGGCAATGAGTTGGATCCCGCATTCATTAGCAAACTTTCCACCCAAGAGAAAGTCACGATTGCCCGAGAGAAAGAAAACTCTGACCCCGCGATTGGATAGGGACCGTAAAAGTTGTTGCGCCCCGTTGTGCCCAAGAAAATTCACGGCGTCATCACCAAGCCAGTATTCAAAAAGATCTCCCAGAATATAAAGATCCTCTCCCGCGTTGAGATCCGCCAGATACTGGTCAAACTGGTTGAAGACTTCTGGGTGTTCCGGGCTCAGATGAAGGTCAGAGATTAGATGAATCAAGATACTTTCTCGAAAGATTTTCGGGTCGGGGCACAAACGGATTCGCGTGCCGGTTGGAGAACACGTCGCATTTCGTTAACATTCGCCACCCCCTTGATCAGGATGATGGCATGGGACTCCAAATCTACAATAGTTTGACGCGCAAAAAAGAGCTTTTTCAGCCTCTGGTTCCCGGAAGGGTGGGGATCTATGTTTGCGGAATGACCGTCTATGACTATTGTCATCTCGGTCATGCCCGGGTGCTGGTGGTGTTCGACATGGTGGTACGCGCTTTGAGAGCCTGGGGGTACAAGGTCGACTATGTGCGAAACATTACGGATATCGACGACAAGATTATTTCGCGCGCAGCTGAGTTGGATGAACCGTTTAGCGACCTGACAGAACGGTTTATCGACGCGATGCACGCCGATGAGCGTATTCTGAATGTCTCGCCCCCAGATCAGGAGCCTCGGGCGACCGGGCACATTGCCGAGATCATTGAGTTGATTCAAAGGCTTGAACAGCGCGGGTTGGCATATCAGGGAGAAAACGGGGACGTCTATTTCAGGGTTCGAGAATTCGAAGCGTATGGCGCGCTCTCAGGACGTTCTCTTGACGACCTTCAAGCGGGTGCCCGCGTTGAGAAAGATGAGTCCAAGGATGATCCCTTGGATTTTGTATTGTGGAAGCGGGCGAAGCCAGGAGAGCCGATGTGGAGTTCGCCATGGGGTGAGGGCAGGCCAGGTTGGCACATCGAGTGCTCAGCTATGTCGACCAAATGCCTGGGCGAGCATTTCGATATTCACGGTGGCGGCATGGACCTCAGGTTTCCACACCATGAAAATGAGATTGCACAGACGGAAGGGGCAACCGGGTCTCGATTTGTCAATACCTGGATGCACAACGGATTTGTGCAGATCGATGAAGAGAAGATGTCGAAGTCATTGGGCAATTTTTTTACCATTCGGGATCTGGTTGGTCAGGATGACAATCCTGCGCGCGCCGGGGAGGTGGTTCGCTTTCTCATGTTGCTTAGTCACTATAGAAGCCCGTTGAATTTCTCTACGGATGTGATGGATCAAGCAAGAGCCGGCCTTGATCGAATGTATGGGGCGTTGTTCAAGGTTCGCGAGCAAGCCGGGGCTGAGGAAACTGACGCCAAGCTCAACAATACCTTTGACGAAGAATTTGACCGAGCACTCGAAGATGACTTCAACACCCCTTCAGCTATCTCTGTGTTATTTGATCTTGTCAGAGCGATAAACCGCTCCTTCGAGGCGGGCAAGGTGTCGGAGGCGCAATCGCTGGCCGCCCGACTAGAGCGCCTCGGAGGGAAGCTTGGCTTGCTTTACCAGGATCCGGCGGCAATGTTAGGGATCGGTGGCCTATCGGAAACAGCGGCTCAGGGCGACGCGGATGTTGAGGTTGAAAGCCTCATTGAAAAACGTCGACAGGCGCGACGCGATAAGGACTTCGAGTTGTCTGACCAGGTCCGGGCGCAGCTTGAAGAGATGGGCATCATTCTGGAAGACCGTCCCGATGGCTCGACCCTCTGGCGGCGCCGTTGAATTTACATAATGACAGGGAACTGTTTATACTGCCGGGTTTGATTCCCGGCTGTTCCTGGGGAATCCCTACTACCCAACTCTTATCGAGGTTTGCTAATGGAGCTGACCGGCGCACAGATCGTCGTCCAAAGCTTAAAAGATGAAGGTGTCGAATTAGTCTTCGGGTATCCCGGAGGGGCGGCACTTCATATTTACGACGCGTTTTACAGCCAGGAGGACGTCCGTCACATCCTGGTAAGGCACGAACAGGCCGCGACCCATGCTGCCGACGGGTATGCCCGCGCAACGGGCAAGCCTGGAGTGGTGTTGGTCACCTCAGGCCCTGGCGTTACCAACGCGGTGACGGGAATCGCAACCGCTTTCATGGATTCGATTCCCATGGTGATCCTGACCGGACAAGTCCCGACCCATCTGATTGGGGACGATGCCTTTCAGGAGGTGGATACTGTCGGCATCACCCGGCCTTGTGTAAAGCACAACTTCCTGGTCAGGGATGTCAAGGATCTCGCGGCTACCATTAAGAAAGCATTCTTTATCGCGAGCTCTGGTCGGCCGGGACCGGTGGTCGTTGATATCCCGAAGGATGTGACCGCACATACGACAGATTACAGCTATCCGAAAGATGTGCGGATTCGATCCTACGCGCCGGTACATAAAGCTCATTCAAAACAAATCTCCCGGGCCGCCTCCTTGCTGTTGCGGGCCCAACGGCCAATCGTGTACACCGGCGGCGGGGTTGTGCTGTCTGGGGCGGCCAAGCAGTTGACGACCCTGGTGGAGCGGCTGGGCCATCCCTGCACCAATACGCTTATGGGTTTGGGAGCGCTGGCGTCGGACCACCCGAAATTCCTGGGAATGCTGGGGATGCACGGGACTTATGAAGCCAACATGGCGATGTATGAATGTGATGTGATGTTGGCAGTGGGTGCCCGTTTTGATGACCGTGTGACAGGGGATCTGAAGAAGTTCTCACCGAACGCAAAAATCATCCATATTGATATCGACCCAGCCTCCATTGGAAAGAATGTGTCTGTCGAAGTGCCTATCGTTGGTGATGCAGGGGCGGCCCTGGAGCAACTCCTCGAAGCGCTTGAGCAGACCAGCGTGGAACAGGACACCGAGAGTCTTGCCCAGTGGTGGGCGCAGATCGACGCCTGGCGGGGCCGGGATTCACTTGGATACGACTCCAGTGATGAGGTCATCAAACCTCAGTTCGTCGTTCAGAAATTGCATGAAGTCACTCTTGGCGATGCGTACGTAACGTCAGACGTTGGACAGCACCAGATGTGGGCCGCCCAATACTACGGATTCAACAAGCCTCGCCGTTGGATCAATTCCGGAGGCTTGGGCACGATGGGCTTCGGACTCCCCTCGGCGATGGGCGTTCAACTGGCCCATCCGGAGGCCGCGGTGGCCTGCGTCACCGGGGAAGCTAGTATCATCATGTGCATTCAGGAGTTATCCACCTGCAAGCAGTACGACCTGCCCATAAAGATTATTAACCTGAACAACCGCTATATGGGAATGGTCCGGCAATGGCAGGAGTTCTTCTACGATCGGCGCTATTCCCATTCCTACATGGATTCTCTGCCCGATTTCGTAGAGTTGGCATCCAGTTTTGGGCACACGGGCTTACGGATCGAGAAACCATCTGACGTTGAGGGTGCTCTGCGCGATGCTTTCGCGAAGAAAGATCAGCTTTTCTTCCTTGATTTTGTGACTGATCAGACGGAAAACGTGTATCCCATGATTGCCGCAGGTGCCGGCCATAACGAAATGGTGCTAAAGCCCTTGCCGGATGGTTCCGCGCCAGCAGAAAGGGAGCTTGCATAGCTTATGCGTCGAATAATTTCGATCCTCGTGGAAAACGAGCCGGGAGCGTTGTCCCGCATCGCCGGGCTCTTTTCGGCGCGCGGCTACAACATTGAATCCTTGACGGTTGCCCCAACGGATGATGACTCGCTTTCCCGGATGACGATTGTCACTCGTGGGTCCGAGCAGATCATCGAGCAGATTACCAAACAGTTGAACAAGCTGATCGATGTGGTTCGTCTGCTGGATCTCACGGAAGGCCGGCATATTGAGCGGGAGTTGATGCTGCTCAAGGTGGCGGCGGAAGGCGGAGCCCGTGAAGAAATCAAACGTCTGGTCGATATTTTCCGTGGGCGCATAATCGATGTCGACGGCGAGACCTACACGATTGAACTTACCGGCCCCGGGGACAAACTGGATGCATTTCTCGGCGCAATGCCCGCTGCCGACATCCTCGAAGTGGTTCGCTCGGGTGTCTCGGGTATTGCACGCGGAGAACGATCTCTCAGACTGTAGCGACGGCCCTAGGGTCCTCTTTTAACTGGCGTCCCCAGGGCGCGTTGGAGCATATTCATGAAAGTCTATTACGATAACGACGCCGACCTCGGTATCATTTCCGCAAAGACCGTGGCCGTGATCGGATACGGATCGCAAGGGCACGCCCACGCGAACAACTTACGCGATAGTGGAGTCGATGTGGTGGTTGGACTGCGTGAGGACTCTTCCTCACGCGACAAAGCGGTTACCTCGGGGCTGCGGGTAGACACGGTCGCGAACGCGGTGGCAAGCGCGGACGTGGTGATGATGCTGGTTCCCGACGAGCTCGCCGCGGAACTTTATGAGAGTGATGTAGCGGCTAATCTGAAGCCCGGCGCCGCTCTGGCCTTCGCCCATGGTTTTAACGTCCATTTCGGTTTTATAGAACCCGACAGTTCGGTCGATGTAATCATGATTGCACCCAAGGGCCCCGGACACCTGGTTCGATCTACCTACACCGAAGGTGGGGGTGTACCCTGTCTTATCGCAATTCAGCAGGATGCCAGTGGATCTGCCCGAGCAACGGCGCTGTCTTACGCAAGTGCGATTGGGGGCGGACGGGCCGGTATTATCGAAACCACCTACAAAGAGGAAACCGAGACAGACCTCTTCGGAGAGCAGACCGTCCTTTGCGGTGGGCTCACGTCCCTTATACAGGCCGGTTTCGAAACCTTGGTTGAGGCAGGCTATGCTCCGGAGATGGCCTACTTCGAGTGTCTCCACGAGACCAAACTGATTGTCGATCTGATTTACGAAGGCGGTATCGCCAACATGCGTTACTCGATCTCCAATACAGCAGAGTACGGTGATGTGAGCCGCGGACCACGTATCGTCACTCCTGAGGTAAAAGCGCAAATGAAGAAGATTCTCAGCGAGATTCAGTCGGGAGAGTTTGCGAGGGAATGGATGGAGGAAAGCCGCTCTGGAGGCGCCAATTTCCAGGGCTTGCGTCAGAAGGGCCGGGAACATCAGATTGAGGCGGTAGGAGAAGGCCTGCGGGCAATGATGCCCTGGATTCAAAAGGGCAAACTGGTGGACAAAACGCGAAACTGATCGCCAGTTTTGTCGTCCAGCGCACCCGGCCGGACCTCTTTCATGCCCCATCCTGTTATTGCGCGCGAGGGCTGGAGTCGCATCCTTATCGCGGTTGTCTTAGCCGTCCTGGTGCACGCGTTGGCTGGCATATGGGTGGCCCTGCCTTTTTGGGTCGTGGCTTTGCTGGTACTCCAGTTTTTTCGTGACCCGCCTCGAGCGATACCGGACTTACCTGGCGCGATCGTATCCCCGGCGCACGGGCGCGTCGTCGCAATTCAGCCCAGTATGGATCCGTTTTCTGGCGAGCCCAGTACGCGGGTCAGCATATTCATGAATATTTTCTCTGTTCATTCGAATCGGATTCCGATCGACGGCGAGATTGTTGACCGACAGTATCATCAAGGCCGCTTTCTTAACGCAGAACTGGAAAAGGCGTCCTCCCAGAATGAGCGTTGCGCCATTCAGATCAAATCCAAAGAAGGGACCCTCGTCAGCTGTGTCCAGATCGCGGGCCTCGTGGCACGACGCATCCTTACCTACGTGCAAGTCGGTGACGAAGTCAGCCGTGGAGAGCGATACGGATTTATCCGTTTCGGATCAAGGGTGGACGTCTATCTGCCGCCGGATTCAGAAATCGTCGCCAAAGCAGGGAAGTGGGTGTTGTCGGGTACTGATATTATTGCCCGCCTGAAATAGAACTCAGCCGAACATGTCTAAGTTGAACAAGGTCACACCGTTTGACCAACACGAAAAACGGCCCAAAGGAATTTACATCCTGCCGAACCTGTTTACCACGGCGAGTCTGTTCGCGGCGTTCTACGCGATTATCCAGTCGACAGTAGGAAATTTTGGCAATGCAGCCGTCGCCGTCATCATCGCAGCCGTGTTGGATATGCTCGATGGTCGTGTCGCGCGCATGACCAATACCTCGAGCGATTTCGGGAAGGAATATGATTCACTAGTCGATTTGGTCGCATTCGGTCTGGCGCCCGCGCTGATCCTTTTTGAGTGGGGGCTGCAGTCGCTCGGAAAAGCAGGGTGGTTAATCGCTTTTGCCTATGTGGCGACGACCGCCCTGCGCCTAGCCCGATTTAATACTCAGGACAGCCCGAGCAAGCGGTATTTCCAGGGCCTGCCTTGCCCCGCGGCGGCGGTGCTGCTGGCGGCGGCGATATGGACCGCCGAGAGTTATGCTCTCGCTGGCACCTCCTTCACCGTGGCAGGGTTGGTGTTGATGGCATTGCTCGCATTTGCCATGGTGAGTGCGATGCCTTATCGGAGCTTCAAGGATCTTGACCTGAAGCACCGGGTCCCTTTCGTAGCGGTTCTGGCACTGGTGATGGTGTTTGTTCTGGTCTCCTTTGATCCGCCGGCCATACTTCTTGTGATCTTTTCTGTTTATGCTGTCTCTGGTGCATTTGGTTGGCTGCTTCATAAAAAGACGGGGCAAAGCGTATTCCAAAGTACCGAAGATGAGGGGGTGGGCGATGATGGGCCCCAGAAAACCCAAGAGCCCGCGGCGGGGCGTTCGGATTGAAAGCCCCTTCAGGATAGGTTTTGCCACTACGTAGAACCAGCGCTATACTGCCCTGATGAAGTTCGATCACTACGCATTTAACCCCCGCTTTGGTTCCCGCACAGGTGGGCAATGTCTGGCTGGATCGCTTTCTAATCTGCACGGCCTACTGCGCCTGCAGGCGCACTAAACTTACCTCCCTCACATCCCCGAACCCATCCATAGCCTCCTTACCAAGGACGCTCAGGAAATCTTTCAGGCTTTGATTCGCGGAGAACCAGCATGAACGACCGCCTATACATTTTTGACACTACTTTGCGCGACGGTGAGCAGAGCCCCGGCGCTTCAATGACGGCAGCGGAAAAAATCCGTATTGCGCGCCAACTCGAGAAGCTCAAGGTCGACATTATTGAGGCGGGATTTCCCGCAGCCAGCCCGGGTGACTCGGATGCGGTCAAGATGGTCGCCAAAGAGATTCGTGAGAGTCGAATCTGCGGCTTGGCGCGAGCAAATCCCGGCGACGTTGAGAAAGCCGCTGAGGCAGTTAAGGGCGCGAACGCACCGAGGATTCATACCTTCATTGCCACGTCCCCAATCCACATGAAGGCCAAACTCCGGATGTCGCCCGAGGATGTTCTGGAGAAGGCTGTGCAGGCTGTTCGCCAGGCGAGGGATGCCGTGGATGACGTTGAGTTCTCGGCGGAAGATGCGGGTCGGTCCGATGAGGATTTTCTCTGCAGAGTCTTTGAGGCCGTGATCGACGCGGGCGCCCGAACGATTAATATTCCTGACACGGTGGGTTATACGATGCCTCATCAATTCGGGGATCTCTTTGCCCGCCTGATGGAGCGCATTCCAAACTCAGATAAAGCGGTCTTCTCCGTGCACTGTCACAACGACCTCGGTGTCGCGGTCGCCAACTCCCTTGCTGCGGTTCAAGGTGGCGCGCGTCAGGTAGAGTGCACGATCAATGGGCTCGGTGAGCGGGCAGGGAATGCCTCTCTGGAGGAGGTTGTCATGGCAGTGAGAACCCGCCAGGACGTCTTCTCCTGCGATACGCAAATCGATACCACACAGATTCTTCCTGCGAGCCGGATGGTGTCCAGCATCACGGGTTTCCCGGTTCAGCCCAACAAGGCTATCGTTGGGGCGAATGCATTCGCTCATGAAGCCGGTATCCATCAGGATGGTGTCCTGAAACAACGGGATACCTACGAGATTATGCGAGCCGAGGACGTCGGTTGGTCAGCAAACCAGATCGTGCTTGGTAAGCACTCCGGCAGAACCGCGTTTCGGGACCGCATGTCGGTGTTGAACATCGAGTTTGGGAGCGAAGCCGAGCTCAACGCAGCTTTTGGCCGTTTTAAGGAACTTGCAGATAAGAAACACGAAATCTTTGATGATGATCTGCAAGTGCTGGCTGGAGAAGGCGCCTCGCAGGAGGAGCCAGAAGCCATCCGATTTATCGGACTGAAAACGACCTCTGAGACTGGCGGGGTGCCCGTTGCGGAGCTTTCCCTGGAATATGACGGTGAGACGTGCTCAAGCCGGGCGGAAGGTGATGGACTGGTTGATGCGGCATTTAAAGCGGTCGAAGCGGTCGTACCAGGTGCGCGAAATCTGGTGTTGTACTCGGTTAATGCAATTACCGCCGGGTCGGATTCCCAAGGTGAAGTGAGCGTCAGGTTGCAGGAGGATGGCCGGATCGTGAACGGGCAGGGCGCCGATACCGACATTGTCGTGGCGTCGGTCAAAGCCTACATCAATGGAGTGAACAAACTTCAGGTCAGCCCCCAGCGTTTCAATCCGCAGAGCGGAGAGACCATCTAAGTCTGTCCGATGGATCAGTATGGGCCTTATCTCCGGGAAATGGGGTTGATCCGGTGGCGTTTCGGTTCGCAATCCACCGAGAGGGCTGAACTCCCGTCAAAACCGGAGACGCTTTTGCGGGACGGTGCGCCGAAGATCGATTCGGCGAATCTCGCCGCGCTCGCTCGAGAAGCCGATGGGTGTAAGCGCTGTGAGCTCCATCGATCGCGGGGCAAGGTTGTCTTTGGACTAGGGAGTGCGGGCGTGCGCTGGATGTTTGTCGGAGAAGCGCCTGGCGCGGAAGAAGACAAGCAGGGGCTGCCATTCGTCGGCAGGGCGGGGGCCCTTTTGGAGGGAATGCTCGGCAGCCTCCGCCTGTCGCGAGACGATGTCTATATTGCCAATGTCCTCAAGTGTCGGCCCCCAAACAATCGGGATCCCTTCGGACAAGAAGTCCGTGAGTGCAGTCCTTTTCTTCACCGGCAGATCGATCTGGTGCAACCGGAAGTCATCGTGGCCATGGGGCGTTTCGCGGCCCAGGTACTGCTAGATTCCGATCAGAGCCTCGGACAGCTTCGCGGGCGCCCGCATAACTTTGGGGAGGACCCGGTTCCCGTGGTCGTGACCTATCATCCGGCCTACCTTCTTCGCTCGCCGGGCGCAAAGAGCAAGACATGGGAAGATCTGTTGTTGGCCCGATCCCTATTGACTTAGGCGCAGGGAGTATCTTCAGTGCAGGACGGGGCACGGATCGTCCAGATGCAGGAAGCCGACATTGATGCCGTCGCGACTCTGGAGGCGGAAGTTTCGCCGGCGCCTTGGAGTGCCGGCATTTTCAGAGATTGCCTCCGTGCGGAGTATGAGTGCTGGGTGTTACAGGCCGAGGAAGTCTTTGGATACGCCATTTTTTCACTCGGGCCTGGGGAAGCGCATCTTTTGAACATCGCTATTTCGCCCGCTCGGCAGCGCCAGGGCTTTGCTCGACAACTTCTCACGAAAGTGGCAAGCATCGCCATAGCGCAAGGTATGGAGCGGGTTTTACTTGAGGTGCGGCCCAGTAATCTTCGGGCAAGGGCCATCTACGAAAAAGCAGGGTTTGAATTTCTCAGTCGGCGCCAAAAGTACTATGGCCCTCCAAAGAAAGAGGATGCCTTCGTCTATACGCTTGCTCTTTGAAACGCCTTAGGAGCAGGTCGAGGTGTAGACAGGGTAAAATCACTCGATATGCGGCACAAGCGACACAGGGTTGAATCTTGAAGAGCAAGGGCCTTTGGGTTTCGCGGGTCACGAAGCGGCCCAAGAGGGTTTCTGCTGTTGCCGTCAATCCTCGGGAGCAGATGGCGCAATGGTTTGAAACCCCTCTGGGCAAAACGCTTGGCCAACTCACGTTGGACTCCGTCTCGCGACTCGTGCCCCCCGGTTACTATCGCACCGGATTTCAGGCAGGGTCTGTCCGCATCGATCTTCTGCAGCGAGCCGAGCAGTCGGTTTTCGAGATTCTCCCTGAACAGGCGCGTGCTTTACGGGATCGGGAACTCGTCGTGGGATGCTGCCCGGAACAATTACCGTTTGGCACAAGGTCGATAGATTTATTGGCGTTGCCCTTTGTACTGGAATTCTCGGCCGACCCCCACGCGGTCCTTCGGGAAGCGTACGGTGTATTGGCTCCTGAGGGATGCCTGGTCATCTGCGGGTTCAATCGCTGGAGTCTGTGGGGACTTCGGCGGTTTCTCAAAAGAGGTGTGAGCAGGGCTCCATGGAATGGGCGGTTTCTTTCGATTCATCAGGTGCAGGACTGGACCAGACTGCTGGGGATGGAATTGACTTCGGCAGAGTCCGTGTTCTATCGGCCGCCGGTCGGTCGGGCGGGGTTGCTCGAACGACTGAGTTTCCTTGAGGCAGCAGGAGACCGTTGGTGGCCTTTGTTTTCGGGCGCGTATGTCGTTGTCGTCAAAAAAAGAGCTTTTGGTCAGACAAACGGGTTCGACCCCGTTTTGGGAGCGCTTCGGCGCCAGCAAAAACCCCTGGTCTCAGCGCTGCCCAGGCACGCCGCCAAGGGGAGGCTGACGGTGGTTCGAGGATGACGGAAGAGCGCGATATCGTGTCCGTGTTTCCCGATGGGGCTTGTCGGGGCAATCCCGGCCCGGGAGGCTGGGGTGTGCTAATTTCCCATAATGGTGTCGACAAGGAATTATTCGGCTCCGAGACCCAGACCACGAATAACCGGATGGAGCTGCTGGCGGCGATCCATGGTCTTGGGGCGACCGAACCGGGCGCAACCGTCTCGGTTTATACGGATTCTCAATATGTTCGAAACGGCGTTACGCAGTGGATGGCTAACTGGAAAAAGAACGGATGGAAAACCGCAGCCCGAAAACCCGTCAAGAATCAGGACTTATGGCAGCGGTTAGACGAAGTCGTTGGGGCACGGGCTGTTGAATGGTATTGGGTTCGTGGCCACAGTGGGCATCCGGGAAACGAAAGAGCAGATGCGCTCGCCAATCACGCGATCGATCAGCTTCTGAAAAGTTAGTTGGAGTTCAAGGAGAAAGGGTATGGATCTTGTCGTTCTCGATACTGAAACGACGGGGTTAGAAGTATCGGAGGGCCACCGGGTTATCGAACTGGGTTGCGTGCTCTTGTCAAACCGCAAACATACCGAAACCCGTTTTCACCACTACATCAACCCGGGAAGAGCGATCGACGCCGAGGCGCGCGAGGTGCATGGAATAAGCGAGGCCTTCCTGGAGGATAAACCCGCTTTTTCAGAGATCATGGGCGAGTTTTTGACTTTCGTTAAGGGGACAGAGTTGGTTATTCATAACGCCCCGTTTGATCTGGGGTTCTTGAACCGGGAGTTGGAACTTGCCGGTCACTCGTTACGCCTGGAAGAGGTGTGTGAGGTGACCGATTCCCTGGCCCTGGCGAGGCAAATGCATCCAGGACAGAGAAACAGCCTGGATGCGTTATGTAGGCGGTACGAAGTGGATAACAGTGGACGTGAACTTCATGGCGCGTTGCTCGATGCGGAGATCCTTGCGGACGTTTATTTGGCAATGACGGGGGGACAGACAGCTCTAGCGCTCGAGGGCGCACCGCAAATGAATAAAACCGCGGATTCCGGGCGAGCGCACTTTGCTGGCAATCTTGAATTCCCCGTCATTCGGGCTGATAAAAAAGAACTCAAAGAGCACCAGCGCTGGCTGGATCTGCTGGGCCCTAATACACCCTGGCACGAGACTAAGTAAGTGAAAAACGAGTCAAAGCATCAGTGCGGCCCCGATCTTGAGTCGCATCCCAAATAAAAGAGGGGCTCCAGAAGTTAAACTATTGGTTTCTAATCTGACGTACACCAGGCACTCACAGGAGTTCCCATGAGCGATAGCATTCTCCATAAGGTCATGCCCGATTTTGCCGCGACTGCACATATCGATGCCGACCGTTACGAAAAAATGTACCAAGCGTCCATCTCGGACCCCGACGGGTTTTGGGCGGAGCAGGCGGAACGTTTCGTAGACTGGTTTTCGCCCTGGCATACGGTAAGCCATTGGAACTATCACACCGGTGAGATCAGATGGTTTGAGGGCGCCACTCTTAACGTTGCGCATAACTGTATCGATCGCCATCTTCCGGCCCGCGCAGACCAGACGGCCATCATTTGGGAGGGGGATGAGCCTTCGCTGGATCAGAGACTGACCTACCGGGAGTTGCACGAAGCCGTTTGCCGATTCGCGAACGTGCTTAAGGGCAGAGGTGTCGGCAAGGGAGACCGGGTATCGATCTATATGCCGATGATTCCCGAGGCCGCGATTGCCATGTTGTCGTGCGCAAGAATCGGCGCAGTGCATTCGGTCGTCTTTGGGGGCTTCTCTCCGGAAGCTTTGCGGGATCGAATACTGGACTCAGATTGTCGGGTGGTCATCACGGCTGATGAAGGCCCACGCGGGGGTAAGAATGTGCCTCTCAAGGCCAACGTCGAAAAGGCCCTGGAGGGATGCCCTAAGGTTCACACGACCATTGTCGTTCGCAGAACCGGAAACGAGGTGCCTTCTGGGGGTGATCGGGATGTCTGGTATGACGAAGCGGTTTCGACTGCTTCGGCGGAGTGCGAGCCCGAACCAATGGATGCGGAAGATCCGCTCTTCATCCTTTACACCTCCGGGTCTACGGGAAAGCCAAAAGGGGTCCTGCACACCACGGGGGGTTATCAACTCTATACCGCGATCACTCATCGATATGTGTTTGATTACCAGGATGGTGACATTTATTGGTGTACCGCAGATGTCGGCTGGATTACCGGGCACAGTTACATCCTCTACGGCCCGCTCGCTAACGGTGCAACAACCTTAATGTTTGAAGGAGTTCCGACTTATCCCGACGCCTCCCGCTTTTGGCAAGTCGTCGATAAGCACCAGGTCAATATCTTCTATACCGCGCCAACGGCGATTCGGGCCCTGATGAGCCAGGGAGATGATCCGGTAACCCGCACGAGTCGCTCCAGCCTAAGGCTATTGGGGACGGTGGGTGAGCCAATCAACCCCGAGGCGTGGGAATGGTATTTCAACAGCGTGGGTGAAGCCCGTTGCCCGATTGTCGATACCTGGTGGCAGACCGAAACCGGAGGCATACTGATTTCCCCGCTGCCGGGGGCAACTCATCTTAAGCCCGGTTCAGCGACACGACCTTTCTTTGGAGTGGTGCCGGCGCTACTGGATGCCGACGGCAATCAACTTGACGGCGCGGCTTCGGGTAACCTGGTTATCACGGGGTCATGGCCTGGTCAGATGCGCACTGTATACGGCGATCACGATCGATTCGTGCAGACCTATTTTTCAGCTTATCCTGGTTTTTATATGACAGGGGACGGCGCGCGACGTGACGAAGACGGCTACTATTGGATCACGGGCAGAGTGGATGATGTCATCAATGTCTCTGGTCACAGGATGGGCACCGCCGAGGTAGAGAGCGCCCTTGTGCTGCATGCGCAGATCGCGGAAGCGGCGGTTGTCGGTTATCCACATGAAATCAAAGGTCAGGGTATTTACGCCTACGTCACGCCTATGGCAGGAGTAGATCCAAGCGATGAGTTGCGGGCAGAACTGATCGCTCTCGTCCGCAAGGAAATTGGACCGATTGCGAGTCCCGATGTGATCCAGTGGGCGCCCGGGTTACCAAAAACACGCTCGGGGAAAATCATGCGCCGTATTCTCCGTAAAATAGCGGCCAATGAGCTCGATAATCTGGGCGATACCTCCACGCTGGCGGAGCCGGCGGTCGTTAGCGAGCTGATCGAAAACCGAACCGTAGGGTAGTCTTTGGCGCAGAATTGCCCGAGAGGGCGGCTTGCGATACTCCGAGCCGGCCTTTAGAATCTCGGTCCCGCAGCGCCTAGGCGCGTGCTCCTTGCTCCACCAAATCCCTGGGGGGCTTTAAACCGAAAGGAGAGTGGAATGCGACATTACGAGATCGTTTTTCTGGTCCATCCGGACCAAAGTGAACAAGTCGGCGCAATGGTCGACAAGTACCGTGGCCTGATAGAAGGCAGTGGCGGCCACGTTCACCGATTTGAAGATTGGGGACGCCGGCATCTGGCCTACAACATCGGCAAGGTCCACAAAGCACACTACGTCCTTCTGAATATTGAATGCGATCAGGCGACGATCGATGAAATCACGAGCATGTTCAAGTTCAGCGACGCGGTCCTGCGGAATCTGATTATTCGTCGGGATAGCGCTGTCACAGAGGCATCCCCGCTCGCCGATGACCATTCGGACGAAGACGAGGACGAGGACGAGACGTCCCCGGTAACTTCTGAGCCGAGGCCCATGGGAGACGAAGCGGGCAGGGTTGCGTCAGTCTCCAGCGAGTCGGATCCTGCTGGGGAAGCAGCGGCTGCCTCGGAGGCGCCAACGGACAGCACTGCGCCGGAGAGTAAGACTGCGGACGCTGGTGCCGATTTGAGCGCAGATGGATCAGAGGCAACTGAAACCAAAGAGGAGAAGTCCGCATGAACCGGATGAATAAACGAAGAAAGTACTGCCGGTTCACTGCGCTGGGAGTAGAAGAGATTGACTATAAAGATCTTGACACATTAAAGGCCTACATCACGGAAACCGGCAAGATCATGGCCAGCCGCAACACAGGCACCAAAGCGCGATATCAACGTCAGTTGGCAACGGCGATCAAGCGAGCGCGGTTCCTCGCTCTGTTGCCGTATACCGATCAACATTGAGGAGTAAGCCATGGAATTGATTCTTCTTGAAAAGATTCAGAACCTAGGCGACCTGGGAGACATCGTAAACGTCAAGTCCGGGTATGGCCGAAATTTCCTGATCCCTCAGGGCAAAGCTATGCCTGCGAGCGCGGATGCCAAAGAAGAGGTAGAAGCACGTCGGCGAGAGTTGGCGAAATTGGACTCTGAGCGTCGCGAGGCGGCAGAAGCGAAAGCTGCGTTGCTTCCAGATCGCCTCACCGTGAAACGTCTGGTCGCTGAAGAGGGCAAGTTGTTTGGTTCAGTCAGTCCGGTTGATATTGCCGAGTTGCTGCAAGCCGCTGACATCGCGGTCCAGCGTTCTGAAGTTTCGATGCCTGAGGGGCCGATTAAAACGACGGGCGAACACTCCGTTGCGTTAATTCTCCATCCTGAAGTCCAGGCTTCCGTGCTTATCGTCGTCGAACCGGAAAATGAGGTCGCGAGCGCTTCTGAGGCGGCAGATTTGGTTGAAGGCGCGTCGGAGCAAGACGAGACACCTCAAGATCCGGAAGAGACTGTGGATTCCGCGCCGAACGGCGGTTAACTTGATCGCCCCGGCTCCAAGTTGCGGGGCTCGCGGGTAGCCTGATCGTTGAGTAGGGCCATCGCTGTCTTTACAGCGCAGCCTTGTCTAGAATAGTTGCTCGTGCTGTAAACGGAGTCCCGTAGCGTAGCCTCATCGTCATGGCTCAGACATCGCCAACCCTAAGTGCAGTTACCAGCATGGCGCGGGTGCCTCCGCAAGCCCAAGAGGCGGAGCAGTCTGTTCTGGGCGGGCTTCTCGTGGACTCCCGAAAATGGGACGAGGTTGCCGAGGCGGTGCGCGCAGAAGACTTCTATACTCGAGCCCATCGGGAAATCTTCACTGCAATTCATGCGTTGCATGGGTCAAGCCAGGCTGTCGATGTGGTCACCACGTCGGAGTGGCTGAAGAATAACGGCACCCTGGAGCCCGCTGGCGGACTGGCTTATCTAGGAGAGCTGGCCAACCGGACACCCGGAACGACCAATCTCAAAGCCTACGCTCAAATCGTTCGTGAACGCTCGATCCTGCGCTCCCTGATTGCCGCTGCGAGCGATATTTCTGAAAAGGCTTATCAGCCTGAAGGTCTCGATATCAACGCGTTACTCGACCACGCTGAAAAAGCGGTGTTTGAAATTTCAGATGCCGATAGACGGGGGTCATTTGGATTCAAGGCAATTCAGGGTTTACTGTCCCAGGCGGTCGACCGTATCGAAGAGCTGTTTCAATCCAAGGGTGGAGTGACTGGAGTTGCGAGCGGCTTTCACGATCTGGATGCGCTCACCTCTGGTCTGCAGGAAGCCGATCTGGTTGTTATTGCGGGTCGGCCATCCATGGGAAAGACCTCTCTCGCCATGAATCTCGCAGAGAATGCTGCGGTCGGGTCGAAACTGCCTGTCGCGGTGTTCAGTATGGAGATGCCGGGCCATCAGTTGGCAATGCGGATGCTCGCATCCTTGGGCCGAATCAACGCCCACCGGGTCAGGACCGGCCAGTTACAGCCAGAAGACTGGCCCCGACTGACGTCTGCAATGGGGTTGCTCGATGAAGCGCCAATTTTTGTAGACGACACCCCGGCGTTGACCCCGATGGAGTTGAGGTCTCGGATACGCCGACTGGTTCGCGAGCACGGCGATATTGGTCTTGTGATTGTCGACTATCTCCAACTCATGCAGACCGGAGACAACAGCGAAAACAGGGCGGTCGAGGTCGCCAACATTACTCGGTCATTGAAAGTCATTGCGAAAGAGTCTGGGGTCCCCGTGGTTGTGCTCTCCCAGTTGAACCGTGGCCTTGAGCAGCGACCGAACAAGCGACCTATCATGTCAGACCTCAGAGAGTCTGGGGCGATCGAACAGGATGCAGACCTCATCCTGTTCATCTATCGGGATGAGGTTTATAACGAAGACAGTCCCGAGAAGGGCACGGCGGAGATTATCGTAGCGAAGCAGCGTAATGGGCCTACCGGCACGGTTCGGCTTACATTCCTCGGGGAATACACTCGTTTCGAGAGTTATACCCCGGCATTCGACGATCAGGGATTTTGAGCCCGGGATCGAGGGACGCGAAGGGCCTCTTCCGACCCGGGTCTCAGATCGAAAGACCACGACTCCTCTTGCGATAGCCTAGATCATTTATGGCAAAAGCCCGCACCAGCACCTTATATCTTTGCAGTCACTGTGGCGCGAAGAGTCATAAGTGGGTGGGACAGTGCAGTGGCTGCGGTTCCTGGAATACCCTGGAGCTGGTGAAGGCAACCGGATCCTCCACAGGCTTGTCCAGCGACAGTGTAGCTCCCGTCCGGCTCGCCGACGTCGTAACAGGAAACTTCGAGCGATACCAAACTGGATTGTCGGAACTCGATCGGGTTCTGGGCGGTGGACTGGTTCCAGGTTCTGTCGTCTTACTGGGTGGAGAACCTGGAATCGGTAAAAGCACGCTTGCCCTACAGGCGCTGGGCTGTCTTTCGAGTACGCTCGAGACTCTCTACGTCAGCGCTGAAGAGTCTCCGGAGCAATTGGCACTTCGATACCAGCGGCTGGGCTTGAGTAGTCAGGAATTAACCGCACTTTGCGATGGGCAACTAGAGGTCCTGATCGCTGAGCTCGATAGGAAACCGTACGGCGTTCTGGTAGTTGACTCCATTCAAACCCTTCGAACCCAAGAGCTTGAGTCCAGCCCTGGGAGCGTCGGCCAGGTGCGCGAGTGCGCTGATCGACTGGTAATTGAGGCGAAACGCAGAGGGCTTCCGGTAATCTTGATCGGGCATGTGACCAAGGAGGGGGCGCTGGCTGGCCCCAAGACCCTAGAGCATCTGGTGGACACCGTGCTTTACTTTGAGGGAGATACGACGAGTCGATTCAGGTTGGTGCGGGCCTGGAAAAATCGATTCGGTTCTGTGAATGAGGTCGGCGTTTTTGCCATGGAGCCCGAGGGGCTCAAAGCCGTCAAGAACCCCTCGGCTATATTTCTTTCCGGAACCCAGATTGAATCGGCAGGAACAGCTATCTTCGTCAGTCAGGACGGATCAAGGCCGATGTTGGTCGAGGTACAGGCATTGGTAGACCAAAGTTCGCTAGGAAACCCCCGACGGCTGAGCGTGGGCTACGAGACCCACCGACTGAACATGCTTCTTGCGATTCTCCATCGCCATGCGGGGATCAGTCTTTTGGATCAGGACGTCTTTGTTAATGTGGCGGGGGGCTTGCGTGTTATCGAAACCGGAGCTGATCTTGCCGTGGCAGCGGCAATTATTTCTAGTTTTTCCAACAAGCCCATTGACCGACGAACGGTCTTCTTTGGCGAGCTTGGGCTTTCAGGCGAAGTCAGGCCCGTGCCCAGAGGAGAAGAGCGGGTCGCGGAGTCGACAAAATTAGGGTTCTCGCGACTGGTGATTCCTGCCGCGAACAAGCTGGAATCCCGTAAGGTCGTAGAAGGCATGTCTGTCGTTGCGCTGCGAAGCGCCATTGAATTGAACTCAGTCGTCCAAGAGCGCGAAGGCTAGGGCTGAACCGGTTTACCCGTTGAAACCTAACGGGGTGGACGCTCTGGCCTGTCAGACATCTCTCAACAGCTCATTGATGCCTACTTTGGCGCGAGTTTTTTCGTCCACCTGCTTCACGATGACCGCACAATAGAGGCTGTGGGTGCCATCTTTGGCAGGAATGGATCCGGAGACTACGACCGATCCGGCAGGCACCCGACCGTAGGTAATTTCTCCTGTCTCGCGGTGAAGAATCCGCGTGCTTTGGCCGATATATACGCCCATTGAGAGAACTGAACCACGCTCGACAATCACACCCTCGACGACCTCGCTGCGTGCACCAATAAAACAGTTGTCCTCGATGATGGTAGGTGAGGCCTGCAACGGCTCCAGGACTCCGCCAATGCCAACACCGCCAGAAAGATGCACGTTCTTGCCGATTTGAGCACACGATCCGACGGTGGCCCACGTATCCACCATCGTTCCATCATCAACATATGCACCGATATTGACGTAACTGGGCATCAGGACCACTCGCTGGCCAAGGTATACCCCGCGACGTACCATGGCCGGCGGAACCACCCGGTAACCTCCCGACACAAAATCCGACTGCGCAAACCCGTCGAACTTGCCCGGCACTTTGTCAAAATAGCAGGTGTCACCGCTCTTAATCACCTGGTTGTCTTGAAGCAGAAAAGAGAGCAGGACGGCCTTTTTGGCCCATTCATTCACGGTCCAGCCCTGAGCGCCGGGTTCCGCGACACGGAGGGTCCCGGAATTCAATTGAGCGAGGGTGTCGTCGACCGCTTCACGCAGACCGATTGTCTCGGCCAGACCGGGTTCTGTGCGGTTTTCGAAAGCGGTTTCAATAATGTCTTTTGCGTTAGCCATCGAGGACTCCTGTATCGCGATGCTGGAGAGCGTTTTTGTTATCAGGGCAACGCCGATCGAATCTGATCCGCGATCAATTCACGCTGACCCATGTCTTTGACGGGGAAGCCATCCCGGTCAGTCACATAGAAAATGTCCTCAGCGCGTGCACCAAAAGTACCAACCTTCGCGTTGGCGAGGTGTATTTTGCAGGAAAGGAGAGCCTTTGCAACCTGCAGCAGTAGTCCAGGACGGTCCTGAGCTACCACCTCCATGACCGTTGGCCCATCCTCGGCCTCGGAGTCTGAAAACTGTACTGTGGTCTCGATGGGAAAATGTTTTAACGCCCTGGGGACTCTCACGCGGCGCGCTGGTGGCTCCCAATCCCTGGTGACGAGATTTGCCCGAAGGCGTTCGACGACCGCATCAGACTGAAGCGTCTGCGCCATTTCGTTGTCTGCGGTCAGGATCACAAAGATCATGATCACAAGATTTGAGGAAAGTCGATGTACTCTTGCATCTACAATGTTCAGATTTAATCGATCGAGACCCGCAGTAACTCGGCAAAGGAGATCCTCCGAATCCGGGCAACAGAAAAGGAACCGAGCAGTTCCCGACGACGCATCGTGCCGGATTTCGACCAGGGGAAATTCGGCAGCACGTCTTTCGAGCAATAAGGTTGCGTGCCAGGCAATTTCTTCTGGACTGTTTCGCAAAAAATAGTCCTGATCAAACCGATCCCACAACTGACTGGCTAGCGGGTGGGATGCCTCAGCGAGAATCCGGAGCGTTTCCTGCTGAACGTCTTTGATACGTTCGTCGAGTTGAACGGACTGGCCTTTTCCGCGGCGCAACGCCTGACTGGTCGCGTGATACAGGTCCTGCAGCAATTTGGCTTTCCAATCGTTCCACACCTTTGGGCTGGTGCCTCTCATGTCGGCGACTGTTAAAAGATAGAGGTTATCCAACCGCTCCTGGTCACCCACCTCGGACGCGAATTGATCGATAACATCCGGATCGGAGATATCTTGGCGTTGCGCAACCCAGGACATCCGCAGGTGAGTCCGCACCAACCAGGCAACGAACTTCCCGTCGTAGTCACTGAGATCATGAGCGCGGCAGAACCGCAAAGCGTCACGCTCCCCCAATGTAGAGTGATCGCCTCCGCGACCTTTGGCAATATCATGGAAGAGTGCCGCCAGATACAGTCGATGTTTTTTGAACAAACCCTGCATGAGTCGGCTGCAGTCAGGCAACTCGTGGTCGTGCCGCGGAAGATCCATCCGTCGAAGGTTGCGCAGTACAAACAACAGATGCGCATCCACGGTGTACGCATGAAACAGATCATGCTGCATTTGGCCGACCACCCGACCAAAGGCAGGGAGATAAGCCCCTAGGACGCCATAGGCATCCATCTTACGCAACGCGCGGGTTTGGCCGCTTGGCGATTTGAGTATCTCCATGAACAGGGACCGGCAGCGGATGTCCCGCCTGAAACCGCTATCGATCAGTTTCAAATGTTTTCGGATCAGTCGGACGGTATCCCCTCGAAAATCCCGGATATCGGACTCCTGAATCAATATTAAAAAAGCCTCCAGCAGGGCAAACGGCTGGCGCTTGAAGACATGGGGGTTGACCACCTCCAATAGACCATCGACGGCTCGAAAACGACGACTAATGGGCGTCACTTTCCTCTTGCTTGTCGTCAGAATCGCTTCTTCAAAATGCTGGAGAAGAATCTCGTTAAGCACGCGAAGTTTTTTTACCGTCCGGAAATATCGTTTCATCAACTTTTCTACCGCGAGTTGGGCATCATCGCGATAACCAAATTGGGAGGCGATTTCCCGCTGATAGTCAAAGAGCAGGCGGTCTTCGCTTCTGTTGGTCAAAAGATGTAAGCCATTGCGCAACCGCCACAGTAATTCTCTGCCACTGAGAAGTTCGCGCACTTCCCCGTCGGTCAGAAATCCCTCATCGGAGAGTTTTTCAAGGTCCGGCGTACCGAAATATCGATGCCCGACCCACTGGATTGTTTGAATGTCGCGTAATCCTCCCGGCCCCTCTTTGACATGCGGTTCCAGGTTATAGGCCGTCTCACCATAACGCTGGTGACGCTGGACCTGCTCCTCGCGTTTCGCTTCAAAAAACTTTCGCGGCGACCACATGCGTTCGGGCGAAACCCTGGTCGCCAGCTTTTCCAGCAATGTCGGATCGCCCGACAGGTAGCGGGCTTCCATCAGATTCGTGACGACCGTAATATCGCTGCGAGCCTGGGTTACACACTCCTGGAGGGTCCGAGTACTGTGTCCGACCTGGAGTCCGACATCCCAAAGGAAGCGGATAAAGCCCTCGATCTTGTCAGATTCCCGCTCAGAGCCATCACGGGCCCTGAGAATCAATAGATCGATATCTGAACCGGGGTGCAACTCCTGGCGCCCATATCCGCCGACCGCAATGAGAGCAATACGGGAGGGGAGGGACCGGTCTTCCACAAGGCCGCTCCAAAGGGCAGAGAGCATTTTGTCGATGAAGTCACTGTGCGCTCTCAATAAGCGACCCGGACGAATCCTCGCGTCGTGTGCGGCGAGCATCCCGGCCTTGGCCTCTGCCAGTTGGGCACGGCACTGCTCCACCGAGTCCACGGCTTTCTCGTCAAAGCGCAGTCGCAACGCGCGCTGGGGCATGGCTAGATCCTGAGGCCTGAGTCCAGCCGCATCAGGCGGCGCCAGTCAACACTTCAACCCCGGTGTCAGTCACAGCAAGCGTATGTTCCCATTGCGCGCTGAGAGAATGGTCCTTGGTGACCACCGTCCAGCCGTCAGAGAGGAGGCGGGTTTGGGCTTTTCCGGCATTGACCATTGGTTCGATAGTGAAAGTCATTCCTGGGACGATCTCAATACCTTCTCCATGAGTCCCGTAATGCAGAACCTGCGGGTCTTCGTGGAAACCCCGGCCGATCCCGTGCCCGCAGTACTCTCGGACCACCGAGAAACCTTTGGATTCCGCATAGTTTTGAATAATCGACCCGATATCTCCGAGATGCGCCCCAGGCTTGACCACGGAGATACCCAACTCAAGACATTCTTTGGCCGTTTCGACGAGTCTCTGCGCCAATAGGGGCGGCTTGCCGACAGGATACATTCGGCTTGCGTCACCATGGAATCCATCTTTAATGACAGTGATATCGATATTAATGATGTCACCATTTTTCAGGCGCTTGTCTCCCGGGATGCCGTGGCAGACGACATGATTAACGCTGGTACAGATCGACTTTGGAAAGCCCCGATAGTTAAGCGGGGCGGGAACTGCCTCGAGAGTATTCACGATGTAGTCATGGCAGATCTCGTCAAGCTCTCCGGTGGTTATACCCGGTTTAACATGCGGCCCGATCATGTCCAGGACTGACCGGGTTAGTTGTCCGGCGGTCCGCATCCGAGAAAGATCATTTTCGGTTTTGAGTTGTATGGCCATTAGAATCCCGCGTGTTTTCCTAGCATTCTAGACGAATCTACGTGGCCAACCCGCCAAGAAGGGTTTGAACGGGTCTCCCGGTCAGGCTGGCAACTGCTAGGTGAGTAGAGTAGAATACCGCGCCCTAATCCTGGTGCAGTCCCTACATCGAACGCCCGGGTGCCAGATGGAGTTTTCTCTGGTCGGCGTTCCCGGCTGCACTGAACAATAACCCAATAGGAGCAGAAAATGACTGACGTTTCCATGCGCCAGATGTTAGAGGCGGGCGTGCACTTTGGCCATCAGACGCGGTTTTGGTCTCCGAAAATGGCTCCCTACATTTTCGGTGCACGAAACAAGATTCATATTATTAACCTCGAGCGCACCCTGCCGATGTTTCGGGACGCGCTGAACTTCCTCGGAAGCGTCGCTGCAGACCGGGGAAAGATTCTTTTTGTTGGAACCAAGCGCCAAGCGGGAAAGGTGGTCCGGGAGCAGGCTCAACGGTGTAATTGTCCTTACGTTGATCATCGTTGGCTGGGCGGAATGTTGACCAATTTTAAGACTGTCAAGAACTCAATCGCTCGTTTGGTCGAACTGGATGAGATGGTTTCCAGTGGTGCAACGATGGGTCTGACGAAGAAAGAAACCCTGATGCTCGAGCGTGAGCGGGCCAAGTTGGATCGCAGCCTGTCCGGTATCCGCGATATGAAAGGTTTGCCGGATGCTTTGTTTGTCATCGACGTAGATCACGAACGCATCGCCGTTTCTGAAGCGAGGAAATTGGGTATTCCCGTGGTTGGAGTGTGCGATACGAACAGTTCCCCGGAGAGAATTGACTATCTGATTCCGGGAAATGACGACGCGATCCGTGCGATTCGACTTTATCTACAGGAAGCGGCGGATGCGGTCCTGGAGGCACGGGCTGCCGCCGCTCCCGTCCTTCAGGGTGACGCCGACGATTACGTCGAGGTGTCTGACGATCCGCAGGATTCCCCTATGGACTCAGGAGTGAGTGACGAAGCTGTAGCGGCTGACACAGTGGCAGTGGGCGGATCAGCGTCTGCTGAGAGTGACACTGACGGGTCGGCTGCTGGGTCAGCTGCTGGATCAGATAGTAGCGCGGAGACGGATAACAACGCTAACGCTGATTCCCCCACTGATTCCCCCACTGATTCCCCAAAAAGTTCGGCCAATTGAGCAGGCTGACTGAGTTCAACCT
>Ga0181587_10000099_pt1 | contig 61285 bp, 52 predicted proteins | sample 071ome_27_FD_132463 | JGI IMG/M metagenome (GOLD analysis project Ga0181587, IMG submission 132463) | Coastal salt marsh microbial communities from the Groves Creek Marsh, Skidaway Island, Georgia - 071409AT metaG (megahit assembly) | ecosystem: Environmental > Aquatic > Marine > Intertidal... | reverse complement strand
CGTATTCGGCAAAGAGGCTGGCCTGAAATGCGATGCTCATGGGATTGCCAACGTATGAACTGGCATCCTGCACAAAAATTGGAATATCGACCTCTTCTAATATGGCTGCGAAATAGGCGTGCAACTCGTCTTCGCCCAAGCCGCGCGATATGGGGGGAATCGCCATGAGCGCAGCCGCTCCGCCCTCCTCTGCAGCTCGCGCATACAGCCGTGCCTGCCGAGTAGTCTCGGCCGCTACGTTTATCACGACGGGGCCGCGCTGGCGGGCAAATTTGCAGAGCTGAGCGGGGAGCGTCACACGCTCCTCTTCGCTCAGTCGAAAAAGATCGGACACGAGCGCTAGGCAGAACCCGTCTGCGTCTATTTCGAACAGATAATCGATCTGTTTTTCCATGGTGTTCAAATCGATTTCGCCGCTCTCTGTATATGGCATGTGAACGACGGGTAAAACGCCTGCAATAGCATGTTGAGTCATAGGATCTTCCGTCGTTATCGAGGGTATATTTCTTTTCCAGTGCGTGCGTGGCGGATAATCGCCAGTAGTTTCTCTTCGATATTACTGTTGGACGCGGCCATAAAATGGGCAAACTTGCGCCGCTTTACGTAACTCGGCCTGCGATTGGGACCGATTAGACAGCGAGCGCCAGCCTCTTCGGCGATGAGCGAAGGGGGGCCGGCATCGTAGATTTCAACTTGCCGAGTCAAATATCCGACCAATTCGCCCTCGGCTATTTGCGTCAGCACAAGCGCTGCGCCCAGCGGGTGTTCGCGTGGAAGAAGCTCGTAGTGCCGGCGGGCTAATTCTTGATAATCACGCGCTTTGGATGAAATAAAGACCTTGTTGTTGTGCGTTCTCTCTTGTACGCGCAGACGCTTTTTACGGCCGCTACTCTTCTGGACAAAGGCGCCTTGACCGCGGATGGCAGTGAAGATCTTATCCTCGCTGGGGCGGGCTACAATGGCAGCTAGCATTTTTCCGTTACAGGCCAACCCAATGGTTATGTGATAGGGCGCATCGCCTCGCTTAAAATGCCACGTGCCATCGATCGGATCTAGAATTACTAAATAGGGTGAGTCCGCGCGTGCGAAACGCCGTTTCAGCGGCGTGCTCTCTTCAGCAATGACGCCAATATCGGGAAAATGCTGAAGAACTACGCTGAGCAAGATATCCTGCAGGCCGCTGTCGAGCGCAGTAAACGCTGTCGAAGCGGCCCGGGCCTTGTCGCCGGTGAGGCCGCGATCTGCCTCCTTGCCGATGTCTGCTACCTGGCCGTAAAAGAGGAGGGATGCCTGCGAGCACTGTCTCACTACGGGCAGTAGAGTGTCAATAAAATGCTGGGGTTCGATTTGATTGTTCATAGCGATCAGAGTAAAAAAGACGCCTGGCTCCTTTAAGGGAATCAGGCGTCTAAGGTCGTGCAGTATTGAAGTGCCTAGCCCGCCGCTTCCTGTAGCCGGTTGTTGTGCAGGGCCGCTATGACCTTGTCGGGGCTCATGGGCAGCTCGCCTAGGCGAACGCCGACCGCGTCGTATATTGCATTGGCAATGGCGGCCATGGGCGGTACGAGTGGCACCTCACCGACTCCGCGGATTCCGTGTGGACTGGCGGGGTTTGCCACCTCGACTAACACGGTTTCGACAAGCGGTAAGTCCAGTGCCGTAGGCATGCGGTAGTCGAGGAAACTCGCGTTGGCCATGCTGCCGTCTTCTCTATAGAAATAGCCTTCGCTCAACGCCCAGCCAATGCCCTGCACGACTCCGCCCTGAATCTGACCCTCCACGTAGGATGGGTGGATAGCTTTACCTACGTCTTGGACGGCGGTGTAGCGCAAGATTTTAACTTTACCCGTTTCCGTATCTACTTCGACATCTACGATATGCGTGCCAAATGCATTTTGTGAGCTTATCGCGTTGATCGTTCCTTTGCCCGTTATAGGGCCACCGGTTCGACCCTGTTCTGCTGCTATATCCTTAAAAGAAAGCGATTTTGATGTGTCGGATTTGCAGACGAATCGTCCTTCTTGATACTCAATATCACGCTCGTCGACTTCAAGCTGGCGTGCGGCGCGTAGGCACATCTCTGCCTTTACGTCTTCTGCTGCTTTGTAGCAGGCGTGTCCGGTGGCATACGTAACGCGGCTCCCACCTGTTCCAGCTGTCATGCCAATCGAAGAGGTGTCTGGTATAGAGGGGTTGATGTCGTCGGCATTGAGTCCCAACGTTTCGGCGACAATCATTGACATGGAAGCGCGACTGCCTCCGATGTCTACTGATCCCTCCTGTAGGTTGAGCGTTCCGTTTGAGTTTACTGAGATAGCGGCCGAAGATTCGCCGCCGCCGTTAAACCAGAAACCGGAAGCTACGCCGCGCCCGCGATGGATCCCTTCAAGTTTGCTCTTGTAATGCTCGGAATCTGATGCAGCCTGAACCGTTTCCTCACATCCAATTCTCTTATACACCGTGCCGTCAGTGCGACGAGTGCCTTCGCGTGCTGAGTTCTTGAGGCGCACCTCTAGCGGATCCATGCCGATGCGCTCGGCGAGTTCATCAATGACACTTTCCGATGCAAAGGCTGCGTTCGGAGCGCCGGGAGCACGATAGGCCGATGACTTGGGTTTGTTGACCACTACGTCAAAGGCATCGATTGTGACATTGGCGATGCTATAAGGACCCAATATGCAGGCGGCACCCGCGCCGACAGCAGAGCCGGGAAAGCCGCCCGCTTCATAGGCCATATAAGCCTGTGCCGCGGTGAGCGTACCGTCTTTTTTTATGCCCATCTTGACCTTTATATACGAGCCTGGGCCAGGACCCGTTGCTTCGAATACTTCGGTGCGGTTCATAATCATCTTCACGGGATGACCCGTCTTGTGCGATAGAATCGCCGCAGCCGGTTCCATATAGGCGGGGAATTTGCCTCCGAAGCCACCCCCAATTTCACAGGGAATAACTTTTATTTTGGAGATGGGCACTTGCAGAACTTCTGAAACCTGCGAGCGAATCTCAAAGGGACCTTGCGTGCTGACCCACACCGTGATGGTGCCATCTTTTTTCCACCATACGGTCGTGTTGTGCGGCTCGATATATCCCTGATGCACGGTTGCCGTTTGGAACTCGCGTTCGACAATCTCGTCCGCCTCAGAAAATCCGCTCTCTAAGTCACCTGTTGAATTGCGGTTGTGGCTGGCGATGTTGCTCTTCTTGTCGGTTTTCTCACCCATTTCACGCGTAGTTCGATTCTCGTCGAGCAGAGGAGCGCCGTCTTTCATGGCCTCGCGGACGTCGACGACGGCGGGTAATACTTCGTACTCAACCTCTATCAAGTCGATCGCTTCCTCGGCAATGTGAGCGCTGGTCGCAGCTACAGCGGCGAGTGCGTGTCCTTTGTAGAGGACTTTGTCCGAAGCAAGAGAGTTTTGTGCAACTTCGCGGACGTTCATCACTGTCTCGCCGAGGTTAGAGAGGCCGTCAACGGTCTCGACTAGGTCATCGGCGGTAGCGACGGCGCGCACGCCATCTAGTTGCATGGCTTTAGAGGTGTCGATAGACAGAATGCGTGCGTGCGCGTGCGGGCTGCGCAGAACCTTTCCATAGAGCATGCCAGGTAGGCGCACGTCGGCGCCGTATACGGCGGCCCCCGTGACCTTGTCTACGCCATCATGTCGTATAGGGCGAGTGCCGATAACTCGGTACTTTCCGCCATCTGTGTAGTCTGGGTAGTCTTTGCTGGAAAAGGAGGTAGCCATATTTAATGCTCCTTATGGATTGTTCTGGGTAAATTTCGCTATTAATGTGGTATGGTAGAGCCGCAGAGTCAAGGTGTGGCTATCCGCTTTTATCATTTTAGCTCATATTTAGTTTATGACGGCAATACCGACTGCATGGAACCGAGGATTGGGTGACGAGCGCATGGAAGAAGGGCACGTGCACGTCTGGCACTTCGACCTGTCCTCCGTAGATGTTCGCACTGCAGATTTGGAAAGCGTCCTATCTGCCGATGAACGCGCCCGCGCTGCTCGCCTTCCACAGGCTGAGAACCGGCGACGTTTCGTGGCTTCGCGCGCTGCACTGCGCTGTCTGCTCTCTCAGTATGCCACCGTCGAGCCTGAGCACATTCTCTTCTGTCACGGTCCTCATGGAAAACCCGAGTTGGCGCCTGCGGTTTCTGCGCTAGCCTTTGGCTTTAACATGTCTCACTCGGGAGATGTCGTCCTCTATGCGGTCGCTCGTGGGCGGCCCGTTGGCATAGACGTCGAGTATATGCGGCCTCGAAGCAATTTTATGCGCATCGCTGAGCGTTTCTTCTCCATAGAAGAATGCGAAGCACTGTATGCGCTGCCCGAGAGCTATCGCCCCAACGCGTTTTACCGGTGTTGGACTCGTAAGGAAGCCTACGTGAAAGCGCGGGGAGACGGCATTGCCGCCGGGCTGGATACGTTTTCCGTTTCGATGGGTGAAGAGGCTCTCTTATTGCGCTCAGACGAGGGCCCTGCTGAAGTGGCCCGTTGGACCATGTCCAGTATTTCACTCGAGGATGGATATGTAGGCGCTCTGTGCGTTGAAGGGCACGAGGCCACCGTATCCAATTTTGCGTGGCCTGTGCGCTGAACGGGTCAAACGACGAGATCGGTGACCACACCTCGCATATCCATCTCGAAGTCAATATCTACCACGGGGGGACGGCTGTAATACCACCGACTCCCATGGCGGACGGCCGGTCCCATCTGCGGTAAAATGAGTTCGCTATACAGGTCGACTAGGGGGTAGATAGTGTAAATGTCGACGGTGTCAATCAAATCCCAGGAGCCTCCCAAACCGAGCAATCGCTCCTCCATCACGCGCATGACATAGGTGGCCTTCTCTCGCATGGATTCTTGAGAGGTATCACCTGCCCGTATGATGCGTTCCTCTTCAAGTATGCCTTCTATGACCTCGCCTGCACCGGCAACTACAAGCGTTTTTCGCTCTATTGTTGGATTGGCTACGACATAGGAGAAGGCGTGTAAGTGAGGCTCGGCAGGAGGTTGATGGACTGGGGCAACATTGGTTCGAGCGACCGGGTTGAGTCCATCGACAAATAGTCCCCAATCACGTAGTACTGCGCAGTATTCACCGTTGAAATCTATGAAGCCCTGCATCGTGAAAGGAGTTGGGGATCTGAGCTCCATACTGCACAGTGCGTCGCGATCGAGGTTCAGCTCATCTAGGTATGAGGCGACTCGCTCGAAACCTTTTCTCCAAGGAAGGGACTGTTCTAGAGTAGCGTGGATAATTTCATAACCCGGATTGGCGACGACGCCGCAGGAATAGGGGTCGATGCCGCGTAGAAAGTGATAGTTGCCGCGCGGATGCTCAAGTAACATTCAGGCCTCTTCGTGTCTAAGCCGTTGGCAAATAGCTCTGCTGCAATGATGAAGCGTTTTCTTCTTGACAGCTTGAACTGGCGTGTTATTGTAAATTGTGAATATAAGACATGAGGAGCGGATTACCATGCCCCAGGTAGCCCAGGCCCCCGTGCCATTGGCTGGACGGGCTCAGATGGAGCTTAGCCAAGCACAAAACAACAGAGTTGCCCAGAGAAGCGAACTCCGCTCGCGCGTGCTGGAGCGCGTAGACCAACTGGTGCGCGGCATGGAGGCCGTAGCGCAGCGGCTGTCTTCCGATGGCGTCAGCACGGCACAGCGCTCTCTCCTGGTTGCTCGGTTTAACGAACTGCAGCGTCGCGTTAATGAGATTGACGGGGTCGTCGGCAGTGAAGGACGCGCTGATGCTGTAGCGCCTTCGGGAACGCCTCTTGCACTAGAAGTTGGCGACAGTCGCAGCGCCAGTAGGGCAGTGCGCGAACTGTCCAAAATGCGAGAGGACGGGTCGGTTGAGGCTGGTGCAGGGGCAACGGGTTTGCCGGCAGATGGAAAGCGTGGGCAGGTAATAGATATCATCGTTTAGCGCTTTGGGTTGTTGGTATTGACCCGGGGTTTACCCCCGGGTTTTTTTGTGCTCATGCCTCAAGCATGTGTATATTTCCCAACTTTAAATGTCGTGAAGGTCTGGAGACAAAATGGCCGAAGAGTATAAGGTCTTGCTGCGTAGTGAGGTTGAGCCGTACGGGCCGATTGTGCCGCTAATTGAAGATGCGGGATGTCAGATTGTGCGCTGGAACCCCCTAGAAGATGCACCGCCGGCCGACGTGTTACAAGCAATCGAGGGGGCTTATAACTTCGGTCACTATCCCTTTACGGATGCGTATATGGATAGCATGCCAGATCTGCGAGTTATCAGTAATTTTGGTGTGGGGGTTGATCACATTGACCTCGAGGCGGCTCAGGCGCGCGGAATACCCGTTGGCAATACGCCCAAACTACTCGATGGGGCTACGGCAGATATCACGTTTGCCCTACTGCTAGCGGCTGCGCGGAATGTAGTTCGCGGAGATCACTATGCGCGGAGTCCCGAGTTCACTCAGTATGATCCCAGCTTTATGCTTGGACAAGAGGTGCATGGCACGACCTTGGGTATTGTGGGCTTGGGAAGTATTGGCTACGAAGTTGCCCGCCGTGCGCGGGCCTTTGATATGCAGGTTGTCTACCACAATCGTACGAGGAACATGCGGGCGGAGAACGAATTGGGAGCGACATACGTCGCGTTAGACGAACTGCTGAGAGCTTCGGACTTTGTCGCGCTCAATATGCCGCTTACGGGAGAGACGCGTGGTATGATCGGGCGGCGCGAGTTGGCGTTGATGAAGAAAACGGCGGTGCTAGTTAACGCCGCGCGTGGTGCAGTGGTAGATCACGATGCGCTGTTTGAATGTCTTTCTCAGAGAAATATTTATGCGGCGGGATTGGATGTTACGGATCCAGAGCCCCTGCCGCGCGACCATCCCTTGTTGGCTCTAGATAACCTGGTCGTAGTGCCCCATCTGGGCAGTGCGACCGTTCAGACGCGAGACGCTATGGCGCATCGCTCTGTGGATAACTTGATGGCTGGTCTACAGGGGCAGCCACTGCTCAGCCGGGTTGCGTGATCACCCTCTTCCATAAAAGCTTTTGAAACAAGAGAGAAATATGAGCAACGAAAACCACTATCGCGTCATCATTGTCGGTTCTGGACCTGCAGGGCTAACCGCTGCTCTCTATGCGGCGCGCGCCGACTTAGCACCGCTCGTCTTAGAGGGATTGCAGCCGGGTGGACAGCTGACAATTACGACGGAAGTCGAAAATTATCCCGGATTTCCCAATGGAATTATGGGGCCCGAACTCATGGACAATATGCGCGCTCAAGCCCAGCGTTTTGGCGCTGAGACGCAGTTTAAAATGGCGACGGTGACCAACCTGTCAAAGCGTCCATTCGAGGTGCAGACGGATGACGCACAGTATACGGGAGACGTCCTTATTATCGCTACGGGAGCGTCGGCGCGTCTGTTGGGTATTGAGTCGGAGCGCCTGCTTATGGGACACGGCGTGTCGGCGTGTGCCACGTGCGACGGTTTTTTCTTTCGCGGCAAGGAAGTCGTCGTCGTAGGGGGAGGTGATTCTGCTATGGAAGAAGCAACCTATCTGACAAAGTTCGCTTCGAAGGTGACGATTGTGCACCGTCGTGAGACGTTTCGCGCCTCGCGCATCATGCTCAGCCGTGCGCAGGAGAATCCCAATATTGAATTTGTTACCCACGCCGAGGTAGATGAAATACTGCAGGCCGATGACGAGAAGGCCGTGCGCGGCGTCCGGCTGCGCGACACGCGGACGGGAGAGCTGCGCGACATGGCCTGTGAGGGGGTATTTATGGCGATTGGTCATGTGCCGAACTCATCTATTTTCGATGGACAAGTGAAAATGGACGAGCACGGATATATTTTGACTGCAGCGGACTCCACGCAGACGAACATCGAGGGTGTATTCGCCTGTGGTGACGTGCAGGACACCGTCTATCGGCAGGCGGTTACGGCCGCCGGCAGTGGCTGTATGGCTGCGATAGAAGCGGAACGTTTTCTTTCGCACTGAAACCAAGCTACAGGTCACGACGCCCCTTTCGGCTCTTTACTGCTCTTTCATGCGTGATATACTGCGACAGTACGGCATTCGCCCGAATCATCAGCTAGGTCAGAACTTCCTTTGCGACGAAGGGGTGCTGCGGCGTGAAGTTGCATATGCCGAGGTTGAGAAACTAGACGTCATTCTCGAGATCGGTCCGGGGATCGGTAATTTGACGCGCAGGCTACTAGAGCGCGCCGGACGCGTTATTGCCATCGAACGCGATCGCCAATTTGAACCGTGCTTAACCAATCTGCAAAAGACGCACCCGCATTTGGAGCTTATTTGGGGAGATGCCCTCGAGGTGGATTTTCCCGCTTTCGATAAGGTCGTCTCTAATCTGCCGTATAAGGTGACCTTACCGCTCCTGTTCAAAATGTTGGATCAGCGCTTCCGCAAGGGGACGCTCGTTTTCCAAAAACGACTTGCCGAGCGCATTTGCGCGGGGGTCGGTGAGAAGGGCTATTGTAGGTTGAGCGTTGCTCTGGGCCGACGTGCTAACGTAGAGATCTTAGAGACATTGGGTAGCAGCGTATTCTACCCGCCCCCCGACGTCGAGAGCGCTATAGTGTCTATTGAGCGTACAAAACCGCGTTTTGATATACCCTCCGAAGACGCATTTCGCACTCTACTCGAAGCCCTCTTCGCCCATCGAGACCTGAGCGTTGAGCAGGCCTTGGCTCAGGCGGATTGTCGCGTTTTTCTGCCGGCTTCCGCCGGGCGTATCAGCGGCAAGTTGCGTAAAAAGACCGTTTGTCAGGTAACACCGCGTGAGTTTGGCGATATTGCTCGAGCGTTCGGCCCGCTTTCCCATACCTAGCCTTACTCAGTTCATCGAGTATACTTCGTAGCTGTTCTGGCAGGGATTGCCTCGACTGACGTGCATGCGACCCGCTGAGGCCTCTATAATCACCGAGAATACGCTCACCCAAAATCCAGTCGAAGGATGGTCGTTTGCGTGACGACAGATCGAATGCGGATAGTCTTGGTGATCGCGCAGTGCGCTCTGAGCCCGTTCTACGGAAAGAGAGTTGTCGCAAAGAAGGTGGTCTATGCGGCGCAGTCTGGGACCGGATTCAATAAGTTCGGGGAAGTCACTGTTAACAGCCGCTAATTGGGGATGTAGACAGTGGTTGGTATGGGTGACCAATTTGCGGTCGCGCAGCAGGTAGACATCATCGATGGTCACTTCTAAATCGGCCGGACCTTGAGGCGTTGCCAGCATGATATTAGCGGGTATAGCGCGGTCGGCGCGTCGAATGGTGCTCACGGCTTGATCCAGACTCGTGCTCTCGTACAGAGCGCGCACCGTGAAATAATGGGGGACTCCAATGCGCCTGCTAGGTGCGGGTAGCGTGTTTAAACATACGCCTATACCCGCGTCGTTGAGTCCTATGTAGGCGATTAGGCCTGCCTGCGTGATATTCATGATGGCAGGGCCCTCTGAGGGTTTTCTACGCAGTACGATCGTGTATGGGTCGAGTGCCGGGTCGTTGTCCCAGTTTTGAGCGACTATAGAAGGGGCCGCGAAGGACGTGCATCCAGCGTCTTCTTCGGGTTGGAGTTGGTTGCGCACTTGCAGCAGCACGAGATCGTCAAAAGACACGCCAGAACTCTGTGCAATGCCGCGTAACTCGTCTAGCATATGAGGCGCATATGATTCTACGCAAGCCGCGCTTTGGCGGGCCACTTCGAGTGCGGCGTCGCGTGAAATGGAGATGGTTTTATTGACCCGCTCTAGCGCTACGTCAGCAAAACCGCGGACCTCTTCTCGTGCGGCTTCGCCCAGCTGCCGCCCCATTTCGAATGGGGATCCGGTGATTTCTATTTCTCGATAGCGTGCGCTCATAGTCTTTCTCCTCCCTTGCGTACGGCGAGTATCACTTTACCTATGTTTTTGTTTTGGGCGAGCATCTGCTGGGCTTCCTCCACTTGTTCTATGGGCCATACTGTATCGATTACGGGTTCTATCACACCTTCTTCTATCGATTGCCAAAATCGCTCTCTGAAGGTACGCGTGATAGTCGTTTTTTCTGCGTCCGTTCGGTTGCGCAGCGTAGAGCCTATCAGGCGAAGGCGCTTGCCTAAGACCTGACCCATATCAAGCGGGGCATGCGTGCCGGAAAGTAGAGCAATAAAGACGAGGCGCCCCATTGGGTTGAGGAGGCGAATATTGCGCTCGAGATAGTCGGCTGCGCTGATATCGAGTATCACATCTACGCCGTCGCAGTGAGCAAACGTTGCCTCTGCAAAGTCGCGTTCGCGATAGTTGATGGCTAATTCTGCGCCCAGCGCCTGGCAGCGCGCCGTTTTGGCGTCCGTGCCAGCGGTTGCTATGACGCGACAGTTAGACATCCGTGCCAGCTGTATTGCAGCGGTGCCAACACCGCTTCCGCCGCCGTGTATCAATACCGTTTCACCCGGCTGCAGCCGCGCTTCTAGGAAGAGATTAACAAAGGCGGTCAGAAATACTTCTGGTACGGCGGCTCCGCGGGCAAAGCCCCAATCGTCAGGCAGCGAAATCAGGTGATCTGCGGGGACGGCGACCTGTTCGGCGTATCCCCCACCTGAGAGAAGGGCGAGCACCCGATCGCCCACGTTCCATCCGCAAACTTGGTCGCCGGTCTGTCGAATAGTACCGCACATCTCCAGGCCCATATAGGGCGGAGCGCCAGGCGGGGGGGGATAGTGGCCGGCCCGCTGGAGTAGGTCTGCTCGATTAACCGCACTTGCGTGCACATCTACAATGACTTGATGTCCTGCGCACGTCGGATCCTCTACCTCCTGCCAGTGGAGCCGTTCGTCTCCGTCTACTACGATGGCGCGCATTGCATGTCTCCATATTTTCGTTGCGTGAAAAGGCTAGATTGATATGAAAAACAATTCTTACCTTTAACGCTATTTTTCTGCGATCTGCGTAACACAGTTTTTATGTGGTGATGCGTTTGATGACAGGGCTGCTATGTAGAGTATGGTGGGCTATATTCCTAGCCTGCCCCGTCTGGATTGAATATGCGACGAGGGTCGTCTGAAACGCAGAGCGCTTGCGGGCAATGTGCCCAGTGCCGGAGGAGAACGTAATGCGTGAACGGTTGTCTAGCGAAGAGGCCCACTCTTTTTGCGAGGATATGTTTCAACAGTTAGGCGTGCAGTCGAACGAGGCGGGTATATGCAGCCGAACGCTTGTTCAGACCAGCCTACGCGGCGTTGATAGCCACGGGATTCTATCGATGCCGATTTATGCAGAGCGAATTTGCTCAGGACAAATGAAGCCGGGGGGAACCGTGCGCGTTCTGCGCGAGAGCGGCGCAACGCTCTTTTGCGATGGAGAACACGGTTTGGGCCCCGTGCTGGCTATGGACATAGCAGAACGGGTTGTCGACAAAGCAGAGGAAGGCGGATTGGCAGCAGCCTCTCTCGTCAATGGAAATTACGTTGGAGCACTAGCGCCGTACGTGGAGCGTATTGCAGACAGGGGGATGCTGGGCATATGTGCGGCAAACTCCACGCCGCGCGTTGCTCCACATGGAGGAAGGCAGGGGGTGCATGGAACGAACCCACTGGCCTATGCCGTCCCTTCTATGGGCATAGAACCGCTGGTGTTTGATGCGGCTACGGGGCATTCTGCTGCGCGCGTGGGGGCTGCTCGAGAGCAAGGTGTGCCCTTGGAAGATGGGGTTCTTATCGACGGGGAGGGACTGCCATCAAACGATCCAGAAGCGCTCGAAGGGGGGGCGCTATTACCGGTGGGAGGGGCGTTGGGATACGGCCTGGGGCTTTTAGTCGATCTGCTGTGCGGCGGCTTGGGCAACGGTCCGTGTGGGATTGACGTGCCGCCGGTAAGTGATCTCGATAGTCCATACGGCTGTTCATTCTTTATCCTTGCAGTTAACGGCGATTTCTTTGGGGGACAGGAGGCGCTGGCCGAACGCTGCACTTTTCTCTTAGAAACGCTTCATCAGAGTGCTCCCGCTCAGGGACAAGACCGCGTGCGTGCGCCGGGTGAGCGCTCCCTGAAGGAAAGGCGTGTGCGGATTGAACAGGGTATACCGCTCCACCCGATGCGCTGGCAAGCCACCTTAGAGCGGCTCAGAAGATGTGATCTGACCATAGACCCGTGGATATGAACTTAGTTTGCACGGGGGGAGGGGAAGGCATACATTTATGTGTAAACGCACTTTAGGCGGTGTGGAAAAATGACAAATATCGAAATAAAAGCGCGCTGCGAAGACGTCGAACGCGCCGAAGAGAATCTCAACGCTATTGGGGCTGGGCCCGCGGGCACATTTCACCAGCGCGATACCTATTTTCGCATTGGCGAGGGGCGGTTAAAGTTGCGCGAACTCGGTCCCGACGACGGTCACCTCATTCACTACAGGCGAGACGATCTGGCCGGCCCGAAGCGGAGTGACTACGAGATCGCAAAGACGGAAGATCCCGAGTCTATGCGTGCAATGTTGAGCCAGATTATGGGAGCTTGGGTCGAGGTTGAAAAGACGCGGCAAGTGTGGCTGTGGGAAAATGTGCGCATCCACTTGGATGATGTGAAGGGCTTAGGACAGTTTGTCGAATTGGAAGCCGTTACGGAAGAACAGGGAATAGAAGAGAGTCACAGGCGCGTAGAAACGCTTATGCGTGCACTCGAAATAACGCCCGATCAGTTGGTTGAAGGTTCCTACGGCGACCTTCTGGCTACGCAAAACTAAAGTATTGCATCTGTCGCCAAATGCGACGTATACTATAGATATGGCTAAAGCAAATTCACAGGTACAGGGTGTCGCCGTCCAAGTTTTTGGTGAAGAGTATCTCATTGCCGAAAACGACGCGATTAAAGTGCAGAAAATCGCCAACTACGTTGACGAGAAGATGCGCGAGATCGACGAGCAGCACCCTGGACGCATACCGACTAGCAAACTGGCGGTGCTGGCTGCGATGACGATTGCCGACGAACTGTTGAATACGCTTGGTGAGCAGAATCGCCTGGCCGAGACTGCGCAGGAAAACCTGCAGCGTCTGACCGAACTTGTAGATGCGCGAGCAAGTATGGTTACCGAACGCGTTGAAGACCTCTCTGTCTCGCGTCGTCGCTGGCGCGAAGAAGAGCGCCAGCCCGACTACTCCGCCGTAGAATGATGTGGCGTTCCGCCTCTATCGCGTTTCCACTCTCTATTGTATTTGCTTGCATGTATGGTGCCTGCACGCCCCCGCCGGCGTACGACCAGTCCGAATGCGCGATGTATACGGAACTGGGTCCCGTGCGGGCCAATCCCGCTGGCGCGATGGGACGAAATGTAGAGGTGCAGATATCGCTGCGGGTTTGTCCGCCCGTGGAAGGTTTGGCTGAAATCAAGCGTAAGCGGATTGAGCTAAAGCACAATATGTTACAGCTATTGAGCGCTAAGACAACGGCTCAATTGGAAGATCCGCTGCGCGTAGAAATGCTACAGCGTGAAGTGCGCAAGATGGTTAATGAGATCGTCCTCAAAAAGGGCAAAGCGGTTGAAGTCTTTATAACGGGCTTTGAAGTCCGCTGACTTTCCTTCGCCTAGTTCAACTCTGTCAGTATATCCTCTACTCTATCGCAGAGCGCGACTGCCTCTGACGAATTCTTCGCTTCGGCTATGATTCGCACGACGGGCTCGGTATTGGATGCGCGCAGATGAATCCACGGGCACTCGAGTTTGCCGCTGAGATAGAGCTTTGATCCATCTTCAACTGGATGCACGTAGGCGTCGGGATATGCAGCTAGCAGGCGATTAATTGCGCGCGGAAGCAGTTCCCGATCGCTTTGCACCTTGCGTTTTTCTATAGCGTATTGAGGGAGCGTGGCCAGGATTTCTTCAAGAGACTGCCCGCTGCGTGCTATGGCCTCTAATACGAGCGCTACGCCCACGGCTGCGTCGCGTCCAGGATCTATTTCAGTGAGTATTACGCCGCCATTTCCCTCGCCCCCTATGACGGCTCCTTCCTCTATCATCTTCTCGACTACGTGTACTTCACCAACTGGAGTTAGAAAAACTGGGCAACCGTTTGCCCGTGCGGCATCGCTTACGGCCTGCGACGTTGATAGTGTCGTCACGACGGGGCCGCGCCTGCGGGCGGTTATCGCCTGGACGGATAGGGCGAGCGTGCTGTCCTCGCCGACGGCCTGTCCGTTAGAATCTACTAGGGTGACGCGGTCTGCGTCGGGATCAATGGCAAATCCCAGTGCACTTTGAGTCGTGCGAACCGCTTCTCCTAGCTGGAGTAAATTTGCGGGAATGGGTTCCGGTTCGTGTGCAAACTCGCCGTCGGGTTCCCGGTTTATAAAGTGTGTTTCTACGCCTAAGGCATCCAAGAGTGCCGGCAGTATGAGGCCACCCGTTCCATTACAGGGATCAACGGCCACGCTCAGCTCGGCCTGCCGAATAGCATCGACGTCTATATGAGCCAGAATGCGTTCTACGTGAATTTCTTGCGCGTTGCTAAAAGGCAGGTCCTCAATGCTGCCACCATCCCGTTGAACAGTGGCCCGCTCGTTATAGAGCATCTCAACGCGTTCACCCTGTTCCGCGTTGAGGAAAATACCGTCATCGCGTATCAGCTTAAGTCCATTCCAGGGGGCTGGATTATGGCTCGCTGTTATGATTAGCGCACCCTGCGCACCAAGCTTACAGACCATGAGTTTAGCCGTCGGCGTAGGGCATGCTCCAACGTCGTGTACCGTGCATCCAGCTCGACTTAACGCCCGAGCGGCTACCGATGCAAATTCCTTACCCGATGGGCGCGTGTCGCGCGCTAGCACAACGGCGGCCCGTTCGGGTAGAAAGCAGGCAAACGCAGAGGCAAACTGGGCGACAACTTGGTCGGTGAGAGACTGGCCGGCGATGCCGCGTATGCCGGATATGCTGACGATGAGTGGTGCGTTTTCTGACATAGTGTGCTCCAGAATTCCTAAATAGGCTGTTTTTCGATGCGTACTGCCGTGCCGTATCCCGCTTCTAAGCGACGTTTTGCGTCGCCCTTATTGACGGAGATCTCCAATAGTTCGGCGCTTCCAATCAGTGCGAGCAATTGATTAGAAGCGACGTCAGCATAGGTGCGTTTTAACTCGATAGCATAGGGCGCAGTGCCCACGTACGCGTGCAGGGGGTCGCCGAGTGATTCAATCGCGCTGCGTGGAATATTGGTCACGAGATTTCCGAAGTGATCAACGTGTATGACATGACCATCTATTCCACTTTCTCTGGGTTGAAAGGGGGTTGATCGGAGAGGCTGTGGATCCGAAATAGGTTCGCCTATATCGGATAAATTTCGCCCGTTTGCCAGGTGGGCGGCAGCGGGTGCAAACACGTCGCGTCCGTGAAACGTGGCGCTGAGACGGGGGTTTTCGAGCCGATCTGGATCAATGGCGTACACGAAACCGTCTGCAGCCTGTAGGGCAAAGTGAAGCAGGCCGTTGTCGGGCCCAACCCACACATGGTCTCGGCTGGTAAAGGCCAGTGCGCGCCGCCCAGTGCCCACGCCCGGATCCACTACCGCGCAGTGAATAGTCGAAGAGGGAAACTCAAGCGCTGAGTGCTGCAGTACAAAAGCGCCACTCTCTATGGATTGAGGGGAAATGTCGTGGCATAGATCGACGATGCGGACGCGCGGTGCGGTGCGTAGAATAACACCTTTCATTGCGCTCACATAGTAATCTCGCAAGCCAAAGTCGCTCGTCAAGGTGACGATGGGCACCGTTGCGTTATCCTTCTGATGGAGCTTCTTCTTCCGCGTCTGATTCCGTCCCCCCGGCGTCGTTTTCACTGGCCTCGGCAGACGCATCTGTGTCTGGTTCGGAAGAAGTATCGCTGGGCGGATCTGCGCTGGAGTCGGCCCCGTCATCTGGAGTTGAATCAGCCTCGTCGTTGCCGTCAGAGCTATCGGCCGTATCCCCTAATCCGGGTATTTCGCGCGTTAGATAAAGCTCAATTTCTACCAGCACGGTATCGCCCTCTACAATGGTGATATTCTCCGTGCCTCCTTCAAATAGCAGCGCTCCCTCGGTATCGTAGCCGCGCAGCGTCAGTGAAAAACCCTCGCCTGGAGCCGATGTGCCGATGATGCCGGTCGCCGGTCCCAGAGGCGATATGTCCAGCTGCTTGGTGACCGTGGGGGAGCCGGGTCCAGCAAGAATCGCTTCGACCCGATAGACGACGATGGCTAGCGCTTTGGCCATCGGGACCTGCAGCGCGATCGCGGCTGTGGGCTGTTCGGTTTGCTGCCCATGCGTATCGTAGGGATTGCTCCGCTCTAGCTGGCCGCATCCCATAGCCCACAGAGCGGCTATGCACAGCGTGTGTGTAATGTGGTTCATATGTGTTTGCCCTCTTCCTGTGTAAATCTATGCGGTCCGTTCTTAGATGACCACTCTTTTCTATTCCTTGACAGCGATGAGCGGTCCACGTATCGTTTTTTAACTATGTCAAAATTATATTTTATACCGTTTCTTTTTGGGTTAACCGCCTGTATCGGACCTTTTGCTCACAGGGCGTCCGACCCTTGGTTAGCGAGTCCACCTGCACTTTCAGGTGAATTTGATCGAGAGGCTGCCTCTGTGCATCTCCGCTGGCCTACCGCATCGGAACGCGGTTTTTTGCGCTATGAAATACAGCTGCAGGAAGGCGAAAACTTTAGCACGGTCGCGGAGGTCGCCGAGCGACTTGATACCGTATACGTCGATGAGCGAGTCGACGCTGATAGAGTGCACCGCTATCGGGTAGTTAGCTTTTTTGGTGATGGAGATTCGGTACACGAACTCGTTTCTACTACCGTGGATGGAGCCTTTCATTCATTTGTAAATGCTTGGCCAACAGTAGAGGGTTTTACTCCCACGCGCCTAGCCATAAACAGCCGAGGGGTTGTGCATGTGGTTGGCGCGGGTAGCGGCCAAGTCCTGCGCTACGATCGGGCGGGCAATGCGCTCGGGGCTCTAGCCTATGCGGAGGGCAAACTCGCCTGCATGGAGACGAGTACGTTAGACGGTCCAGCCCTAGCTATAGACGCCGATGATAACCTCTATGTAGCGTACAATTTGCTGCGTGCTGAAGGAGGCCCTCAGGCCTATTGGAGCAAGTACGACCGAGACGGACATGCATTGTGGACCCGTTCATTAGAGGGGCTATTTGCGCGCCATATTGTGGTTTCGGACAAAGATATTTTCATCGAGAGCATTAGCCAGTTGCAGCTGTTTGACCGAGACGGTGAGCGCAAGACGCAGTTCCTAATACCGGCTCTTCTGGTCTCTAGTTTGCGCATGTGGCAGGGGCGTTTTGCCGCTCTTATAGAGCCCGTCTCTCTGTTGGAAAGCGATTGGCAAACGCCGCGTCTTATCGTCTATGATAGCGCCGACCGCAAAACGGCACGTCAGGTATTGGGACGCGATGAAAAATCGCATATGGACCGAGGGCCTGGCGTGCTGAGGCGTCCCACAGATTTTGTGGTCGATGAGATCAACAATCGAGCTTTTGTTATCAATGCCGGCCAGCATCGAGTAGAAGTGTTTCGCGACGAAAAATTCTCCACTCGCTGGGGGCGTGCAGGCGATGGTCCTGGTCAGTTTCGCTTTGATGGACAAGTCGAGGTTGTAGAGGAGATGAATACCGGACGTACGGGACTGCGGTCGGTTGTTGCTGGTGGCATCGCACGCGACGAAGAAGGCTTTATATATGTCGCGGATTCTTTTAATGATCGCATTCAAAAATTCCAACCATGAGTTCTCTCCTTTTCCCGCTGTTTGCCTCGCTGCTAATACTCTGCGGCTTAGCCGAAGCCAAAGGTGGGTACAACGTTTGGGCAAAGGAAAAAATTCGCTACTTAAACAGTCGCATTATTCGCGATCCATACAATCCACAGCTGCGTCTGTTAATGGCCAATGCCTACATTGATGACGGTCGCAAATTTGAGGCTAAAAAAGAGCTGTACCATGCCTTGAAATTGGATTCTACCTTCGCAGAAGCCTACTGCAACTTAGGGGTTGTCTTACACAGTCAGGGCTACGCAAAAGAAGCACAAACAAATTACGAAACAGCGCTATCCTTAGACTCCACGCTTGTCGAGGCGCGTGCGGGACTTGGGACACTCTTGTGTCGGAGTGAACGACAGGTCGAAGGATTGGAACACTTAGAGGCGGTGATCCGAATGGATCCAGACCATCGCGGCGCTCTGTACAACATGGCTGTCGCCTATCATCAGGTTGAAGACTTTAAAAAGGCAATAGAGTATTTTGAGGTCCTCCTGCAAATACAAGCAGACTATCCTGGTGCGACAATAAACTTGGCCCGAGCGTATTATAGTTTGGGGCTGTTGCGCCTACAGGCAGAGCAGACAGATCTGGCCATTGTGGCCTTTGAGCAGGCCGTCGCGTACGAAACGGATAATAGCAATATGCACTTTGCGCGCGGCTTGGCCTATTTAGATGCGGAAAATCTGCCGGATGCAGAAGCTTCTTTTAAACGCGCGGTCGAAATCGAGCGGGACTACATTCCGGCACTGCACAATTTGGGCCTAGTTTACGAGCGTCAGGGAAGGCTAGATGAGGCAGAGGCTGCTTATTTAAGGGTGCAGGAACTGGCGCCGCATATGTCGTCTATCGAGGCGGTAAAGCACACGACTTATGATGTAAAATACCTAGTAGAATAACGGATTTCAGCGCGGCACGTCGTTGACTTTTTTTTGGCAAATCCGTAGAATTAGGCCACGGTCCGCACCACGACGAGTGTAGAATCCACTGGGCGCAGTGATGGGCTGCTGATGTTTCTCTTTTCGCACTTAGGTGCAGGCAGGCGAGTAGTTGTCTGGGAGTGAACTCAGCGGCGACTCGCCCCTTTTGTATAAGGCAAAGAAATGGCCAAAGAAGAAGCGATTGAAGTACAGGCGGTTGTTAAAGAGGCATTGCCCAACGGTTACTTCAAGTGCGAAATGGAAAACGGTCACGAGATACTGGCTCATATTTCTGGCAAGATGCGCAAATATTACATTCGCGTGCTGCCAGGAGATCAGGTCACAGTGGCACTCTCTCCCTACGATCTGACTCGAGGGCGTATTACGTTCCGCAATCGCTGAGTTTAGCGCTCGGCGTTTCTCTCAGTATTCCCCCTTATGCGTGGCGACGGAGGAACGGTTGTCACAGCGGTTCGTCCGCGCCCTTCTCTCAAGCATAAACATCTCTCAGATAGGCTGGCGCATGGTTACGATTGGCATGTATTACGAGGTCTTAGAGGGCAAAGAGCAGGTATTTGAGAAAGCTTTTGCCAGCGTGCTGGGTGCGATACAGGAAGCCGAGGAACACCGGGCATCGCGCTTGTTACGCGATGTGTTTGCCGAGCGCAGCTACGTTATCATGTCGGAATGGACGAGTGAACAGGCATTCGATGACTTTATACGCTCAGATGAGTTTTCTCGCGTAGTCAACTGGGGAAAAGAACAGGTCTTGTCGACTCGACCACAGCACGTGGTCTATCGTGGAGACGAGTAGACATTGGATAGATATGGCGACCAAAGGCAGTAAAACGTTTAAAGCATGGCCCTTCCGGGAGGCGGGGCAAATCCTAAAGCAGCGCCGCCCGAGTGGAGACCGCCCCGTGCTTTTTGAAACGGGCTTTGGTCCCAGCGGCTTGCCGCATATAGGCACGTTTGCCGAAGTGGCGCGAACGACTTGGGTCCGCAATGCTCTGGAAGAGTTGAGCGGATTAGAGACGCGTTTAGTTGCGTTTAGCGACGATATGGATGGCCTGCGTAAGGTGCCGCTTAACCTGCCGCAACCCGATATGCTTGCGCAGCATCTAGGTAAACCGCTGCATGCGATTCCCGATCCTTTTGGCGAGGGTGATAGCTTCAGCGGCTACATGAACGACAAGTTAAAGACGTTTCTCGATACCTACCGCTTTGACTACGATTTTCAGTCCTCGGCCGAAGCGTATAAGCGCGGTGATTTTGACGAAGGGTTGAGCATTCTGCTCGACCGAGTGCACGATGTGCGCTCGCTGATCGTCCCGACTTTGGGCGAAGATAAACGCGCGGAGTGGTCGCCGTTTTTTCCTCTGTGTCCAGAATGTGGCTCCGTGTACAATACGCGCGTGACCGACTATTTTCCCGAACGTCAATCCATCGGCTTTGCCTGCGACGGCAGCGTAGGGGACGTGCAGGGCTGCGGAGCAACGGGCGAAGTTTCCGTGCTTGGCGGTCAGGTCAAGGTCGGATGGAAGGTCGACTGGGCCCTCCGTTGGTTCACGTACGAAGTGGACTATGAGATGTATGGCAAAGACCTGATCGAATCCGCCAAACTCTCGGGCCGGATCGTGCGTCTCATGGGCAAGCAGCCGCCTGTGGGATTAACCTATGAGCTTTTTCTCGATGAAGAGGGAAAGAAGATCAGCAAGAGCGTCGGCAAGGGGCTCACGGTTGACACATGGGTCGAGTACGCGCCGATTGAATCGCTGCTTTACTACATATATCAGAATCCCCAACGGGCACGCCGACTCTTCTGGGACGTCGTGCCTAAATGTGTTGATGATTACCTAGATGCGCTGCGGCGCTTCCCAGACGTGGCAGAAGAAAAGAGACCTGAACAGGATGTTTGGCATATTGGTCAACGCGGCGCATCCGTGCCAGGGTATGGAGCGCAGGTCAATTTCTCTATGGTCAATAATCTGATCTCTGCGCTCGGAGCCGATTCGGCAGACCTGTTGGTAGACTATTTAGAACGGTACGACGAAAAAGCTACGGACTACCAGGAAGTCACCCAGTCACTGGTTGAAAAAGGGCTGAACTACTATCGCGACTTTGTCTTGCCCAACAAGGAATTTCGCGAGCCGAGTGATGCTGAGCGAGCACTTTTGGTGCAGGTTGCAGAGAAGTTACAGGGTGTAGATGCTCAGGACGAAAATGCACTGCAGTCTATTCCTTTTGACATTGCTCGTTCGGTTGATATGGAGCCTAGAGCGCTGTTTAGTCTGTTTTACGAAGTTGTGCTGGGACAGGAGCGAGGCCCGCGCTTCGGTTCCTTTGCTCGCATGGTAGGCGTAGAAAAAGTTCGAGATATGATCAACGCTCGTCTCGCTTAAGCCGTTTGAAGCTCTTCCGCTATACCCATGCAAGAGCAGCAAGATTTATTCGCCGAAATTCTTCCTCCCAGTAAACCCCGCCACGTCGACCGTCTGCTCAGAGTACAAGAAGGTCTGCCTCCTTCTCTGCACTTGGGAACTACGAGTTGGAGTAATGAGGACTGGCAGGGTTTAATCTATCCAGACGACTGTGCGCCATCCGACTATATCGAGCACTATGCCAAAGTATTTGGCTCGGTTGAAATAGATTCTACTTGGTACCGAATACCGACCGCTAGAGCCGTCGAAGGCTGGATACGCCGCACGGCCGATACGTTTCGTTTTGCCGCAAAGATCCCGCGCGTAATTTCGCACGAAAAGGGCATGGTAGACTGCCTGGGAGAGATGGAGGCTTTTCTGGAAGCGATGGAGCCGCTGGGGAACCGCCTAGGGCCGTTGGTGATGCAATTCCCCTATGTGGCCCGCGCCAAAGATGCCTTAGAAAACGAACGCGGCGCCGATTTTATGTCCCGCCTGGAACAATTCTTACCCCAACTGCCCACAGATGCTTTCCAATTTGCTGTCGAAGTGCGCAATGCCCGTTGGGTCGGTGACCAACTGCTGGGAATTCTGCGAGAGAACAATGTGGCACTTGTGTTGAATAACTACTACACCATGCCACAGTTAAACGCCCTGCGTCGGCGCGTCGATTTGCAGACGGCCGACTTTCTCTACGTGCGTTTTTTAGGCGATCGCAAAAAGATGGACGAGTATGTCGAAGGCATGATTGCGCGCGGTGAAAAAGAACGTCATTGGGATGGATTGGTTTGGGAGCGGAGCGCTGAATTAGCCGATTGGGTAGACGGGCTACAGTATATGGTCGGTGTTGAACCAGAGCGTGAGGTGTACGCTTTTTTCAACAATCACTACGCGGGATACGCACCTGGATCGCTTGGGATATTTGCTAAAGAGTGGAAGAACAGGGCATCTACGCGCTAGCCTGAATGGGCGTAGAGAGCCGATGTCTAAGGAAGTTTGATCTCGGGGTTATCGGTATCGGGTCGATAGAGTAACAGAGTGTGCCCCAAGACCTGTACCATATGTGCAGCGGCTGCCTGCGCCAGCAGGCGTCCCGCCTCTTTGCGCTCTAATTCACAGCTCTTCTCAATCCGTACTTTCACGAGCTCGCGGTTGTTAAAGGCTTCTTTGAGTGAGTTAAGCAAGGCGTCACTAATACCATCTTTACCCAAATACACAGTAGGTTTGATAGGGTTTCCTTGCCCGCGTAGGTAGCGTCGCTGTTTGCCGCTTAGTTCTTCCATGAGATCATGATACCGTGAAGTGAGTGTTAATAGTTTGTCGGTTGATACGTCTGGAAATCGCTTCTTTGAGCGCGCTGCGAATCAGTCGCCGTGAGGGCGGTAAGAGGGCGGAAAACCCAAGTCCATCTGTCAAAATACCCGGCGTCAGCAGGAGAAGTCCACCCGCTAGTATGAGTACGCCATCAATGAGGACATCTCCCGGCGATTGGCCCTGTCCGATGCTGCTGCGCAGGCGCTGAAATACGAGCAGGCCCTGACTGCGCGCCAATGCAGCACCGGCTGCTCCAGTGATCACCACAAGGGCAACGGTAGTCAAAGAGCCTATGTGACTACCCAACTCAATGAGCAGCGCTAGTTCGACAATGGGAACAAGCGTAAAGAGCAGAAATAGTTTGAAGAGCATAAAAAAAATATACGCCGTAGGGTGGGTCGTGTCGAGATGGAATGGAAATTGCCTCGGTTTGCCCTATGGTGGGGAACGCACAGTGGATTCGACGACCAGGTATGTGGATTTCGCTGGTTTTTGCCACGGGCATGATCAGTATGCGCGGCGTTGTATCCGTCTCAACGCCTATCTTAGAGGGGCTGATTGTGCTGGGTGCGGTCACTGTCGCCGTTTTGCTCGCCGTAGTTTCTGCGCGTATACATGGAAATCGATTGGCTTGGCACGACGTAGCGCTGCTTTTGGGCTTTGTCCTTATAGGTGCCCTGCGTTACTACAGCGTAACGCAGCTGATACCCCCTAACCACGTAACAATGCATCCAGCGCTGTTTGGTGAGGGCACGCTGCGTGGCTATGTAGAGCGCGTTGAGCATGTCGGCGAGCAGACGCGCTTCGTCCTTTCGCTTACAGAAGTGGAGAAAGAGCGCGACTCTTATCGGATCAGTGGACGCGTGTTGGTAACCGTTCGCTTTGCTCCCACTGCGATCTACCGATCGGAGTGGGTTGAAATCAAGGGTGCGCTGCGCCGACCGATGAAAGCGCGCAATCCCCGGGGGTTTGACTATCGCGCCTATTTGGACGAGCGCGGTTTAGATGCCACGCTGTCTATCCGCTCTCCTCAGGATATACGTGCTGTGGGACCAAAGCGATCCCCGCACTGGATAGAAGAGTGGATAGAGGCGCTGCGCCGGAAAACTCGCAGTGGGGTAGAAGCCAATCTACAGGGAGCGCATGCACGCTTGTTGCTGAGTCTACTGCTCGGCGAAAAAGGCCGTATATCCGATGAAGTACGGCAGGATTTCAGGCGTGCGGGTCTATCTCATATGCTGGTTGTCAGCGGTCTACACGTTGGTATCCTGACCCTATGCGTGCTTAATATTCTTTTTCTCCTACCTATACCGCGCGCTGTAGGGCGCGTCCTCACGCTATTGTTTTTAGTGACGTATGCCGTTCTAACACATCTATATCCTCCGGTAGTGCGAGCGACAATTGTAGCTTGTATCGTGCTTGGAGGGACAATTATTGAGCGCGACAGTGATCTTTATAATTCGCTCGGTTGGGCTGCTCTACTGATTATGGTGTTTTGGCCGCAAAGTCCGTTTGGTTTGAGCTTTCAGCTGTCCTTCGCCGCTACGCTGGCTATTGTTGCGCTTCACGAGCCCCTCGTTTGTCTGTTTCCATCAGCATGGCGGGATCCGGATCGCGCGTATGGTCGATATATCGTGCGCCCGCTTTGCGTTTCGCTGGCAGCCCAGCTCGGAACACTCCCGCTTATCGCGCTCCATTTTCAACAGTGGGCGCCGGTCGGTCTCTTGGTAAACCTTTGGGCTGCACCGCTCCTCGCCGCGGCGTTGGGATTGGGTATCGTTGCCGTCTGTGCATTTGCACTAGCGCCAATGCTGGGTAGCATTTTTAATGGGGTAAATTACTGGGTGTTAAGCGCATTGATCGAGTCTGTTGAGCGCAGTGCCGACTGGCCGGGATCTGCGTTTGTAGTCCCGCGCCCAGACGGTTCGTTACTGCTCTTGTACGCCTTGCTCTTGATGCTTATTCCACACCTTCGCTACCACGTAATCGCTCGTAAACTATGTGTGTTCTCGATGCTGTTTTGGCTCAACGTAGCCACGTGGGGGTATGTCACACGCGATCGCCTATTGGAGGTGTTCTTCTTGGACGTAGGACAGGGAGATGCTGCGGTAGTTCGCATGCCCAACGGAATGGTCATGGTGGTAGATGGAGGGCAGCGCGGTGCGACATTCGACTACGGCTCGCGCGTTGTTCTTCCGTTTTTGTATGCGCATAATATTTTTCACGTTGACGTTGTCTTGGTCTCGCATTTACACAGCGATCATATCGGTGGTTTGGTCGCTCTGTTAGAGCAGATATCCGTTGGCCACTATATAGACAGCGGGCAGCGCTACGATTCGTGGACGGCCAGCCGGTTAAGCGCGCTTATAGAAGAAAAGCAGATCTCCTATCATCGCGTTGCCGCGGGCGATCGGTTATTGGGAATGGGGCAGGTGGATGGATGGGTTATGCATCCATTTCCATCGTTTGTCGATAGCTTAGGGCAGTCACCACAGGGTGTGAATAACGGTTCGGCCGTCTTGAAGCTGAGCTATGGTGCAACGGACGTATTGTTCACCGGTGACATCGAGAAGGAAGCTGACTACGCCATGCTGTCATGGGGAGATCGGCTGCAGGCCGAAGTTTTGAAGGTGGCGCATCACGGTTCAAAAACGTCTTCCAGTGGCTCTTTGCTCAATGCCATTAGTCCGCAGTGGGCTATTGTTTCAGTAGGTGAATTCAATCGCTTTGGTCACCCGGCAGTTGATGTGATAAAAAGACTTGAGCAGGTAGGTGCTCGTGTGCTGCGCACGGATAGGCACGGGGCGGTTCGAATGACTAGCGATGGTGTGAAAATTGCTGTAGAGACGGTCCTTGGTGGAGAGGTAGGTAAACCGTAGAATGAGAAGCTACGTATCGCCGCTTGCTGTTATTTCAGAAAATCTACTATGTGTTCGCGGAGTGCATCGGCGGTTTCATTCCAGAACGGGGCTAGTTCACTGGCGTTGGCCGAACCGTTGTCTTGGCTACAAAAACTGAACGGTTCCTGTAATAAGAGCGCTTTGCTCTCCCAAGCACGTAGTTCAACGCGTAGCTCGACGCAGGGCTTGAGGTCTATGTTAGAACCGCTGAAGCTGAAGCTATCAACGCCAAATACTAAGTGAAAGTCCGGTTGTACCAAAACGTTGGATTCGCGTTCGCGCACGGCCCATAGAATGCGCTCAGATTCTGGCAGGCGACGGACTAGTGCGGGAATGATAAAGCGCTGTACCTCGCGTACTTGCTCACGGACAAACGCTTCGTCCTGTGTATTGAAGAATATGAAGAGCGGATCGAGACCAATCTCAAATCTGTTGGTGTGGCCTCCAACGAGCAGTCCGATCGCCTCTTTTTTGCGGTTGGTGACATCATCTGACAAGGCCCAGTCAAGGCTCTTGAGAATAAAGGTGCGGCTTTGGAAGAAGGGAACACGCGATTTGCGCGCTGCTTTTTTTATGCCGCTGTCGAGTAGGTGGTCGTTGTTGCTCGACAACACCTTACGCGCCTCTTTACCCAGATAATGTAGCAACTTGTCTGCGCGCTTCGCATCAATTTCTGGTTCGCCTTGAAGCGTGAGCGTTTTCCACGTGGTACTCTTGTCTTTACGCTCTTTTTCAAGCGTGTCAATTAGCGCAATCAGTCGGGCTGGTAACTCCTCTTGTGATACGCTGCTCTCGCGCGATAGGCGCGTTAGTAATTCGGTTGAGTGCGCTGGATCCCCATCGTCAAAGGTCTCATATAGCGCGATAAATACGTCATGACGGAACCGCTCTTCATCAAATTCTGCCCAGATCACCGCTGGTATAGCTAGTAGAAAAAACAGCGTCTTCAATTTGACCCTCTCGGTGGCATAAACTCGGTGTTTTTTGTTCGGCATGCTTCTTTGGCGGTCTGATCGCCCGTTTTGCGCAGGTCTATCCAGTAGCGGAGTTTTTCCATCCGGTCGCTGCCCGTGCGCCCTTCGGCGCGGAACGTACTGCGCGTCATGGGAATCGAACTCTCAAATACGCCCCCATTGTGTTCGATAATCTTGCGCGAACCTATATTGTCGGCATCACAGGTTACGAGCACGCGATGGAGATTAATAGAGTGCGCCCGGTTTAGGGCCAGTGCCAATATGTGCTTTCCGTAACCCTGTCGTCTTTTAGACGGACGAATGCTATAGCCGATATGACCGCCGTAGGTGAGTAAATAAGGCGAGCGGAGCTCGGGACGAACGGAAGCTTGGCCAATATACTCTCCTCCGTCTACCAGCCAGTATACGTAGTCCATATACCACCCTGCGTTCACCCGTGCCTCGTTGCTCAAGCCGCGTAGATCGTGTACAAACTGCACGAAATGCGTCTCTATCGAACGATGATCGTATCCTAAAAAAGTGGCATAGGTGGAGTCTATACGGCCTTCAGATGCAAAGTCGTCGGCTCCCTGTAGGAAGCTCTCTCTGTAGGCAATAGTTGGCTTGACGAGCTCAATCATAATGAAGCGCGAAGGCGTAGATTTGGGCTTGCAAGATACGACGGCCGCCCCTTCAGGTCAATCAATGTGTTACATATAGACGCTTCTGCCCACATAGTAGGAGGCGAAAATTGTGTAAATAGTTCCCGAGATACGGTGAGTATACGTAGAAAATGGAGCTTCATTTATGCGGGAAGGGAAGGCCCTGGGGCCAAGTGTCCTGTGGCTCGTAGGCCAAGAAACGCTGCGCGGGCGTTAGGTCAAGCCGCACCGTGTCCGGGGAGCGACTGGTCGCAAAAACCGTGATGCATTCTCCGGGTTGCGGGTCTTTTGATTCAACGCAGCGTTCGAAAAAACGACAGGCGTCATTATGGCTAAAGTAGACGCGTGGCCCGTGTTCGTATTGGCCCAGGTGCTGGGCCTCTACGGTGTTGCGAGGGAACCATCCAATGCGCACGTTGATTACTGAGAGATCGTGCACCCGCGCATACATGTCTCCCATATCCTCGGCCCACACCTTAGTCAGTGCGTAGTGGTTGGTTGGCTTCGCACCATCCTCCGTGCGAATTACATCCTCCTTGTGATGGCCACTAATCACCTGAAGTGAAGAGGCTAAAACAAGTCTCTTCACGTTCGCATCTGCAGCGGCAGCACAGACGTTATACAGGCCGCGGACGTTGGGCTCTATAAGGACTTCTAAGAAGTCTGCATCGTTTGGGTATGCACCTAAATGAATCACAGTATCGATACCGTGCATCGCCTGCCGCACTGCCCTCTCATTGCATATATCATCGGTGATCTGGTCCTGCAAGTCTGGATGCTGCTCTTTGGAAAAACCGCGTAGGTGATGGCCTAGTGATAGCAGGTGCCTGCAGACGGGGGTACCAATTGCGCCACTTGCTCCCGTAACCAAGATTTGCTGTGGTGTGACAGTTGTTTTACGCATGAATAGTCTATCTTTTGACAGAGAACATGAATGGGCGGTAAACTGCTATTTAGGAGCTCGTAAATGCGTGTAACAGAGCGTCCCATACAAGCTGAATTCAGTGTAAGAAAAAAGAGCAGTGGGGTAAAGGCGGATATTTAGGACGTTTCATATGCGCTTCATACTAGGAATGAACGTTCCATTTTAGTCTGTGCTATGTCTACGTCTTTTTGTACAATAGGAGCGTTTCGTCCTATTATGATGGGGATGTACCAGAACTTGGTGGATATTGATCACATTAGAAAAATGGTGCAGCCGGCGCTTCTGCGTCTATGCATTGCGCTGAGTATCGCGACGATCCTAGTTGCGCTACTGGCTTCAGTGCCCGTATTCACTTGGCTTGCTCCGGCCCGTTCGATCTTTCTCACTGCTTCTATCGTCTGCTGGGGAATCTTATTTGTTTTCTACAGTCTCCGTCAAGATGATCCCCGTAAAATTGTATCTGCACAGGGACCTGGAGGCGATATATTGCAGGTCGCTACCCACCACGCATTGCCCAAGAGGCTTCGAAAAGAAGGGGAGAGCGCTTTCTCACTGGGGGAGAATCAGTTTCGCAGTAGAGATTACTCCGAGTCCGCTGAATCGTTTTTGCGAGCCGTGGCCGAGTCCTCTCATCCGGCAGCAGCGCTTAATGCGGGCGTATCACTTATTCTGATCGCTGATTTTGAACGGGCTCGTAGCGTTCTTTCAGAGGGATTGCTGCGGGCACGTCACCTTCCCAGTCGCCTTTTAGAAGCTGCGTTGCACGCAGTGCTTGGAGTTCTCGAGGCGCGTCAGGGCAATATGCAAGAAGCACTCAAAGCGTACGAGACTGCGGCGAATCTATTTCAGCGCGAAGGGGATGGGCGGGGTCGGGGTGATGCGCTGCTCAATGGAGCGAACGCATCTGTTCATCGCGGAGACTGGCAGCACGCTAGGCAGATGTTAGTGGAGGCCATGCGCGCCCATCGGCGCAGCGGAGGACGATTGGGGCGGGCCAACGCACAAGCGTGTCGTGCATACATACAAATAGAGTGTGATGAATTAGATGAAGCGCTGCTGACAGTAGAGCGAGCAGCTGAACTCTATCGGCAGGCGAGCAATACGGTCGGTTTGTCTCACGCCTCAATGCTGCGCGGAAATGCACACTTTAAGCGCGTGGAATTAGAAAAAGCACTTGAAGCCTACAAGGCCTCTTCAGTCTTGTGTAAGGAATCAGGAGATCTACTCGGAGAGGCGAGTGCGAAAGTAAACGTGGGTAATGTGCACTTCAAGCAGGGCAATGTCGCAGCGGCCCTACTTGATTATGAGGAGGCACTCGAGGTTCATACGCGTGCCGGCAATATATTAGGGCAGGCCAGGACGTTGTCCAATATGGGCTCTGCTCTTTCCCGTCTGCGACGTATAGAAGAAGCCATTGAGGCCTTAGAAAGTGCACGCATCTTATACGAAAGGACGGGAGCAAGAGGCCGCATGGTAGACATTGTTGATCGCTTGATTGAGCGCCTAAAAAGGCGAAAGAAAAAGACCTAATAGGCGCGAGGCGCCAAGTTCGCTAATTGAGGAGTGGATAGATGGAAGAGCGCATAGATCTTAGCCAACACCAAATACATGTTGAACACGCGTGGCGTAATATCGCGCCGGCCAAGCTGTATGAAGAGGGATTGCGCTTTGAGCGCGGTTCGGCTATTTCGGATTCAGGGGCGCTTGTCGTGTCCTCTGGGGCCAAGACCGGTCGCAGTCCGGCAGATAAACGCATCGTAGATCATGTGGAATCGAACAGCGATATCTGGTGGGGTACCGTTAATATCAAGCTACAAGAGCACACGTTTATGATAAACCATGAGCGTGCCATAGACTATTTAAATACCTGTGAACGGCTCTACGTGGTAGACGGTTTTGCCGGATGGGATGAAAAGTATCGCATGAAGATACGCATCATTTGCTCGAGGGCCTATCACGCGCTGTTTATGCACAATATGCTTGTGCGTCCAACGCCCAATGAGTTAGATGACTTTGGTGAACCCGATTTCACGATTTACAATGCGGGTCGCTTTCCGGCTAATCGCTACACGTCGGAAATGACGTCGACCACGAGTATTGATCTGAGCTTTGAACGGCGAGAAATGGTTATTCTTGGCACTGAGTATGCCGGTGAGATGAAGAAGGGTGTTTTCACGGTCATGAATTACCTGATGCCCAAGCGAGGTCAACTATCGATGCACTGTTCGGCCAATCGCAGTCGCGAGGGCAACGTAGCTCTGTTTTTTGGTCTTTCAGGTACGGGAAAGACGACGCTCTCAACCGATCCAAAGCGCCAGTTGATCGGTGACGACGAACACGTCTGGAGTGAAGAGGGCGTTTTCAATATAGAGGGTGGATGTTATGCCAAGTGCATAGACCTGTCAGCGGAAAGAGAGCCCGAGATATATCGGGCTATTCGCTTTGGTTCCGTGCTGGAAAATGTGGTGTATGATGAGCAGTCTCGTCAGGTCGACTTCGCGGATGGATCGCTGACGGAAAATACGCGTGCGGCCTATCCCATTGACTTTATTCCCAACGCGGCTATTCCCTGCGTGGGAGAGCATCCGCGTAACATTATTTTCCTGACCTGCGATGCGTTTGGCGTTTTGCCGCCGGTTAGTCGCTTAAATGCTGCGCAGGCGATGTATCACTTTATCAGTGGGTACACTGCGAAAGTAGCCGGGACTGAAATGGGAGTCACCGAGCCTGAGGCGACGTTTTCCACCTGTTTTGGCGCTGCATTTATGGTTTGGCATCCGGGCAAGTATGCCGAACTGTTGGCCGAAAAGATGCGCCAACATGAAACGCGCGTGTGGTTGGTCAACACGGGATGGATCGGAGGAGCATACGGTGTGGGACAGAGAATCTCGCTGGCCCACACGCGAGCCATAATCGATGCAATTCACGGCGGTGTGCTCGATGATGCACCGACAGTACCGGATCTACGTTTTGGATTTGAAGTCATACAGGAATGCCCCGGCGTGCCCGCACAGGTGCTTTTGCCCCACGAACTGTGGTCAAGCAGAGCAGCCTACGATGAGCAGGCTGCTCTGCTTGTGTCGCTTTTTAGAGACAACTTCACCCGCTTCGCAGACCAGACAAGCGAGGAAATTTCGGCAGCTGGGCCGATGTAAATCTGCTGGGAGTCGCCTATGAGACTTGAGCTAATTCTTTAGCCAGGGCAGTGAGCCTTCAACGACTCCCTTGCGCATATTGGCCAGCCAAACGGGCCACAGCCAGTTGGTTTCGCTGCCTGCGGGGACAAAGGCTGGAGCGATTGGATATTTTTTTCCGCGCTCAATATCCTCCGCTATGTAAGGTTCTATGGTCGAGTAGGGAATCCATGCGAACGTGCTGCGTTCGCCAAATGCATCATCCTCTTTGGGTATGGGGTTGTTCATTATGCGCTGTATTGGAACAAAGTCGACTTCGGCAAAATACGTCGCGTAGGAGCCATCCATAAGCGGCTCTTGTCCCTTAATCTTTGCTTCTAGCTCGGCTCGTGAAAAGTAGCTGCGCGTCTCTTCATACGTTTTATGCGCCGCTGTTTGTGGTATCGTCTCGCCCTCGCGGTCCCCGCCGCCAAATGCAGCCCAGCCACGCTGACTGCCGGCGTGCTCAGCCAGGAGCAAATAGACTTCTCCGCCCAATTTAAAGTACAGCACCATGCCAGCAGGTGCCTCGGCTCGAACCGTATGGTGCGATAGCAGGATGATGCATAGAGCCCAAAATATGCGTTGCACTTTCATAGAGAACCTCGTTGCTATGGGTGTGAATGATTGTATACGCAGATTAAACGGGTGTGTCGACGCGATGCGACCCTTTATCTGCTTCCTGTGCATGGCTAAGACTGTAAAACTCTAATAGAGAAACAAAAAGTGCAGCTAGTACGGGACCAATGATGAAACCCATTACGCCAAACACGCTCAGTCCACCAAGAGTTGAGAAAAAGACCAACAGGTCGTGCATGCCCGTGTCGCGTCCGACTAGGTAGGGGCGTAGGATATTATCCACGCTGCTTATAATGAGCGCAGTGATAAGCACAATGGCTATGCCCGACCACAGGTTGCCGGTGAGTATCTCGAATAATCCGGCCGGATATAAAACCATCCAAGTGCCAACGAGTGGGATTATAGACAGCACCACCATTACCACACCCCAAAGAGCAGGAGAACTGAAATCAAACGCCCACAGAGTGATGCCACCTAGAGTACCTTGAATTAAACCGATAAAGAGAGTCCCTTTTATGGTTGCTCGAGAAACGGAAACAAATCGCTCTATTAGGCCGCGTTCGTAGCGGGGCTCAAGAGGACTCAACTGGTGTAGACGACGCAGTAGAAGCGGACCGTCGCGAAAAAAATAGAACATAGTGAAGAGCATAATAAAGAAGTTGGCGACCAACTGTAGCGTGCTGCGCGAGGTCGTATTGATGAAGCTTGTTGCCCACCCTGCCGTGGTTTTTATCGCGTCTTGTAGGGGTTGTTGCCAGTCCAGATGGTTGAGCTCAAGCCCCTGCAAGAGCTCAAATTGGTTGAGCCTTTCCGAGAGATTGAGGCTGTCTTTGCTGTTTAATAAGTTCGCCGTCCAGCGTCCTGCAGACTTGTATATGCCAAGAGATTCTTGCACGACTAGATCGGTGACTATATAAGCTGGCACTAGCAGTCCCACGAGAAGGACAATACAGCTCGTCAATGCGCTCAGACCTTCTCGGCCACGAGTCCAGTGGACCAACTTTGTATAGAGTGGGTAGAATAAGCCGGCAAACGTTGCGGCCAGTACGACGGGCACTAGGAAGAGTTTCGTCATCTCAAATAGAACGACGCCCGTTCCTAGGAGTAGGGCGAGTAGAAAGTATCCTCTTGTCTTTTGCGAACTGGTGTCGGATGTTGAAATATTCACGGCTATGGTTACGCTCTATGTAGATAGATTAAGCGGCGGTTTGGGTTCCGTCTTCGTAGTGTAGTCGAATAGGTGGACTTGGGCAATGCATAGGTGACCTACCTAGAATTTGAGTCTGACATTCGTTAGGTGAACACGGTGTTCAGGCTCGCAATGCGCTGTGCGACGCGCGTCAGGACTTCTATTGGGCGCTCGCTAGCGTCTACTGTGTGAATTAGATCGCACGGGTAGTGAGCCAACACGGGAGCTGTTTCCCGTTCGTACTCTGCGAAGCGCCGTCGAATAACCGCTTCGTTTGTATCGTCGAGTCGGTTTTCGTGTAGAGCGCGCCGGTTGAGTCTGGCCACCATTTTTTCCTGGTCATGCGTCTCGAGATACACCAGCTGTTTGACGTCGATGTATGACTGCATCAGTTCAGCCTGTGCGACGTTGCGTGGAATGCCGTCTAAGACTAGAATCTCACTGTCCGGAGAAAACTGTCCGGCATCTAATAGGCGCGAAGCGTGCACCTGCCATAGCTTCACAGTCAGATCGTCTGGTACTAGCTGCCCTCGGCTGGAATATTCGAGAAACATGCGGCCCAGATCGCTTTCTGGCTGTAGGGCACGAAAAACGTCGCCACAAGATAAATGAAAAAAACCAGGTATTTGTCCCAGTATTTTACCCTGCGTCCCCTTCCCTGATCCTGGGGCACCGAATAGTAGAATGGTGCGAAATAGGTTGCTCATACATATCCTCTGCTAAAGATGAGCCGACTAAATTTAGCAATTAGATCTCGATCTGGGAAATATCAAGAGTGGTGTGGTCGAGCCGTTAAAGGTTCTATGCGCGTCATTGCTGACCAGTCGTAAATTGCTCAGTAGGCAACCTAAGGGTTTTCAGAAATAGCATAGATACATTAATTATAGGCGGGTAGGCAACGGGGTGGGCAGACCGTGTGGCCGTGGTCTAATCAGCTGCCGAGCTTTTTTGCAGGTCGGCCCACGTGCATTACCTCGCTTTTTATACGATTAAACCTTATGATTGACTATTCGTCCAACGCCACTGCGCACTCGCTATTAATTTGCGTAGTCGTTTGAGGCGCTAGACGCCGGTGGTAGGAGTGTTAAAAAGGAGAGACATGGAATATCCGCAGATCATACAGGGTGGCATGGGCATTGGCGTGTCAAACTGGAATCTGGCTAAGCACGTTTCACAGCTGGGGCAGCTCGGCATCGTTTCAGGCACTTCGCTAGACAATGTGTGTGCTCGCCGACTGCAAATGGGAGACCCGGAAGGACATGTGCGTCGGGCGATGGAGCACTTTCCCTTTCCCGAGGTTGCCCAACGCGTTTTGGAACGCTATTACATAGAGGGAGGCAAGGACGAGGATAAAGCGTTTGCGCCTGTTCCCATGTATACGGTCGAACCCGACGCGCCTCTGGTAGAGCTAACGGTAGTGGCTAATTTTGTAGAAGTCTTCCTGGCTGGGGAGGGACACGATGGCCTAGTGGGGATCAACTTCCTCGAGAAAATCCAGATGCCTAACGTCGTGTCTATCTTTGGCGCGATGTTAGCCGGTGTCGACTACATCATCATGGGGGCCGGCATTCCCCGTGAGATTCCCGGCGTGATTGATGCTCTCTCGCGTGGAGATGAGGCACAGTTAAAGCTTTCAGTAGAGGGAGAAGGCGAAGACGTTTGGATGCGCTTTGATCCGAGTGCGTTTGGTATGGGTGTCGATTCACTAAAGCGTCCTAACTTTCTCGCTATTATATCCTCTGTGACGCTGGGCCAGGCTTTACTCAAGCGCTCTACGGGAGAGATTAACGGTTTTGTCGTCGAACTGCCGGTAGCAGGGGGCCACAACGCTCCACCGCGTGGTAAACTGCAGTTAGATGATGCCGGCGAACCCATATATGGCCCACGCGATGAAGTCGATCTTGAAAAGATAGCCGCACTGGGCAAACCTTTTTGGGTCGCAGGATCTTTTGCCTATCCGGGTCGCCTGCGCGAAGTGCTCGATGCCGGCGGTCAGGGCATTCAGGTCGGTACGGCATTTGCCTTTTGCGACGAGTCGGGTCTTGACTCCGCGTTTCGAGTAGACGCTCTTCGCCAAGTTAGAGCCGGCACTTTAAGCGTATTTACCGACCCCGTTGCCTCTCCGACGGGATTCCCCTTCAAAGTTGTGCAAATGCCCGAGACCTTAGCCGAGCAAGATCAGTACGAGGAACGTCCACGGGTCTGTAACTTGGGCTATTTGCGCTCGATCTATCGACGAGATGATGGCAAAGTTGATTATCGATGCGCCTCGGAGCCGGTCGCCAGTTATTTGAAAAAAGGGGGCGAGAGTGAAGCTACAGAAGGACGGAAGTGCCTGTGCAATGCACTTATGGCCAATATTGGGCTACCTCAGCGTCGACCGAGCGGCTACGTGGAAAAGCCGCTGTTTACGGCCGGGGACGACCTGCCAGCAGTAGTGCGATTTCTCGGCGACCAAAGGGAGAGCTATACGGCAGCAGAGGTTGTGCAATACCTGCTGGACAATGCTTAGCTTATAACGCTGTCGTTGAAAGAGGGACAAACCAAAAGGCCCCGCGTCCTCGTATGGGACGCGGGGCCTTTTTATGCGAAGTCTTGTGCTACTTATACGGGGACAACGCCTTCGGCTGCTAGGCCTTTTTGTCCCTGAACTACGCTAAACTCGACTTTCTGACCTTCGGCCAGAGAGCGAAAACCCTCGGAACGAATCGAGGTGTGATGGACGAAAACGTCATCACCGCTCTCGCGCTGAATAAAGCCAAAGCCCTTGGCGTCGTTGAACCACTTTACGGTTCCGGTCTCGCGATCTGCCATGGTGATTTTCCTTTCGATGACAGGTTTACGTGAGCACAGAGCGTTTCGAACAGGAGAGAACAACTGCTTCGGGCTTTACTGTAGGGAGCTACTTCGTAGGATTACTTCGGGAGTAAACTACATTCGGTAGGATACTACATTTGGGCCAGGCAGGAATCTACTGAATCCGAACGACTCTACCACGGTATTACCTTTTGCACGTCTTGCAAAAGTTTATGTCTTCTAAATATCACAAAAATACGCTTAGAGGGCAAGATCAATAAATTACACGTGCGATATGGTGATTCGGTGAAAACGAGTTTACTCGCGCAAAAGAAGTGCGTCGCGAGGTTCGAGGTGGCCGCGAGCGTGCGTGAAGAATACTTCCAGAAGTTCATTTGGGGCTAATTCTGAAGTATCAATAGAGATTTTGCGCTGAATCCAAGACTGGCGATACTGCTGCTCAAATTCCACGAGTAGGGCTGGTATATCCTCTGAGTTGATCAGGGTGTGTGGATGAGGGGTGTCTTGCATGCGTTTTCTAATTACTTCGGGCCGGGCATGCAAATGAACGAGCAGAGTATCGGTGGGCATTTCGGTCTCGTACCGCCGCGTGTCGCTGACCTGTAGGCCCGGGTAGTAATAACGAGGGCCGTAGACTTCCTCTTCGATGTGGAAGCCGCCCAGTAGAATCTGCTCGTACAGGTTGATAAGTCGCACGTGGTAGACGATTTGGAAGCGCTGAAACCGCTCTTTTAAAGCGGGCAGCATCGTCAACATCGCTTGCTGTTCTTCGTTGGAAAGGTGGAATGCATCGGGGATGGTAAAATGATCATCCATGTGGAAGTGCACGTGGTTTTCCGTTCCCCACTGATTTAGCCCATCAAGTAGCGTGGTAACGCCGCTGTATTCACAGCCGATAGCAATGATGCGCATGGTCTTATCTCCTTTGTGTGGCTCGTCTGTGCAATACGATGGGAAAAATCGAGGTATGCGTCAACGGAAAGGGGGTAGCATATCTCTGTTGCTCATGAGATTAGCGAGAATGAATACGCTATATCAATAAATCTTGATATTGACATTTATAGTGAGAGGCGATAAGTTCTTCCTGTTATGACAGACCCCTTAAAAGTATATAAAGCGCTCGCAGATGAAACGCGTCTGCGTCTGGTTAGACTCTTGGTGCGAGGTGCGCTCAACGTCAACGAGATTATTGGTATTCTCGGGATGGGGCAGAGTCGCATATCGCGTCATCTAAAAATTCTATCCGAAGCAGAATTAGTCACCAAGCGGCGCGAGGGAACTTGGATCTACTACGAAGGAAATGGACAGGCGTCCGAACCCATTGTCGTAGAGGCACTTGAGATGTGTGAGCGGCATGAACGAGCGATGCCGAATTACACGGAAGATTTACAGGGGCTGGAAAACGTGGTCGAGGGCCGGCGTCAGCAGATGCGGAATTTCTTTGATAACATCAAAGATCCGGATCAACTGCAGCAGGCACTTGACGGTAATTACTATCGCAAGATCGCTATTGAACAGGTTCCCGAAGGTGCGGGTACGGTGCTTGATATGGGAACGGGTGCAGGCCTACTGCTGCCCGGTTTACTCCGTCGAGCACAGCGGGTCATTGCCGTCGACTCATCCACGACTATGCTAGATATGGCGCGGAAGGCGTTGGGCAAAGAGACGATGCGCTGTGACTTTCGTCTCGGAGATCTGGGGCATCTGCCCGTTGCCGACGGAGAGGTCGATCTCGTGATGGCCTGCATGGTTCTACACCATCTTTCTCGCCCCGCTGAGGCGATTCGCGAGGCTTACCGAGCACTCGCACCCAACGGACGTTTGGTCGTGGTAGATTTATATCGTCACGAAGACGAGACCCTTCGCGAGCAGCTAGCGGATCTTTGGCTTGGTTTTTTGCCATCCGAAGTTGAAAGCTGGCTCCGCGAACACCGTTTTACAACAGAGAGTGCCGAAGTCGTCGGTGCCGATAACTCACTGCAACTCATAGCATTTCAAGCTATAAAAAAGGACGAGTAAAATGACGCAAGCTGCAGAAAAAACCATTGCAATGGATGATTACAAGGTGGCTGATATTTCCCTGGCTGAATGGGGGCGCCAGGAAATTATTTTGGCCGAACAGGAAATGCCAGGCCTAATGGCTCTACGCGAAGAGTTTGGCGAAGAGCAGCCGTTAAAGGGGGCTCGTATTGCCGGCTCGCTGCACATGACCATACAAACGGCCGTCCTGATTGAGACGCTGGTTGCGCTGGGAGCCGAAGTGCGCTGGGCTTCGTGTAACATCTTCTCCACGCAGGACCACGCCGCTGCGGCGATCGCTGCGGTTGGCATACCCGTTTTTGCTTGGAAGGGTGAGACCGAAGAAGAATACTGGTGGTGCACAGAGCAGACTCTGAACTGGGGTGATGCTTCAGGTCCCAATATGATTTTGGATGACGGCGGTGATCTGACCAAGTGGGTCCACGACAACCATCCGGAAATGCTCGAAGCGATTCGCGGCATATCCGAAGAGACTACTACGGGCGTTCACCACCTCTATCAGATGGTGAAAGAGGGTGCACTTAAGGTGCCCGCAATCAACGTCAACGATAGCGTAACCAAGGCCAAATTCGACAACTTATACGGCTGCCGTGAGTCGCTGGCTGACGGCATTAAGCGCGCCACGGATATCATGATCGCTGGCAAAGTGGTAATCGTTGCTGGCTATGGAGACGTGGGCAAGGGCTGTGCTGACGCCATGAAGGGTTTGGGTGCGCGCGTTATCGTGACCGAGATTGATCCTATCTGTGCCCTGCAGGCGGCTATGGAAGGGTACGAGGTCAAGAAGATGGATAATGCGATTGCTGAGGGAGACATCTTCGTTACGACGACGGGCTGCAAAGACATCATTCGCATCGACCATATGGAGCAGATGAAAGACGGAGCGATTGTGTGCAATATTGGTCACTTTGATGTGGAGATTCAAGTCGCGCAGCTGCAGGGTTTCACTGGAATCGAGCACACGGAAATAAAGCCGCAAGTTGATAAATTCACCTTTCCCGACGGCCATAGCATCATTCTGTTGGCCGAAGGCCGTCTGGTCAACTTGGGGTGTGCAACGGGCCATCCGTCGTTTGTGATGTCTAACTCCTTCACGAACCAAGTTCTGGCACAGATGGAGCTATATAACAACGGCGATCAGTATGAGGTCGGCGTATACATGCTTCCGAAACATCTGGACGAAAAGGTAGCGCGTCTGCATTTAAAGAAGCTCGGTGTCGATATTGATGAGCTCAAATCAGATCAGGCCGAGTACCTGGGTATCCCAGTAGAGGGTCCGTACAAGCCGGAACACTACCGCTACTAAAAACCACAGTGAGGCGACTAGGAGACGCTGAGTTGCACTGAGTGCTCCTTTCGTACGCGGCAAAGGTTTGCTAATTTAGAATCCCACGGCAAGGAGGGCCTGCCGTGGGATTTTATCTTTTCGCACCCGTACACATTAGTACCCCAACCCTCTTTTTCGCGGTGTTCGTTTTATGTGGCAATATACCTCCTATACGCTGCCGATGGCAGTTTCTGCACTGATTTCCTTTTTTGTCGTCGTCTATACGTGGCTCCGCCGCTCCCATCCAGGGGCGTGGCCGCTCTGCACGCTGGCGCTCGGTGTATCGCTATGGTCGTTGGGCGCGTGTTTAGAGATGGCAGCAGTTTCATTTGAACACACGGTGCTTTGGCTTAAGCTGAAATACCTAGGGGTCGTCATCGCGCCCGCATCGCTACTCCTATTTGCACTAGGATTTAGCGGTAGATCGATCACGCTACGTGACCGTGGTTGGCTCGTTATCGAGCCTTTGTTGGTATTGATGCTGGTGTGGAACGATGCGCTACATCCCTACTTTTGGGCGACCTTCACAAAAGGTTCGGTGGACGGTGTGGTGTATTATGCGACGAGCGCAGCAGCGGGGTTCTGGATACATGCTCTCTATTCCTATGGACTGACGGTCGTTGCTTTCGGCATTATGTTGCAGACCTACAGAAAGTCCTACGGTCCCTATCGGAAACAGGTGGGTGCGATAATAGGTGCACTGCTTATTCCGTGGTTATCTAACGCGTATTACTTATCTCCTCTCAATATTACGCCCTATCTCGATATCACGCCGATTTCATTCGCGATGACGGGGATACTGGCCAGTTGGTCATTGCTGCGCTTTCGTCTTTTTGATCTCGCCCCCGTCGCTCGTGATATATTGATCGACTACATGGATTACGGGGTCCTCGTGCTAAATGAGGATGCGCGGATAGTGGACGTCAATCCCGCTGGTATGCGTCTGTTGGGCATATCAAAAGAGGCGGTCGGTCAAGAAGTTAGTCGGGTTACTTCGCAAATCGCGAATTGGACGAGTGAACAGAGCGATGACGTGAGTCGCTCAGAGATGATGTTGTCTCAAACTAGATCGGTATGTGAAGTGGTGTATTTTCAGCTTCGCGATAATCAGGGTGCTGCGCGAGGCCAAATGGTGATGCTGCAAGATATTGGCGAGCGAGTTAAAAGAGAAGAGGAGGATTCCATCGATGTTCAGGCGCGCGAACGCATCGGACGCATGGAGCACAGTCGAGACTTTGGCGATATAGTTTGCTACATACACGAGGTTTTGGGAAATGTCAGCGAATCGCTTGTCCGGTGCGAATTCTACGTTTTTGAACGGGAGAATGACGCTACGCGCTGTTTAGTATACAGGGTAGACGGTAAGGATACGCGTGCCGAAGGGCCCACAATTCGCGAGTCTATGGAGCAGGCATTTACTCTCTTTCACAAAGAAGGGCAGGTGCGCTATAGACCTGATGTCCGCAGTGAGGATATCGTTTCTCAAGATTGGCTGTCCGACGACGTCCGTTCATGTCTTGAGATACCCCTATCAAGTGGAGTATTTGTGGCTAGCGGCTCAGAGGAAAATGCTTTTTCCGAGGTGTTTATCGAACGGGCGAGACGATTGGGGAACCTGTTAAACGAAGCACTGCGGCGCCAGTCAGATTTGCGTGTTAATGAGCGTTATCTCCATCAGCTAGAGGAAGAGGTCGCCCAGCGTCGGCTTATGATGGAAGAGTTGAACAAGGCTAAAGAACAGGCCGAGTCAGCTCTTCAGGTCAAAGGTATGTTCTTAGCAAATATGAGCCACGAATTGCGCACGCCGATGAGCGCAGTGCTGGGCATAACGGAGTTACTACTGGATGAAGACCTCGACGTCGAGCATCGACAGCAGTTGCAAACGGTCTATGATTCGGCGGACCATCTGCTCAGGTTACTCAATGAATTGCTCGACCTCTCACGCATAGAGCAGGGCTCTATAGAGCTAAATGCCGAACCCTTTTCGCTGCGTTCTTGCGTAGAAGATGCAATGCGGATTGCGCGTCCGCTTGCGCAGGGAAAGTCGCTGAGAGTAGAATCGCACGTGGAAGAAGCGGTGGCTCCAGCCTACGTTGGAGATTCCGCACGGCTTTACCAAGTGCTGGTGAATCTAATGGGGAACGCGATTAAATTTACGAGTGAAGGTGGAGTGCGAGTTGAGGTGACAACGGCTCCATCGGAGGTAAATGGTGACGCGGTGCGCATCGTCGTTATCGATACGGGTATCGGTATTCCTCCCGATAAAAAAGCTGCGATTTTTGATGCGTTTACTCAGGTAGACTCTTCAATAACGCGGGAGTTTGGGGGCACGGGACTGGGCCTAGCCATATGTCAGGAAATAGTTCAAATGATGGGGAGCAGTATAGAAGTCGATAGTGAAGTTGGATCTGGCAGCACGTTCCATTTCACGCTCCATCTACTCAGGGCCACTGAATCAGTTAAGGAGAAACCGGTAGAAGCGCCTCATCGGGAACAGCCTGAGAACGTATGTCGCGTATTGCTGGCAGAAGATGTGCTTATAAATCAGAAAATAGTGCAGTCAATGCTCGGTAAGCGCGGTCACGAAGTTGTGACGGTCGATACGGGATCGGCTGCGCTCGAGCTATTGCAGAGTGATCGCAACTTTAATATGGTGCTCATGGATATGCATATGCCCTCTATGGGCGGCGTTGAAGCTACGGTAAAGCTGCGCGAGTACGAGCGAGAACATCAGCTAAAGCCCTTAAAGATATCTGCGCTTACGGCTAATGCGATGGAAGAAGATCGACAGATGTGTGTAGAGGCAGGGATGAATTTCTACCTGACGAAGCCGTTTAGTGCTGATGAGTTGCTGGCCTTGGTTGAGCAAGGAAACTAAGAGTCCGATCGCCCATTCGTTGTCTATGTATAGGGCTTTGGCTATATTCTGTTAGTGCCCACTACATGCTCGTCTTAACGATATTTTCCTCGCAAATGGTCGCTATTTCCAAACGCGTTTCCTGGCTTTTTTACTTTTTCTGTCCGCTTCTCTTTGCCCTGTTACTAGGCTGTGCTGACGATAAGGAGTTTGTGCCTGAACCGGTAACGAGCGTGCGTCGGAGTCAGATACAAGAGATGGAAGAACGCGGCGACCGGTTTATGCGTGCAGGTCGTTATCTCGATGCCGTTCTTGCTTATAGAAAAGCGTCGGACGAACTTGGCGCAACGGCTGAGACATATCGTAAGCTGGCAGAAGCCCATGCGCTCAACCAGGAACTGCCAGAAGCGGTGCGCGTCTACGAAAAAGCGATTACCCTGAGCCCAGGTTTTTCTAAGGCTCGCACAGAACTGGCGCTCTTGCTAACGCGCTTGGACCGTCCAGAGGATGCGCGCGTTCAGCTCGATCTGGCGATTCGCAGTCGTCCAGACTATGCGTGGGCGCACATGGTGCTGGGCCTCATCCATTTTCGCCAGGGATCGTTTGACGAGGCTATCGCATCCCATAAAAAAGCGATTGCCGCCGTACCCGATTATGCGGAGGCGTGGTTCAATCTGGGTGAAGCTTATCTCAAGAAAAATGAGTACGAGCCAGCCGAAGCGGCCATGCGCCGCGCGGTCGACTCGGACTCAACCACTGCTCGTTTCTTTAACGGACTAGGGCGCAGCTATTATCTGCGCCGCGAATATGCTCAGGCCGCGGATGCCTTTTTCCGCGCTGTGAGACTCGATTCTCTCTTTGCTCGAGCTCGATTTAACTTGGGCAATAGCCTATTGCGGATGGGAGAGAAAGAAGAGGGGAGACGGCAGCTAGGATTATACAAAGAACTCGAAGAGCAAGAGAATCAAATTTCTATTCTCCTCAATACGCTGATGACCTATCCAGATAGCGCAACTGTATACCACGATTTAGCTACGGTCTACAGTCAGCGAGGTCAGCTCTCAGAAGCTCATGCCCGCTATTTGCAGGCAATACAGCGCGATTCTTCGTTTGCCCCCTCATATCACAACTTGGGCAATCTCTACTTGCGTCGCGGTGCTTTTGATCAGGCACTACGTCTTTTTGATCGAGCACTGCGCGCCGATTCAACGTATGTATTAGCCCATCTGGCGATGGGCAATACGCTGATGTTAAACAAACAGTTCGACCGAGCGTTGGAGCACTTTCGCAGCGGTTTGCGTCACGATCCGCACAATGTCACTCTCCAACGAAACCTGTCGGTCGCACGCGATATAGCTAATTCCGCTCGGAGGACTCAATGAGCGCACGTCTCTATTTCCAACGTCGTTCTCGCATAGTTTATCTCGGCTTGCTAGCCGCCGGTTTGTTGTGTCCTGTCTTGGTCGGTGCCGCCCTACCTCAATTTGTCGATGTAACGCGTGAGGCTGGCATTGATTTCGTCTATGTAAATGGCGCTAGTGGCAGTAAGTACATGGCAGAAGCGGTTGGTTCAGGTGCGGCATTTTTTGATGCAGATGGAGATGGTTTGCTCGATTTGTACGTGGTGAATGGAGCCGCTTTGCCGGGATACAGTGGTCCGACGGGCCCGAATCGTCACTACAGAAATGCGGGTAATGGCACGTTTGTCGACGATACGGTTCGATCTCAGACGGGTGACGAGCAGTTTGGTATGGGCGCTGCCGTTGGTGATTATGACAACGACGGCGACGCCGATCTCTACTTAGCCAATTATGGCCCCAACGTTTTTTATGAAAACGATGGAACGGGTGTTTTTTCAGACGTAACTGAAGAGACGGGCACGGGTGACATGGGTTGGGGTACGCATCCTGCGTTTGTCGACTATGACAACGATGGCGATCTGGACCTCTATATCGCCAATTATATGGAATTCACTCCGGCCGATAATAAGCAGTGTCTGGCAGGAGAGGTGCCAATTTATTGCGGCCCCACTACCTATCCAGGTCAGGCGGGTGTTCTATATCGAAACGACGGAAGTCAACGTTTCACAGACGTCACGCAAGAGGCTGGATTATCAGATGACAGCGGCCGGCAATTGGCTGCCGTTTTTGGTGATTATGACAACGACGGAGATGCCGATCTATTTATAGCTAACGACAAGCGTCCCAACTTTCTCTTTGTCAACCAGGGTAATGGTGCGTTTGTCGAAGAAGGCGATCTTGCTGGAGTTGCCTTTAATGGAGAGGGAGTAGCTGAGTCCGCTATGGGCGCAGATTGGGGTGATTATGACAATGATGGTCGGCTCGATATCATTGTATCGACGTTCCAGTGGGAGACAAATACCCTTTATCACAACGACGGAGACGGACTATTCACGGACGTTACGTTTGCCGCTAATTTGGGGATCGCCAGCGTTCCTTTCCTTGGTATGACGGCATCATTTGTCGACTATGATAACGATGGTTTATTAGATGTTTTCATCAGCAACGGACATCTTGATGAAAACGTCAAAGACTACGATCCGGCTACTACGTATCCTCAATCGAACCAGTTGTTCAGAAATGAGGGAGAAGGCCGTTTTATCGATGTGAGCACTACGAGCGGCAAGGGAATGACCGTTGCGCGGGTCAGTCATGGCGCCGTTATGGGAGACTATGATAGCGACGGGGACGTTGATATATTTGTTTCCGACTCAGATGGTCCATCAACGCTTCTACGCAACGACGGTGGGAACAGCAATAATTACTTGAAGGTTAAAACCGTTGGTCGCGTTAGCAACCGAGATGGTATTGGTGCGCGCGTGCGTGCCGTGTCTGGTGACTTGGTGCAAATGCGAGAGATCCGCAGTAGCTATGGTTATATGGGATCGAATGAAGTGCAGTTGACGCTAGGTCTTGGAAAATACGCCGTGGTCGATACGCTCTCGGTTTCCTGGCCGAGCGGCATCGTACAGACACTGCTTGCAGTTGAAGCAAATCAAACGCTGCAAATTAGCGAAGCTAGTCGTTAGTGAGAAATCATAGAATGGGCGATGTGTTCGTTTGAAAAAGTTGATACACGGGGAAAGAGAACCATGAAAGTATATGCGTGGAGCGCATTCGTCTGTGCGCTGACAGTGGGGGTTTTCTGTGGAAAAACTGACGCCGCAGATGAAGCCAAGCTCGTTGCGCGTATTGGAGGTAAGACGCTGTCTGTGCTGGAGTTCGAAGAGAGAGCAAAAGAACTCAAGCAAACGGGCTATAATCGCGTAACAGAGTTTGATGCGGATGGAAAGCGGACTCTACTCGACGGAATTATCGCGCGTGAGCTGCTGATAATGGAAGGTCGGCGTAGAGGATATGATCAGGATTCTACCATAGCTGAAACGGTAGAAAAGAGCGAGCGAAAAGCGCTAATGATGGAATTGTACGAGCGCGAGGCCGTTCAGCCATCTTATGCGTTAACTGAAGAAACGCTTCGTGCATTTTTTCACGAATACCAGTATGACATAGAGGTGTTGAGCCAGCACATTGTTTGCGCTAGTGAAGAGCGGGCAGAAGAAGCATTACAAGAACTGCGCGATGGAGCGGTTTTTGAATCTCTCGTCAGTTCGTATTCAACGCAGAATATCATTACTCGTTTTGGTCCGAAAGGTTGGGTGGGGTGGTTTAAGATCGGCGATGTGTTAGACCCGCTGAAAGAACCGCTCCGCACGATGGAGGTTAATAGTCTCTATCCACGCCCCGTACTTACGGCGATGGGATACCACGTATTTCGCCTGCAAGAACGGCGTGCAATTGATTTTGATGATGCGCGAGAGTCCATTGAGAAACAGGCGCTTATACAGCTGCGCGCTGACGATATGGAGCGTTACGTAAACGACCTGCGAACGCGCTATGAGTTACAGTGTGATCCAAATGCACTCTCGGCACTGATGCAGGGAAAGCGCGCAGATCTCGCTCTGTGCACATGGCGTGGAGGAGCACTTACCAACGGAGCATATATGAGCGCGTTTGCTTCGGGAGATGCTTCTGATCCGCGACAGGGGAACGTCAAACGGATACAGAAAGATGCAGACAACCTAGCCGGCCGTCGGATTATGCTAGCAGAGGCGCGTATATTGGGGTTGGATAGAGATGAGAAGATAAGGCGCAAAATAGACGGCGAGCGCGACAAGATGATCGTTGGAAAGCTATTTCGTTCAGAGGTCGTCAGACGGACTGCTCCAATCTCCGACGTCGATGTACGTGCATTCTACGAAGAAAACATAGAGAATTTCACGCGCGAAGACGGGAAGGTAACCGAGTTTGACTTTCTGCGTGAGAGTATCCGAACTGCCATGCAAGACAAAGCGCAAAATAGCGTCATGGATGATTTGTTGGTAGAATTGCGCAAATCATTTGCCGATCAGATAGAAATCTTTCCCGACGGTTTACAGGCGTCTTTTACTGACTAGAGAACAAAAATAAAAAAGGGGCCACCGAACGAGCGTTCGGTGGCCCCTTTTGCGTTATAGATGAGATTTAGCGATCGGTGCCTAATCCCGCGTATACGCTAATAAAAGAGAAGAATTCCGAGGCGGCAGGGGCCTCGTCAAAGTTGCTGTGTATCCAGCGGACGCCGACGTTGGACGTCAGTGAATACCCCAAGTAAGCAGAGCTATTAGACACCTGAGCCGCTAGTATCAATGTGTTGCCATCGAGCAGGTAGCCCGAGGGTAAGGGGTCTGGTTTCTTACGTAGGTTGTTGAATATCTCATATTCACTGCCCGCGATAAAGCGCATGTTTTTGTTGATGCGACGGACGGCTTGTAGCGAGAAGATCTCTGTCAGTTCGCGCTGTTTTAGGTTGCCGCGCTGTGCAGGGGTCCGGTTTTTATAGATCTGCTTCCATCGTGGGACCAGAGTCCAGCTCTTGATGTCTGTCGAGTACTCGCCTTTGGTTACTATGCCCAAAAAGCTTTGGTCACGCAGCCCATCGGGCGTCGATCCTAGCTGATCGTACCACTCGTGCTTTATCTTGGTAGTGAAGGGCAAGAAGCGGTTGTAGTGTAGCTCGAGATACGTCGTATTGATAAAAGCATCCTGGGCGGCTAGAATGTCGCGGGTGAAAATAGAGCGACCAAAGGTGCCCGGCAGATCTTTCCAGAGCAATACGTCATCGGGAATATTATCCTGCACTTTGCGAGGGTTGAGCACAAACCACACGCTCAGATCTTTTTCAGGGTATTCCTTTTTTGCCGTTAGCAGTAGATAAGTCGATTGGTTTTCTCGAGCTGTTTTTAACAGACGCTGGTCTAGATACCCTGCCATAAGCGTTGCGCGCGGCACAATTTCGACCGTAGCGTATGCGTTGTATCCTCGGCGCCCGAGCTTGTAGGGGTAATCGGCTTCTTCGTCGTCTTCAAAGCGATCGATGACGCCATTATTGTTCATATCCATGCCGAAGAGGAACTCAGGAGATTCCACTTCAAAACGTAAGAAGGGTTCGTCGTAGTCCGGCTGCATGTTAAAGTTGCGATTAAAGTCGGAAATATCGTCGTTGTCCTCGTCTATGCCAGGAAATACGGCTGCATCGGCATAGAGTCCCTGGCCCTGACGCGTGTTAACGCGCGTGCCATACGAACGCCGAGTCCAATCGGGGAGCTCGTCTTGATCGTCGTTGTCGTCGACAAACTCGTATATGTGCCGCTGTTCGTTATCGTAGAAAACCTGCCCTTCGGCGTTGGGCATGAAAGCTCTACTGCTGTAGTCGGGGTCGGTGCTGAATAGCTCGCCGAAGAAGGTCCACGGGTAGCTTCTTTTCTGCGCAGTCAGGTAAAAAGCGTCGGCCTTGTTGGTAGACCGTTTCTGGTCGCGTGGAAAGTTTTCGTTGGGAAATCGGCGATACTGAAAGTTGCGCACGAACTCACCTTTGATGTCGAGTCCGGCTATGTCCGAAATAGACAGGTCAAATCCCAGCATGCGCGTACCTGTGGGTAGGCCGTAACTAAACCGGTGGAATGTTTGATTCGAACCGTCTTTTACGTTGCCAGAAGCGCGTAGAACGGGCAGGAAAACGGGCGTGCCTAGATTGTTTGTCTGCTTGTTTGACGTCATCTCGACGCGGTAGTCGTTGGCCAGCACAAGCCCAATTTCAATGCGCTCAATCTCGCGAAAATCGTCAATCTCGTCTTCTACGCTGGGTGAGAAGTCTTCGATATTAAACGTCAGCGTAATGACATCGGTGCCGCTGGCTTCAATAACGCCGCGTCGACGTACCCCACCTTCCACGGTCGGTATAATATCGTCTGTGTGTTCAACTCCATTAATAAATATGCGCCAGCGAGAAAGTAGAGCGCCGCCTTCTCCGTCTTCGGGTGAGTCGTCAGATATACGCACGACGACCGAACGAACAAAGTCGGCGTTCATCGGTCCGCTCAACAGGCCGCTGAGTGAATTGTCTCCAAAGGGCACGTTGGAGTTCCTATGTGCTGCGTTTACAAATGTCGCTCCCATGCGAGCGAAATCGCCGACCTGAACTTGGCCTCGTGCAGCCATTAAGTTGGTAAACGTGCCTGCTTGGACGCCGCCACCGATTTCCGAAGAGGATATTTCACCTGTATTGCTAACGCGTGAGGACAGCAGCGTAGCGGCATATTTATCCGTCATGAAATCCCACTGAATACCGTCAAAGCGAGGCTTTGAAAAGGTGAGCGGGGTTAGGGTCGTGCGAATGCCGTCCCCCACCATGAGTGAAGAGTGGAATTCACCGGAGTGACTGGACGAAATAAGTAGATTGTTAAACCACGAGCGGAACTTAGGGTTTTTGGTAATTATGCTGCCATTGTCGACGGGATAGTCCTCCGTCCAGTCGTAGACCAACCAACCCTGGGTTATATAGTCGCCGTAGATATCATAAAAAGGCGTACCTTCGAGAAAAACGTCCGTATAGCGCTCGTAGTTATTGCGTGCATAGTTTGAGTATTGCTCTTGGCGCCAGTCGTACTGCGAGTACAGGCGCTGCGGCAAATACCATTTGCGCACAGAGGGCACGAGCGTGGCCGGTGAGAGTTCCGTACCCGTGGTGTAGTAGGGGTTTTCGTATCCCGTAACGCTCTGGGCTGAGGAATGGCGTGCTGCCCAAAGACTCAAGACGATTAGACAGCCCGACAGTATGAGAATTTTACGCCTCACATCACCCTCCCATGGATGAATTCCAGCTTATCGTTATGCAAAAGGTTCCCCAATCATGCCGAGTCGGCGGTAGAATGGAGGACTGCTCTCTATTTGATACTACAGGTGCTTTAATACGCCACGCGAACGAGTCTATGGACGCGTTCGTCGAGTGCATCGGTGTCAACTTCGATGCGTACTACATAGACGCCAGGTGGCACGACCGTGCCCGACTGTGCGCCATTCCATTCGTAGTGAGACCGGTTACCGTCAGGGCTCTGGTCTGTTAAGCGCGCAACGTGCTCTCCGCTCAGCGTAAACACGTCAACGCGCGGATCGACAAGGGTCTTTACTACTGTAAAGCTGAGTTGATAAAAATCATTGGTGCCATCGCCGTTGGGCGTGATCCACGCTCCGTCTTTGACGTTGCGAATGAGCGATGTGCCTGCGACTGCATCGGGAACAAAAACTTGTATCGCACCGTATTCGGCTGGAACGACCCCCTGGACATTTTCTTCCTGCTGGGAGTTTACTACTTCGGTGTTGAACTCGGTTGGACTTTTGGTAACGCGTGTTCTGAAGACAACCTCCACCGAATCGGAGCGAATCACGGGCGGAGGCAGTTGCACGATAAGCGAGTCGCTGCGGAGGATTGCGCTGGCTTCCACAGGGCTGCCCCCAACGCGTGCTTCTACAAATTCTGCATCGACGCTTCCAGTGGGAAGATCAATAAGGACGCGGTCGAATCCGGCATCGCTTCTGCCAAAGGCAACGGGACGTATTGTGTAGCTAAAAGTTTGCAACGAGTCGATCGGCGCCTCGCGTGGTGCAATGCGTCCGACTAGTCCTGCCGTAATTACAGGTGAGTTGGCGGCAAACCGCAGTGAGCGCAGCGTAGGGAACACGGCAGGGTCGTCGCTTATCAGGCGCACGCGTGCGCGCAGCCACTGACGGGGCGAAGGCGAAAGAAACTCCTGTCCCGAGAAGCGCTGCGGCTGACTCCAACTGCTCCACGTATCGTCGCGGACGCGCTCTTCGACAATATCACCCCGATTCCTTGATTTTGCCGCGTCGTAGGCGTCTTTGGTAACTTCTTTTCCGTTGGCTAAGAAATAGCGCAGAATCGTGTCAAAGCCGTTTCCGGTTTGTGTTTCGACCTCGATGCGCGTGCCTGGAGGTAAATCAGCATCCCATTCGACGAAGCGTATGCTCCGTGCTCCTCCGAGAAATATATCATCTGATTCCAATTCGATTTGAGCTGGATACCCCTCGCCGTGGAATACGAACAGCTGCACTGCACGGTGGAATTGATCCGGTCGGAGAACGCGCCACATAAGCAGGCGGAGTGGTCGCGGATCGAATTGGAAGTCGAATAGGTAACGTCGCTTTGAATTATCTACTGACGATAGCAATTCGTACAGGTAGGGACCTTCGACAACAGGATCAGAACTGTTGCTTGGCGTGCCGTCAGACGAGAGAAACTCAAAGCGGCCCCAGGTGCCCTGTTTATCGCGTTGGAAACCGTATAGAAACGGTCCTTGGCCAGAGACTATGGGCATCCAAACGATGCGATCAACGCGGAATACGTTGCCAAAATCAATAACAGACCATACGCCGGAATCGCGCCAGTTTCCCTTGTCAGAAGCTTCTATATTCCAACCTCGAAAACCCACATCCTGATCGATGAGTGCTTCCGAGCCACTGCCCTTACCGCAGCCGTTGCAATCGCGATCTTTGGAGGTCCAGGTGCGGCCTCCCCAGTGCGGCAAATTATCTTCGACGCGCGCTTCCGTTTGGACCCGCGTCGAGAGATTGAATCCAACGCCATCGACTTCAATTTCTGCCAGCGCAGCAGAGGGCGTTTTTCCTGCGGCCTCGAAGCGAATAAATCGAACGATGTCAAAATCAACTTCTTCGCTGTCGCTCAGATATTCACCCGTTACAGGGAGCAGCCCCGTCGTCTTTAAATCAAACTCGACGACGCTGCTCGTGTTGTTGTTTATGGGGCGTCCGAGCCGGCTGTATACGATGCGCTTTGCCGTACCGCCAAAAACAGGAATGCCCGGACTGACGTATACAGAGAAGAAGCTAAAGGGGCGTCCGTCTTCATTATCCGGGAAAATAACGCGTAACTTTTCTGCTACTACGGCCCGGCCTAGGTCGATCTCTATCCACCATTTTTCAACGGGATCCTCTCCGTTGGGTTGCCACCACGTCGTCAGGTCTTGGTCGCCGGCTAAGGCCGCGGTGGTCGCGTTGGATGGTGTGCGCGCAAAGCGCTGTCCGTAGTCGCCTATGATGCTGGAGCGGAATTGGCTGGCATTGGCAACTGCGTTAAAGGCTTTCTCAAAGCGCTTAACTATAATTCCCTCTTCTTCCACGTTCACCAAACCACGCGGATAACTCCAAGATGTGAAATCGTTCCCCGCAAAATTGAGGTCCTGCGCGCTGAGGACCGAGCAGGTCGTTAGCAGAGATGCAAGGATGAGTGATAGTCGCAGTGTGTTTCTCATAGTTACAGTTTCTGATGCGCTTCTTAGTAGACTACGCCCAATGGACTTATTTGTCTGAATACGCCCCTGTCTACGTCGACTTCGACGCGGACCAAGTAAATCCCTGGGGGTACCGTATCGCCGCTGCTGTTGCGACCGTCCCACGTCGCGCTGTAGGGGCCTGCAATCGCCGGTTGTTCCAACAGCGTTGCGATCTCCTGCCCCGCTAGGTCGAGCGCCGCTACGCGAAGTTTGCCCCCGTTAACGCTAAATAAATCGAAAGATACTCTAGCCTCTTCGTTGATCCCGTCTCCATTAGGTGTGAATACACCACTCGATAGAGTCATCGGGCTCAGCACATCGACCTCTACATCGCTGGCAACAATTTGCACGGAGTTACTGGCTACGTCCGTGCGTGCATCACCGGCCTCCACGGACTGTGGCAAGGCTATGTCGGTCGTGCGATTGCGTATGCGCCCCTCTAAGAATACAGATGCTTGAAATATGGCGCTGGTAAAATTCAGGCGTATCGAGCGATCTTGGCGCACGGTCTCTGGAAAGAAGATGCGAAACTGCCCGTTCGCTTTCTCGAGTGAGAAGTCGTCCCCTTCAACGGCTCTATTGCCATCAATTTCGAGAGCGTCAAACTGCGCTGCGGCGGGCACGTCTAGCTCGATTGTGTCATAGCCAACCCGGTTCGTGCCCGCGACTGTGCGCAGATCATAGGCGAAAGCCTGCTGGACACCCAGTGGAACCTCCACCTGAGAGCGCTGATCGACCGGTTGGATTTCCCCAAGAGAGATCTCTGCAAGTGCGCTGTCGGCCAAGAGGGGAGAAGTCTCGAATGAGATGCTGTCCAATACGCCGAAGGCCATTGGATCTTCCGTGCGAATTTTAAACTGAAACTGCAGATACTGGGCACCGTCAGAGGAGCGGATTTCGTCTCCCGAAGCCTGGTAGGGAACGGACCACGTATTCCAGTTTTCGGCGTCGTCTCCACGCATCGCTCTAAAACCGGAGATCCCCTCGGAAAAGCGCTCTACTACGCGAGGCGATTTGAAATAGGTGGCTTCATCCACTTCGCTCGGACGACCTAAATCGTCAAAGATAAAAAAGGTCTTGGGCTGCTCGTCAAAGCCTGCTCGCGTCTGTAACTCTAAGTGCACTGGCGCATTGGGATCCGCAACAATTTCACCCGAAGATGTTTTTCTATAGCGCGTAAAGCCCCAGTGTACGCGCCCTAAGCTGACGGCTTCTCCAAATGAATGCGGTGTAGAGAGATAGCGCGCTTCTTCGGGATAGCCCCTACCAAAGACTTGAATCTCTGCCAGCAGCGTCGTGACGGTCGTCTCACCAAACTTAAAACGTAGAAATCGCGTAAAGGCAAGCTCAGAAGTTAGAGACACAATGCTGGTATTATTGGCGAAGGTGCTGCCGATAATTTCATCGAGTGGATGGTATCCAACGGACCCTGTCGATGTGTTCTCGTCTTCAAAGATCAACCATTCGACGGGCACGTTCGTTCGGCTCACTTCGTAGGCACGTGCAAAGAGGTCGCGCTGGCGTTGGTTGTCGCTAGTCAGTCCAGTTTGCGGAGGGAAGAAAACGATGCTGTCAACAGGTACGGGCACGCCTAAGTCGAGCGTGATAAAATTGACGCTATTGGGGCGTCCGTCAAAGCGTGCATTGTGTCTATAGGCGGCTGTCAGTTCGTCACCGTCAATGAGTCCACGGTATACTTCTGGAGCTCGGGAGTTGGCGCTTCCTCCTGGCCACATGCGTGGGTGCCAGCCGACTTCTAGCGTGTCGGCCTCTATTTGACGGGGGCCTTTGTGTAGGCTCCAGCGGTAACCAAATAGGTTGCGCTGTGTTGTGGCTATCCCGGTGCGCAGCAGCTGGCGTGTAATAGAATAATCTCGCGGAATTTCTTGTGGTTGGACCGCACCTTCTTTGGTCGTGTCGTCGAGTGCGATCCACCGTTCTACTGTCTCGGACCAAGGTTGGCCATCAATTCCACCGATTGTCCAAGACGAGGCGGTCTGAGCGCTTACGGGTGCACTAAACGGTGACGCGAGCGTCCATACGAGCGCGGCAGTTCGCACGATTATAGTTACGCTATTCAATACGCCACTCCTAGGAGTCGGACATCTTCAAACTGCTTGAAGTCGCCGTCAATCGCTACGCGCACAATGTAGAGGCCTGGCGGTAGAGCGTTACCGTATTCGTCGCGTCCGTTCCAGATGTCTGAGTAAGAGCCCGAAGAGCGCTGAGCTGATGTGAGACGATGTACGGAGCGTCCACTTAGATCGCATATGTCTATGGTGACATTCATCGATGCGGCAAATTGAGAAAGAATGAGATCAATCTGTGCCACATCATTTATGCCGTCTCCGTTAGGGGTGAGCACGGTCGTAGATAAGTCGACCTGAATGTCAGGCTGCGATTGCGTAGCAAAAGCGTTCATGACGCCCGTGCTAATGGCCTCACTGGCATTGCCCGGAGTGATCGGATGAGGTGGCACGTCTTCATCGCCTAATAGCCAGGCATTGATGGGCGTATTGTGCTCCAAGAGGCGCATGTCGAATAGGACGCGGAGCGGCTGGTTATTGTCGCTACTAACCGGCGGGAAAAGTACGTCAAATCCGCGCTCACGCGAAATGACGTTGACGTCGGCAACGGAGGTAAGAGGATTTCCTGTCTGTAGATCCAAAAAAGTTGGCGCGGGAAAAGCCTCGACGCGAATGCCGCGATAGCCGGCTTGTCCGTTATTTGCAAACGCCGTCTGTATGTCATAAACGAAGGTTGTATCTACACCGCTAGCCACTTCTAGCACGCCGTTTGCAGGCTGCAGGTTAGATGCGAGTGCAATCTCTCCGATTGCCGTGCTGACCAAACTTGGGGAAAACTGCACCTGTAGGGTGTCGATGCGGATGGCATTTTCAGCATCGCCATTAAAGAAGACGCGAAATTGCATATACTGACGCGGACTGGGCAAATCGATGGGAATTTCTAGCAGGCCGGTGGAGCTGATTTCAATGCCCGGAGACCAGGCGCTCCAATTCTCCACATCTGCGCGTATATCGCCTTTTATAAAGTCGCGCACAGGGCCCTGTTCATCGATGGGCAGGTCGAGATAGGGAGCCCGATCTAGCTCCTCTAAGAGTGCTCCAGTAGTTGGGTCCTGTCGATAGAGAGCTCGGCGCGGCAAATCGCTATTATACTCAGTGAAAGAGACTTCTTCCTGTGAGCCGGTATTGCGATCGCGACGAAAGTAGCTGAGTGGACTGTCGTCTGCGCCCGTGCGCATCTGAATGGTCGCAGACGGAGCCTGTTTGTTCCCATTTTCCGCATCGCCCAGCCGCGTAGTGTGCACGCGTAGCAAGCCGTAGTTGACTGCCGATCCGAAAGAGTGCAGCGAAGACTCATAGCTGGCGATGGGAACAAATCCCTGCCCGTATATCTCAAACTCTGCAAGGTTGAAGGTCGTCTTTGACAGGACGCGCAGGTGGAGAAAGCGACCTTGAAGAGGGGCAAACTGAATGTCGACTACCTGCTGCCTGTTGACCTCTACCCGCCTGAGGAGTTCGTACTCAGGACGATTTATATTGTTGAAGGTCTCCCCGTCGTTTACCTCTAACTCGAACGCTTTTATGAAGGCATCAGGGTCGTTAGGATCTGGATAAAAGCGAATGCGGTTGATGGGGAACGGGGCACCTAGATCCCAGAAAAAAGCGGCTCCGGCCTGACTTTGAGCAGATTTAAAAACGCTCTTGGATGACGTGGCGGGATCGCCGTCTACGAGATCGAGGGGGCCATTGAGTTGGTTGAAGAATCCGTCGTTGGACCAGGTGCGTGGCTGCCCGCCCTGCGTGTAGTCCACGGGTTGGCCATTGAGAAAACGCTGTCCGGAAGAACGCAAGAGGTCTATGAGACTTTCGCCTTCTGCTAGTTCGAGGGGCTGTAGGGCTCCGTCCACGTCGAGTGCGCCAATTTGCGTTTCGGCTTGGGACGACCAAGACAAACCGCCCTTGCCAATGTGCCACACTTCCATTTGGGCGTGTCCCGTGGATGGTGCTAAACAGTAGGCGAATGCGGCTAGCCCCATGGCCAACTTGCGTAACGGCGAATATGCGTTCATGCCAACACTCAATTGCGCAGTTGGGCAGTCTCGGGTGTTTTGCCCTGAAGGATGTCGCGGTGAAAAGAGAAGTGCAGATCTAGCGTCTCAATCGGGACGTTGGCATAGTCGAAGCGCAGCGCGATGTCTTTAATCTGCACCTGTATGTCACTCACGTCGTCGTGCAGTGTGGGAAATACGATGAATCCCTGCTCTTCGTTCCCGCTGAAAATAAGGGCATCGCTGTACAGCGTGCGTTTTAGCGCATCGGTTCTTGCCTGAAAGGCTTCGCGTCCCTGTCCCGTTCTACCGAGCCAAAAGGTCTTATAGTAGTTGTATAAGTCGGAATAGCTCAATGACTCGTAGTAGCGCTTGTTCTCCGTTGTCACGGTTGCGCTGAGAGGGTCAATCTGAATTTTTGGATACTGGTAGTTGTTGACGGTTAGGCGAAATATCGTAAAGCGCGGAGGAGTGTGCTCGTCGCCTGGAGCAGTCCATTCACCGAATGTGTACGGGTTCAACGATGGGTCCGCACTCGCAGCATTGAGTCGGTTAAGCTCATCGTCGGTCATGGGCTTCAGATTAATCGATAGGCGATCGCGCGTGAAGGTTATCGAGCCATCGTCATTGAGGGTCATGCCCTCTTCTTGCTGCTGCGTCGGCTGTAGCGGGGTGTGGAAATAGCGTCCGCAGCCGCTGCAAGTTAACGCAAAAAGTAGTAGTAGGTGTAATCCGCGCATCAGCTCGCTCTCTTCTTGCGACAGTGAGATCGTAGCGTCTTAAAGAAAAAGTCGGGCCAATTGGACAGGTCCAATTGGCCCGACACGCGTACTTAGGGCACTGCTATCAGCAAGAAACTCTACTTGAAGGAGTTCTTGATGTCGCCCCAGGTTGAAGATTCAACCGCCGTAGCGCTGCTGGCATATTCGCCCACGCGCAGCAACTTGGCGATTGAGTAGTACTGACGAGCTGAAGCTTCGGGACCGCGCGTCGTCCAGTCGTTGCGACCACCGGGCGTTCCGTCTTCGTTCGGGCTGAAGCTTGAATCGGGTCCTTCGCCGTCTTCATACCACATGGCAAAAGGCATACCGGAGCCGTCTTCGCCAGAAACGTTGTCCAACTGCCAGACTTCGCTGTTACCAGGACCAGAGTCTTCCTGGAAGGCGAGAACCTTGATGCTGAACTCGTAGTAGGTGGTGCCACCGTCGGTCCACAGATCGGCTGCCCAAGCTTCCGGCGGATCAACGCGCACGGCAAAGTCGATCCAAGGAGCTTCGCCGTACTCGGCCCATGCTTCCTGCTCAGTGTAACGGAAAGCGACGTTGGTGGGAGGGCTGAGATCGCCGGGAGCCATCAGCCATTCCATGGTGTAACCCGAAGCCGGACTGCGCTCGCGGCCGTGATCCTGGGGATCCAAACCGACCTGAAGCATGTCGCCGTCCCAGCGAGCAACGTTGGTGCCGGCGTGCGCTAGAGCATCATCGGTAGCTTCGAGGAAGACGTACCAGCGGTTGTCGTCTCCGCCTTTCCAACCCATGAACGTAGTCACGTTGAGGTCGCTGCGGTCGGGAGCGGGACGATCACCTTCATCGCGCCACTCGTCGTTGGTCAGCGTAAACTCGGGGTCAAACCAGGCCCAATCGTCGTTGTAGCCGTCCATGCTCATGGAACCCGTATTGGGGACCTCGAGCATATAGAACCAGAAGCCCTGGCTTCCGTTGCGGTCAGCCAAGGCAGGTGGATCAAAAAACTGAGCGCTTGCCATGCCTACGAGGCACAGGCTAGCAACTGCAACCTTTCTCGCTACTTTAAGCATTTTTTCCTCCAATGCTCTGTAGTTATGGTGAATGACGCGAACTGCGCGCAGTCTGCGGCGCGGATATTCGCTTTATTGAACGCAAATAAACAATCCAAATACTGTCGTGTCAACGTCATATTACAAGTTATACAATGTCAAAAACTATTCATAAGTAAAGGACTTATCAAGTGTTGCTGTTTCAGCGTATGTTCCCGCCTTCTACGCCGATGTCTCCAGCACTCAGCGCTGCGCCCTCTAATACTTCGCTATAGCCCGGGTATGTGACGGAGTATTTAAAGCCCTCATTGGTGCCGGCCGCTCCGTAGCGACCCTGTTTGTCTAACGCGACGAAATTAATATGCAGTTCTTCAACCGGCCGTGGGTCAGCTTCTACAACGCGTTTAATCGCTGCAATACAGGCATCTTGGGGGTGTTTGCCCTGTCGCATGTATTCGACGGCTAAAAAAGAGGCGCAGTAGCGCATGACGTTTTCCCCCAATCCGGTAGCCCCTGCGGCACCCACTTGACCGTCCACGTAAAGACCGCTCCCGAGGATGGGAGAGTCTCCCACGCGTCCGGGAAGTTTGTAGCCCCAGCCGCTTGTTGAACAGCCGCCTGCAATATGGCCATTTCCATCGACACCAAGCAGGGCAATGGTATCGTGATTATCGGCTTTGTGCTGCTCTTTTTTCCACTTTTCCCATTTAACGCGCTGCTCTTCGGTCAGCAGGTTGACCTTTTCAAAGCCCTGCGATAGAGCGAATTGACGCGCGCCTTCTCCGACGAGCATGACGTGTTTGGTGTCGTCCATGACTCGCCGAGCTACGGAGATGGGATGGAGGATATCTTCGATCCCCGCCACGCTGCCCGCTCGCTGGCCTTCGCCGTCCATAATGCAGGCGTCCAGCTGTACGACGCCTTCTGCATTGGGTATGCCGCCTAACCCTACAGAGGCGTTGCTCGCATCGGCCTCAGGCACGTGAATTCCCAACTCTACGGCATCGACAACGGAACCGCCCCCTTCAAAAACTTCTAGGGAACGTTCGTTGGCCGCTTTGCCAAAGGGCCAGGTAGATACAAAGAGAGGGCGTTCGGCGCTCATATCACCATCCTTTATACGGGCGCTTGAAGGGCCGGTTAGCGCAAGGCTGCCGGCCGCTAGCGCAGTGGTTTGAATAAACTGTCGTCGAGTGATAGTCATGTTTATTGTTTTTCATCTTTGTAGGCGATAGCGGCTATTTCCACCTTAAATCCAAAAACGATTTGTGCCCCTCCCGTGCAGGCCCGTGCGGGAAACTGCTCGTCAAAGTACGAGGCATAAGCCCGATTCATCTCGTGGTAATCTTCTATGTCACTCAGCCAGACCGTCACATTCACTAGGTCGTCGTAGGTGTAGCCATTTTCCGATAGAATTTGTCCCAGGTTCTTCATTATCTGATGTGTTTCGGCGGCAACGGAATCTTGCACATCCTTGCCGTCGGCGGTGCGGGCGATTTGTCCGCTTATATAAAGCGTGCCACCGGCGCTGCGCGCTGCGCTAAAAGGCAGTTTACTAATTGCAACGGATTCTTGCGCCAAGCTCGAGGTCGCCATAAGGGCGCAGACAAAAACAGCAGAAAAGAACGATTTCATTACCGGGACTCCTTCGCGTGCTTGTTGTGGGGTCAACCCCTTTGAACTGGTATCGTGACCAGCCTAATAAAAGGAAAGACGTATGGGCTCACAATGGGTGTGTGTTTGTTGCTAAAGGCTGGTGTTTTTATACTAATATCATGTTCGAATTAAAAATATGCGACTGCAGGCAAGAGTCACAAATTCCCGTGAAGAAGGATAGGTATGGAGAGACGCGACTTCGTAAAGGCTTTAGCGACCGCGGCCGTAGCTGCGCAGGTCGTACCCGATATGGCTGAAGCGCTTACCGCTCAGATTGAAGGGCTACGTGCGGCCGTTGATGGTGCAAAAGACGAGGCTAAACTGTGGCGTCGCGTGCGCAGGGAATTCTCTCTCAATCCGGGCTTCGTTCATTTCAATTGTGGAAGCACGGGAGCACCGCCTAGGTATGTGATAGATACCGTATGCCATTATTTGCGTTCGGACGAAATGAACCCTTGGTCGCACGCCTTTCCCTCGCAGCGCGAAGTGATTGGTAAAGTCGCCGAATTTATAGGGGCTGATGTAGAAGAAGTAACGCTAACGCGGAATACAACTGAGAGCATGAATATGATCGCCACGGGCTTAAAATTGAAGCCGGGCGACGAGGTGTTGACGACTAATCACGAACACGCTGGAGGTATGCTCTGCTGGCAGTATCTAGCGCAGTTTCACGGGGTGAAGCTACGCTATGTGGATATTCCCCATCCCGTCCGAGACAAAGCTCAAATCTTGGATATGATTGAGCAACAGATAACGCCTCAGACGAGAGTTTGCAGCTTCAGCCAGATTGATACCATTACCGGTATGCAGTTACCGATGAAGGATATCGCCGCGATCACGCGTCCTAGAGACATCTTACTCGTTTGTGACGGAGCTCAAGCTCCTGGTATGCTCGAAGTAGATGTGAAGGAATTGGGAGTAGATGCATTTGCCTCATCTAGCCACAAGTGGCTTTTAGCGCCCAAGGGGAGTGGCGTTATGTATGTGCGAAAAGAGGTGCAAGATCGCATTCGCCCAATAAACGTCTTTAATCCAGTTGGAGAAGAGGACAACTACAACATATACAGTGCGCAGTCTGGATCGAGCAACGTAGCCCACATTTACGGGCACGGTGCGGCCGTTGATTTTCACAACGCAATCGGTCGCAAGCGCGTCGAAGCGCGCTGTCGTTCGCTCAGTCGGCGAGTTCGAGCTCATTTGCGGGAGATTCCCGCTTTGACGCTCATGACGCCTGATGAGGAAGAGTTATCTTCGGGTATGGTTAGCTTTGCCGTCGATCCCGAAAGAGCGTCAAACGGGGAGATTTACAGCTACTTCAGCAACGAGCACAATATCGTCCTCAAGACGGCGCAGGGAACATACCCCTATGTGCCGGCCGACCAAGAAACGGGGCCGCGCATCAGCTATAACGCGATTCGCGTATCAACGCACATTTTTAATACGGAAGACGAAGTGGATAAGATGGCTGAGCTGATGAAGGCGTATTTGGCCTAATTTTTCCTTCTATTGGAAGAACGACAAAGGGACTCTCAGCTGCGTGCCGAGAGTCCCTTTGTAATGCAGGATCTACAAGCGCCCTACGCGTTGGCCATCTCGGCGCGGATCTCTTTAATCCACTGCACGCTCTGGGCCACCTTTTCCGCTAGACCATCCCAGTCTTTGGCGTCGACCAGCTCTTTTGTGATGAGTTTGGAACCGGCTCCTACTGCTGCTACGCCCGCTTTGACCCATGATTCGAGGCTTTCACGCGTGGCATCTACGCCGCCGGTAGGCATAATGCGCGTCCAGGGACAGGGGCCTAGGACCGACTTAACAAATGCTGGACCGCCCACTTCGCTTCCGGGGAAGACTTTGACGATCTCAACGCCCAGCTCTTCAGCTTGGCCGATCTCCGTTACCGAACCGCAGCCGGGTGAATACGCGATCTTGCGCCGGTTGCACAGACGGGCGACCTCTTCGTTGAGCAAAGGTCCGACTACAAAATTGGCACCGTTGGCAATGTAAAGCGCTGCCGTGGGAGCATCGGCGATGGATCCGACGCCCATGATGACGTCTAGTTTGTTTGCCATGACGTGACGAACGGCTTCGGTGAACACGTGGTGGGCTAGATCCCCGCGGTTGGTGAACTCGACGCAGCGTGCCCCACCTCGACCACATGCCTCGACAATGTGGATAGTTGTCTCG
>Ga0181587_10000098_pt1 | contig 61286 bp, 69 predicted proteins | sample 071ome_27_FD_132463 | JGI IMG/M metagenome (GOLD analysis project Ga0181587, IMG submission 132463) | Coastal salt marsh microbial communities from the Groves Creek Marsh, Skidaway Island, Georgia - 071409AT metaG (megahit assembly) | ecosystem: Environmental > Aquatic > Marine > Intertidal... | reverse complement strand
CCGGCATAGTCTCCGGTAAACGGCCGTCCAGTCCGGTTCGCTCCTTTGAGACCAGGGGCGAGGCCCAGGATCAGAAGTTCCGCATCCAGCCGGCCAAAGGACGGCACAGGAGAATTGAACCAATCGGGGTAGGCCTCGCAGTTTTCCTGTCGAAACTGGGCGAGACGGGGACAAAGAGAGCAATTTGGGCCGGGAGCTTCCATGAGTGTCAACATTAACGCCGGCGGCAGAAAGTTCGCGCCGGATTACGCGGAACCGGCATAATCTCCGTCAAAGTCTTGATCATAATCATCGATCAGGTCGTCTTCCTCGTCGATATCCAACTGCGGATGGTGTCCCTGGCCGGGCTGACGCTCAATCTGCTCTTGTAGATCGGCGAGTTCAATGAAGACATCAGCTTGACGACGCAGTTCATCCGCGATCATCGGCGGCTTGGAGACAACCGTGCTGACGACCGACACCCGGGCGCCCTTGCGCTGCACGGACTCGACCAACCGGCGGAAATCACCATCGCCGGAGAAGATCACGATATGGTCCAGATGGGGCTGGATCTCCATCACGTCCACCGCCAGTTCGATATCCATGTTGCCTTTGATCTTTCTCCGGCCCGCGGTATCGGTGAATTCCTTGGTGGGCTTGGTCACCATGGTATAGCCGTTGTAATCCAGCCAATCGACCAACGGACGGATCGGGGAATATTCAGCCTCTTCCACCATGGCCGTGTAATAGAAGGCGCGAATCAGTGTGCCCTGTTCCTCAAAAACCTTCAGTAAGTTCTTGTAATCTATATCAAAACCGAGGGCGCGGGCGGCGGCATACAGATTAGAGCCGTCGATAAATAGACCAATACGTTCACCGGGATAGAAGTTCATCATGACATCCTCGAAATGAATTTTGGACAAATAAAGCCTGCCGCTGAATAATGGTGCGGCACAATTTTAATAAAGCAGATCAACACTCTACACTAGTAAACTTTCCGTGGGAACTATCCGATGATCCTTGTTGGCCTCGGCTCAAACCTGCCGTCCGCCGCCGGCGATACGCCTGTGGACAACTGCCGGAGGGCCCTGGAGTTAATGGAAAAATCCGGGTTTTATTTGGAAGCTGTCTCCAGGTTTTACAAAACTGCGCCAATTCCCGCCTCGGATCAGCCCTGGTATGTGAATGCTGTTGCCTCGGTCCAGACCGAATTACCGCCGGAGGCAGTTTTGGACCGGCTACTGGAGATCGAGTCCGCGATGGGTCGGCAGCGGGGAGAGCGCAACGCCGCCCGGATCGTGGATTTGGATCTGTTGGCCTATGACGACCTGGTTTTGGACAGTGATCGGTTGATAGTGCCTCATCCAAGGTTGGCTGAGAGGGCATTCGTCTTGTTGCCGCTCAAGGACATTGCGCCGGATTGGATACATCCGGTGACAAATCGATCTATGACCACGCTGATCGACGCCCTGGATCCAACGCAAAAGGTCGAATTATTGGATTGAGCCCTTGCATTTTTCTGCAACCCGTTTATACATCTGCGCCCATTCCCCGATAACTCCGACTTCGGCAAGGAGAACGCCCGCATGGCCCGCGTGACCGTAGAAGATTGCATTGAAAAGGTTTCCAACCGGTTTGAATTGGTGATGCTCGCCGCCCAGCGCGCGCGCAGTCTGTCTTCCGGCGCCGAATTGACCGTGGAACGAGACAACGACAAAAACCCGGTCATTGCCCTGCGGGAGATCGCCGAGGAGAACTTGGACCTCGAAGAAATCGAACAAACCCTGGTTAAGGGGCTGCAGAAGCACATCGAATCCGACGAGCCGACGGAAGAAGAGTTGGAAGATATGGCCAGCAGCGGCGAGTTGGAAGAATTGAAGCAGAATATTACACTTCCGGTTTCTGAAGATGGACAGGAAAGTGACGTCCCGGTGCCGATCTTCGAAGATAATGTGTTGCCGGTGGAACAACCTCCGGCCGGTGAAGACGAGCAGCTCTAGCCCCGTCCGTTACACCTAAAGTCGTTCTGCGGTATCGGCGAAGAACCGATGTTCCGTTGTGCTGTTCATTTGCCAAATTTCCGGGCTATATAAGCTTATGGCTGTTTTTTGACGGCTAATAAAGTTGGCTCCGAGAAAGACACTGAATGATCCGGCAATACGAACTGGTTGAGAACGTCAAAGCCTACGACATTCGCGCGGACGAAGAGGCGCTGAACCGCGCCTATGTCTTCGCCATGAAGGCGCACGGCAATCAGACACGCGCGTCGGGCGATCCCTATTTTTCACATCCGTTGGAAGTGGCCGGCATCCTGACCAAGTATAAGCTGGACTCCACGTCGATCATCACCGCGCTCCTTCACGATACGATAGAGGATACTGAAACCACGTCTCAGGACATCACCGATGCATTCGGCGATGAAATCTGTCAACTGGTGGACGGGGTCACCAAGTTGACTCAACTGGAGATGCAGACCAATCAGTCTGACCAGGCGGAGAATTTCCGCAAGCTGGTTCTCGCCATGTCGGAGGACATCCGTGTCCTCTTGGTCAAGCTCGCGGACCGGCTGCACAATATGCGCACCATCGATTTCATTTCCAAGCCGGCCAAACGCCGGCGCATTGCCCTGGAAACTATGGAAATCTATGCCCCTTTGGCCGAGCGGGTAGGCATGCATGAAATGAAAAACGAGTTGGAGGATTTATCCTTCTCGGTTCTCAATCCGGAGGCCCGGAATTCCATTATCTCGCGACTGGAATTTCTCAAAGCCGAAGGCAAGGACAATATTGATGAAATCGTATTCGAGCTGACCAAAACCCTCGCTGAATCCCGGTTGCGGGGACACGTGGAAGGCCGTGAGAAGACGCCGTATTCGATTTGGCGGAAGATGCAAAAGAAGAATGTTTCCTTCGAGCAGATTTCAGATGTCATCGCCTTCCGGGTTTTGGTGGAAACCGTGGAAGATTGCTACCGGGCGATGGGGATCATCCACCAGGCCTATCGGGTGGTGCCGGGACGAATCAAGGATTACATAAGTACGCCGAAACCCAACGGTTACCGGGCGATTCATACAGGAATCATCGGCCCCGGACGGCTACGTATCGAAATTCAAATCCGCACCCGGGAGATGCACGAGATCGCCGAACATGGTGTCGCCGCCCATTGGCAGTACAAAGAAGGCACGGACGCCACCGACGGTCGGCAGTTCCGCTGGATGCGGGAACTTCTGGAGATCCTGGATCAAGCCGCCAACCCGGACGACTTCCTGGAGCATACCAAACTGGAGATGTATCCGGATCAAGTGTTCTGCTTCACGCCCAAGGGTGACGTAATTGTGTTGCCCGCAGGTTCGACACCAGTCGATTTTGCCTATGCGGTTCATTCAGAAGTCGGTGATCACTGCGTCGGCGCCAAGATCAATCGCCAGAGCATCCCATTGCGCACCGAACTCAGCAACGGGGACCAAGTAGAAATCATCACGTCCGAGGCGCAAACGCCGTCGCCGACCTGGGAAAACTTTGTCGCCACGGGCAAGGCGCGCGCTCATATTCGCCGGTTTATCCGCAGCCGTGAGCGCGATGAATATATGAGTTTGGGACAATCCATCCTGGAACGCGCATTCCACCAGGAAGACTATGAGCTCTCGGACAAGGGCCTTAACGAAGTGCTGGTGGTGTTCGATGCCGAAACCATCGACGATCTTTACGCAGAAGTTGGGGCAGGGCATGTCTCCGGCCTTGAGGTTGTGGAGGCCGTCTATCCCGAAACCAAGGAAAAGAAAAAACGTAGCCTGCTCTCGCTCCCTGGCGTTGCCGGCCAGTTTGGCCGTAAGAAAAAGGTTGAAGAGAAAAAGGTGCCTATCAAGGGGCTCACCCCTGGCATGGCGTTGCACTATGCCGGCTGCTGCCACGCGTTGCCGGGTGACCGCATCGTCGGCATTGTGACAAAAGGCCGTGGCATAACAATTCACACTATCGACTGCGATACGCTGGTCGACTTTTCCGACACGCCCGAGCGTTGGATCGATGTGGCTTGGGATCTGGAAGAAACCGAAGATCGTTACGTGGGCCGAATGTCGATGGTGGTCGAAAACACGCCAGGTAGTTTGGGCGAGCTGTCCATGGTGATAGGTAAAAACGACGGAAATATCAGTAATTTGAAATTCACGAACCGGAGCGAGGACTTTTTCGACATGCTTATCGATATTGAAGTCCGAGACCTAAAACACCTTAGTAATATCATCGCGGCGTTGCGCGCTTCAAAAGCGATTAAATCTGTTGAACGAACCAAAGGATAGTCGGAATATCCTGACGAAAATAATAACCTACGGCTCCTCGGCGACATGCCCTGCGGGCCGCGCCACAGGGTAAATGATCCCCCATGTTCCAGCGCCGGATACCCAGACCCCGATGGTCCCGCAGCCTCGATTTAATCTGGCCGCATCTCGGCTGGCGTAGATTTTTCAAGTTTTGGATTTTGCGGCTCAGCCGGCTACCCGGTTCGGCTTACGCGGTGTCGGCGGGCTTCGCGTTTGGCGCCGCCATCTCGTTCACCCCGTTCATGGGCTTTCATATCGTCATCTCAGCCGCCATGTCGTATTTCGCACGGGCCAGTATGTTAGCGGCCGTAATCGGCACCATTGTCGGCAACCCCTGGACGTTTCCGTTTATTTGGGTCGCGGTCTATCAGACCGGTGTTTGGATGGGCATCGGCGGTATGCCGGACGATATGGCAAAGCTGCATTACTCTGAACTGTTCGGCAATATGGTCCAAGCCATGCTGGAGTTTGATTGGGATTACCTGGTCAAGGTCGCCTGGCCAATATTTGCACCGATGCTGGTGGGCAGCATTCCTTATTTCATTGTATCCTGGCTTTTCTTTTACTTTAGCATCAGATGGCTTATAGACGCGTATGGACGGAAATCCCGGGCGCGTCTTGCCCATCGGATTTCCCATGAAGAGACGATTAAGGACGCATCATGAACACCTATTTACGGCTGGGCGTGAATATCGACCATGTGGCGACGATCCGGAATGCGCGGGGCGGCGCCCATCCCGATCCGGTGCGCGCCGCTGTAATCGCCGCCAAGGCAGGCGCCGACGGTATTACCGCGCATTTGCGCGAGGACCGGCGGCACATTTCCGACACCGATATCGCCCGGTTGCGTCGGGAAATTGACTTGCCGCTGAACCTGGAGATGGCCGCCACTGACGAAATGCTGGAGATCGCCCTGCAGCATGCGCCCCATGCCGTCTGTATCGTCCCTGAGAAGCGGGAAGAGCGCACGACCGAAGGTGGGCTGGACGCTGCGGGCACACAGGCTTATCTGGCGCCTTATGTCAGTGCGCTGGTGGAAAAGGGCATACGCGTCTCTCTGTTCATCGAGGCGGACCCACGCCAACTGGATGCTGCGAACGCCCTCGGCGCGCCGGTTGTCGAACTGCACACGGGCGCCTATTGCGAGTTGACAGGTGCGGCGCGAGAAACAGAACTTAACCGCATTCGACAAGCGGCAGCCTACGCGCAATCCCTGGGTTTGGAATGCCACGCCGGGCACGGGCTGGGGTTTGAGACCGTCGGGCCTATCGCCGAAATTCCGGAGCTCGTGGAACTCAACATCGGGCATTTCCTGATCGGTGAGGCCATTTTCGGCGGGCTGGATAGCACCATCAAGCGCATGCGCGCCCTGATGGACAACGCCCGGTCTCAAGCCTTGGGTGAAGCGTCGGCATGATCCTTGGGATCGGCAATGACCTGATTGATATCCGGCGGGTGGAGAAAACCCTCGACCGGTTCGGCGACCGCTTCACTAATCGGATTTTTACCGAACTGGAGCGCCAAAAGTCCGACAAACGCCGGCTCCGCGCTGCCAGCTACGCCAAGCGGTTTGCCTCGAAAGAAGCCTGCTCGAAGGCATTAGGCACCGGTTTTCGGAAAGGGGTTTTCTGGCGGGACATGGGGGTAATTAACCTGCCGTCAGGCAAGCCGACCATGAAGCTCTCCGGTGGCGCGCTCAAACGGTTGATTGAAATAACGCCCGATGGCATGTCGCCCCAGATTGATCTTACCATCACTGATGATTTTCCATTGGCTCAGGCCATCGTCATCATTTCCGCCGTGCCTGACATCGTTGAGGAATGACCGCACCTGACAGTATCGGCATCGGCTGGCGCCCCAGCAGTGTATCCGGCTGGGGAGTCTACGGTACAAATCTGATCCTTGAGCTTTTGGCGCTGGAACGGAACCCGGTGCTTGCCGCACCGCCCCATCGTCTTGACGTAGATCCGGATATCGCAGCCAAACTCGCGCCAGTTTTCCAACGTCAGGAACACTTGTCGGACCTGTTGGAAAAAACCGGTGTGCTGGAATTTGATTTCCCGGTGCTCCATGCACTGAGAAATGACTTTCAGCCAGCGTTGGCGGACCAGCCGCTGCAAGGCAGCCATAATATCGGCGTTATATTTTTTGAAGACACGGATATTTCGGAAGAGGGCCTGGCCAGGGCCCGAGACTACGACATGATTGTCACCGGCTCCACTTGGAACAAAGAAGTCCTGCAACGGCGGGGATTGGATCACGTGGTGAATGTCTTTCAAGGGATAGACGACTCGTTATTTGTCCGCGCGCCACGGCCCGACACATACGAAGACCGGTTCGTGATCTTTTCCGGTGGAAAACTGGAATACCGCAAAGCGCAGGACGTGGTTATTGCCGCGTTCAGAGAGTTCCGGGAGAATCATCCCGAAGCGCTGTTGATGTTCGCTTGGGCCAATCAATGGCCGGTGATCATGCCGACCATCGCCAATTCACCGTTTGTCGAAGGCCATCCGGAAGTGCTCGCCAACAATGAACTCGCCATTGCGCCGTGGTTGATCGCCAACGGGCTGCCGGAGGACAGTTTTATTGATCTGGGGATGCCAGCCAACAAAGACATGCCCAGATATTTGGCAGCCGCCGATGCCGCGATATTCCCGAACCGGTGCGAGCCCGGCACCAATCTTGTCGCAATGGAGGCCATGGCCGCCAGTGTGCCTTGCCTTATTGCGGCAAATACAGGCCAACTCGATTTGATCGATGAAGGGAATTGTTACCCGCTAAACAAACAAACTCCGGTTGCTCCCTATGAGCCCTATGCGGGTGTCGATGGTTGGCGCGAGCCGGATGTTTTTGAGGTTGTCGAATCCCTGGAATCCCTTTATGCCGACCCGGAAGAGGCGCGCCGCCGCGGCGACTCGGGTGCTGACTTTATCCGTCAGTTCTCTTGGAAGAACCAAATCGAAGCACTTGTCGGGCATATTGACGATTTATATCGGTCCTGATCGAGAATCCTAATCATATTACTATTTTAATTAATTCAAATACTTAGGCGCTTTAGCTGATGTCGAACAAGAAGGATGGCGGACTTTGGGACATGGTCAAAACGATCATCTATGCCGTGATGATCGCTGTCCTTGTCCGCACCTTCGCCTATGAACCGTTCAATATTCCGTCGGGTTCAATGGAGCCTACGCTGGAAATCGGGGACTACCTCTTCGTTTCGAAGTTCTCATACGGCTATTCAAAGCATTCTCTGCCCTTTAGCCTACCGCTCATTCCCGGTCGCATCTTATTTACCGAACCCGAACGTGGGGATGTCGCTGTCTTCAAACTGCCTTCCGACGGCCGAACGGATTACATCAAGCGCATCATCGGCTTGCCGGGCGATAAAATTCAGGTGATCAAGGGTCGGCTGCACATCAATGGTGTGGCTGCGGAGCGCAAACAGGACGGATTTTATATTGATCGAGATTTTCCAGGCGGCGTGCGTCAGATCAGGCAATACGCCGAGACCCTGCCTAATGGTGTCATCCATGCGATCATTGAAGAACTGGGCGACAACGCCCGGCTCGACAACACCGATGTCTATACGGTGCCGCCCGGGCATTATTTCGCCATGGGCGACAATCGGGACAATTCAGAGGACAGCCGCGTCCTGCCGTCGGTTGGTTTTATTCCCAGAGAAAACTTGGTGGGACGCGCCGAAATCCTATTTTTCTCCACCAACGGCGCCGCCGCCTGGTGGGAGGTTTGGAAATGGCCGATTTCCATTCGCTTTGATCGGTTCTTCAAGGATATCATCTAGGCCGAATTTTGAGCCAAGAGGCGGGTGCATGAGCAACAACACTTTGGCGGCACTAGCAGAGGCACTCGGTCATTCCTTCGAGAAACCGGCCTTGCTGGAGCGGGCGCTTACTCACGCAAGTCTCAGCGGCGCCGATGTGGATCGGCTGTCCTCATACGAACGCATGGAGTTTCTGGGCGACAGGGTCTTAGGCCTTGTAATCGCCGAAATGCTGTTGCGTCGGTTTCCCGAAGAACCTGAAGGCGACATCGCCAAACGCCACACGGCCTTGGTGCGGCAAGAATCTTTGGTGCGGGTGGCGGAAATGTTCGATCTCGGCAAGCACATCCTGATGTCGTCCGGTGAGGAGATCACAGGCGGCCGGCAGAACCCCAGCATTCTGGCCGACGTCTGCGAAGCCATTATCGCTGCTTTGTATGTGGATGGCGGTCTGGAGGTCGCACGGGATTTTATCGAAACCCATTGGCGGGAGATGCTGGAAGAAACGCCCGAACCGCCCAAGGATGCCAAAACAGCGCTTCAGGAATGGGCGCAGGGGATCGGGTTGCCGCTACCGGATTATACCGAAACTGGGCGGGACGGGCCGGATCATGAGCCAGAGTTCACGGTCTCCGTCACCCTGGAGGGCTATCCGCCCGTCGAAGCCAAAGGCAGTTCTAAACGCGCTGCCGAACAGGCGGCGGCCGATAAATTTCTGAGCCAATTGGAATTCGCCAATGCCGATGGCTAACGGCACACCAACCAAATGCGGATTTGTCGCCATCATCGGCGCACCCAATGTGGGTAAGTCTACACTGTTGAACCGGCTTGTCGGCGCCAAGGTTTCCATCGTCTCGCCCAAGGTGCAAACGACCCGGACACGGGTCCTGGGTCTCACCGTGAAAGGGCCTGTTCAGCTTATATTCATTGATACGCCAGGTATTTTCGCCCCCCGACGCCGGCTTGACCGGGCGATGGTGGCGGCGGCTTGGGATGGCGCGGGTGATGCCGACCATATTGCCTTCCTTGTCGATGCAGATCGCGGGATTAATCGAAACACCCAGGCCATCATTGATCGCCTTGTGGAGCGTCAGGCGACCGCCGACCTGATCATCAACAAAGTTGACCTGGTGAAAAAACCCGATCTGTTGGCGCTGGCGGATAAGTTGAACCAAACAGGTCTGTTCCGGGAGACCTTCATGATTTCCGCTGAGACCGGCGATGGAGTCGATGGTCTGGCTGAACATTGGGCCTCCATCGTACCAGAAGGACCGTGGTTATTTCCCGAAGACCAGTTATCGGATATGCCCGAACGGCTGCTGGCGGCCGAGATCACCCGGGAAAAGCTCTATCATCAACTTCATCAAGAACTTCCCTACGCGGCAACGGTCGAGACCGAATCCTGGACCGACCAGGAAGACGGCAGCGTGCGCATCGAGCAGGTCATTTACGTACAGCGGGACAGCCAAAAGGCGATTGTCCTGGGTAAAAAGGGGGCACGGATTAAATCCATCGGCGCCGACTCGCGGGCCGAACTGGAAGACATGTTCGGCTGCCGCGTCCATTTGTTTCTTTTCGTTAAAGTTCGGGAAAAATGGGGAGACGACCCGGATCGCTATCGGGATTGGGGGCTTGACTACAACGCCTGATTAATCTTCCGCAAATATTTGACCGGGTATGACAGACGAATAAGGGGCGCTTCAAAAGGAGAGGGGACTATGGGGATTGTAACCGATGTAATTTTGCCGCTGGCATTGGCGTTTATTATGTTTTCGCTGGGTCTGGGACTGACCGTTCAGGATTTCACCCGCGTCGCCAAGCAGCCGAAGGACTTTGTCGTCGGGCTAATCTCACAGATGATCCTACTGCCGGTGGTCGGATTCTTTTTGATCAGTATCTGGCCGGTCTCTCCGGAGATTGCCCTCGGCGTGATGATCATCGCTGCCGCGCCGGGCGGTGTCACCTCCAACATCTTAACCGCTTTCGGTAAGGGCGATGTGGCGCTCTCTATCTCGCTCACCGCGATTGTCAGCCTGCTGTGTGTCATCACCATTCCTCTTATTGTCGTGTATTCTTACACTCATCTTATGGGCGGCAACCTGGAAGGAGAGGTATCTGTCGGCAAAACCGCGGTCAGCGTTTTCCTGATAGTGACCGTTCCGGTGCTGATAGGTCTTGCGGTCCGGCGTTGGGCGGAAGGATTTGCCCTCAAATTTGATGGCCCGGCCCGGAAAACCTCTACCATCCTCTTCTTTATCGTTTTAGCCGGCGCCATCTATCAAGAGCGTGATAACATTGCGGCGTACTATGCGGATGCGGGACTGATCACCTTGGCCCTAAACCTGATCATGCTGGCCCTCGCGTGGTGGCTGGGGGCCATGTTTGGTTCCGGCGTACAGCAACGGATTGCAATTTCCATTGAATGTGGGCTGCAAAACGGCACCCTCGCCATCGCCGTCGGCACCTTGCTTTTCGGCGGCGGTGCAGCGGTCATTCCCGCCGCAACCTATAGCCTGACGATGTTTGGCACCGCGCTTATTTTCATTTGGTGGTTGCGCAAACGGGTCGCTGAGTAAATCCCCGACAATATTTTATTTGGCTCCGCGCCGGATTTATGGCCAAATTTAGCGCTGCCACAACAACAGGGAGGATGATCCATGAAGATATCAGCAATCCTGAAGGGCAAAGGCTCCGACGTCGTCACGGCGAGCCCTGACAGCACCGTACAAGACGTGGCCGATCTCTTGGCCGAAAAAAACATCGGTGCGGTGCTCATCGCTGACGGGGGCAATCGTCTAAAAGGCATTTTGTCGGAACGGGACATCGTGCGCGGCGTCTCTCGGCATCGGGCTAGCCTTTTAACGCTCCCGGCGTCCGATATCATGACCAAAGACGTGTTTTCCTGCTCGCCGGACGAAGAAATGAACCATCTCCGCCGTGAAATGACGGCGCGGCGTATCCGACATATTCCCATCGTGCAGAACGATCAGCTCGTCGGGATCGTCAGTATCGGCGACGTGGTGAAAAACCGCGTGGATGAGTTGGAGAACGAAGCTCAGCAAAGGCGGGATTACATCGCAACCGGTTGAGTCGCTGCTTCAAAACGATCACAGTATGATCTGGTGAGCCGCCCAGTGGCGGGCGGCTCAGACATGTCATAATCAAACAGGGGGAATAGAATGAAATACGAGCCCGGAACATCCGATCATGGTTTGCCGTGGGATCCTTTTAAATCTTGCGTGGTGCCGAGACCCATCGGATGGATTTCCAGCCTGTCCGAAGACGGCGTTCCAAATCTTGCCCCCTATAGCCAGTTCCAGAATCTGGGCTTCAATCCGCCGTACGTCATGTATTCCGCGAATCCACGGCCCGATGGCCGCAAGCACAGTGTGACAAATGCGGAAAACACTCGCGAATTCGTCTGGAATTTAGCGACTTTCGACCTTCGCGACGCCGTCAACAAATCGGCTCAGGAAGTGGATGCGGATGTTGACGAGTTTGAGCTGGCCGGTGTCACCAAAGCGCCGTCCGACATCGTTGCGCCTTTTAGAGTCGCGGAGTCGCCGGTGAACTTTGAATGCGTCTTTCATACGTCCCTGCGGCTGCCCGGAAATGGCCCGGGGGGATTGGGGTCGGCGGATATCGTCATCGGTAGAGTCGTCATGATCCATATAAACGACGATTATATCGGCAAAGACGGCAAACTGGACATTCCCAAGTACAAACCACTGGCGCGAATGGGTTACTACGATTACACCGCTGTGGAGAATGTCTTTACCATCAATCACGCCGGCGGCAATCGTCCGGGCATGGAAGGCCGCACCGGCACCAAGAAACTGGAAGGGGACGGCACGTAATGACGACCTTTGTTCTGGTGCATGGGGCATGGCACGGCGGCTGGTGCTGGAAATTCGTGACGCAGCTGCTGCAAGCACAAGGACATCGGGTGTTTATACCAACGCTAACCGGGCTTGCCGATAAATCCCATTTGCTCACACCGGATATCAATCTGGAGACACACGTCACGGATGTGGTGAACCTGATCAAGTGGGAAGAGCTGGAGGAGGTGGCTTTGTGTGGTCACTCCTATGGCGGTATGGTCATCACCGGGGTGGCCAGTCAAATTCCGGATAAGTTGTCCGCGTTGATTTATCTCGACGCTTTCCTACCGGAACACGGTAAAAGCCTAAGAGACTACACACCGGCCGCCCAGTCAGATGCGACGGCTAAAGCAGCGGCCGAGACCTCCCTGAATACCGTGCCACCGATTCCGGCGGCAAAGTTCCGTATTCGGGATGAAAATCAGGCATGGGTGGACAGCCAATGCACCCCACAACCATTCGGCTGCATGGATCAGCCGGTCAAGCGGACCGTCGTCTTGGAGGACATCGCCAAGTGCACATATATTCGAGCGATGAAACATGACCCCAGCAATTTTATCCAGTTCCAAGAACTGACCGACGCCGACCCTCGCTGGCACTGCCGTACTGTTGACAGCGGTCATGACGTGATGGTCGATGATCCCGAGGAGCTCGCCGAGCTTCTTGTCGAAGCGGCGGCATGAACTGGACCGACGACGGCATTGTCCTCTCCGCCCGAAAACATGGCGAAACATCCCTCATCGTTACACTGCTGACGGCTGTACACGGCGCCCATTCGGGATTGGTCCGGGGCGGCGCCGGCAAGCGCGCCCGCGGTATTTACGAAGCGGGCAACTTCGTGACCGCAGATTGGCGGGCCCGGTTGGAAGACCATCTCGGCGCCTATATCTGCGAATTAACGTCACCGAACGCCGCACCGGTCCTGGGTGATGCGCTCAAACTTGCCGGGCTATCATCCGCCTGCGCGGTGACCGAACGCGCCTTGCCCGAACGTGAGCCCATGCCGGAGATATTCGCCTCCCTCCACGCCTTAATCGAAGCATTAGAAGATGATAACTGGATATCCCGCTACGTCGCCTGGGAGTTGGACCTGCTTACGCAACTCGGATTCGGTCTCGATCTGACGGCCTGTGCGGCGACAGGCACCAGTGACAATTTAGTGTACGTGTCGCCAAAGTCGGGACAAGCCGTCTCCGAAGACGCAGGGCGTCCGTATCATGACAGAATGTTACCACTGCCTAAGTTTCTGAAGTCCTTGGAATTACAGGAGGATGTACGGGCAGAGGAGTTGGTGAAGGGTCTGGAACTCACAGGTTATTTTCTGGACCGCCACGCCTTCATCCATCATAAAACCGGTGCTCCGTCGGCCCGGACGCGACTTGTTGACCGTGTGAAACAATTAGCTACTATATCTGGTAGCTGAAGACACCTTGTCCCTGAGGAAATTATGAACGAAATGACCTTGCCCGATGGTTCTGGGGGAGATATTCGCGACACGCGCCTGGCCGATGCGATCAGTGAACGCTATCTCTCGTACGCACTTTCCATCATTATGTCTCGCTCGCTACCCGATGTGCGGGACGGCCTCAAACCGGTGCACCGGCGGCTGTTATACGCCATGCGTCAACTCAAACTTGACCCTTCCGGCGGCTACAAGAAATGCGCTCGCGTGGTTGGTGACGTCATCGGTAAGTATCACCCGCATGGTGATCAGGCGGTCTATGACGCACTGGTGCGTCTGGCCCAGGATTTTGCTGTCCGGTATCCGCTGATCGACGGACAGGGGAACTTCGGCAATGTGGATGGCGATAACGCCGCCGCCATGCGGTATACCGAAGCACGTATGACCGAGGTCGCCAAGGCGTTGCTGGAAGGTATCGATGAAGACGCGGTCGATTTTCGGGAAACCTATGACGGGGAGGAGAAAGAACCCTTCGTCCTGCCTGCGGCGTTTCCAAACCTGCTGGCCAACGGTGCAGCCGGCATCGCCGTCGGTATGGCGACCAGCATTCCGCCGCACAATGTGGGGGAGATCTGCGATGCATTATCCCATCTGATCAAGTTCCCCAACGCCACCATCGGCAAACTGGTGGATTTTATTCCTGGTCTGGAGTTCCCCACCGGCGCCAGGTTGGTCGAAGACCGGGCCGCGGTGGTGGCTGCTGACAAAACGGGCGGGGGCGGCGTCCGCATTGGAGCCAGGTGGAAAAAGGAAAATTTGGGCCGTGGCCAGTACCAGATCGTCATCACGGAAATTCCATATCAGATCCAGAAATCCCGGCTGATCGAAAAAATCGCTGAGCTATTAAACGCCCGCAAATTGCCTATGCTCAACGACATCGTGGATGAATCAGCTGAAGACGTACGTATCGTGCTGGAGCCGAAAAACCGCACGATCGATCCGGACATGCTGATGGAGCAACTGTTCAAGCAGACCGATCTGGAGGCACGCTTCAGCCTCAATATGAACGTGATCGACGCGGACAACACGCCGAGAGTGATGGACCTTCGCGATGTGCTGCAGGCCTTCCTGGACCACCGGCTGGATGTGCTGGTCCGGCGTTCCAAGTTCCGATTGGGCAAGATCGAAACCCGCCTGGATATGTTGGAAGGTTACCTTAAAGCCTACCTCAACCTGGATGAAGTTATCCGTATCATTCGTGAAGAAGACGACGCGAAGGCCGGTCTGATCAAGGCGTTCAAGCTAACAGAAACCCAGGCCGACGCCATCCTCAACATGCGGTTACGCAGCTTACGACGGCTTGAAGAAATGGAGATCAAGACCGAACACGATGCGCTGACGAAGGAACGGGCCGCCCTCAATAAACTCCTCAAGGACAAGAAACTCCGATGGAAACGGATCGCCGACGAGGTCAAAGAGATCAAAAAGAACTTCGGCGGTAAGGACGAATTGGGCAAACGACGCACTGAAATTGGGGAAGCCCCGCCGGTCATCGACGTGCCGGTCGAGGCCTTCATCGAGAAAGAACCCATCACGGTCATCTGCTCAGATAAAGGCTGGATTAAAGCGGCCAAGGGGCATCTAGAGGATGTGTCCGAGGTTAAGTACAAGGACGGCGACCGGGGCAAGTTCGCCTTCCACGCGGAGACCACTGACAAGGTCCTGGTGTTCGCCACAAATGGCCGCTTCTACACGTTGTCCTGCGACAAGCTGCCGGGTGGCCGCGGCTTTGGGGAGCCGGTCAGGCTGATGATCGATCTCGGCAACGAGCACGACTTGGTCAATCTCTTCCTGTTCAAGCCTGAAGAGAAATTCCTGGTAGCATCGAGTGCCGGGCGCGGCTTTGTCGTGAAATCCGAAGACGTGATGGCGCAGACCAAAGGCGGCAAGCAAATCCTCAACGTCAAAGGCGACGATGAAGCGGCGGCTGTCTGCCGGGTAGAAGGCGATCACGTGGCAGTCATCGGTGAGAACCGCAAGCTGCTGCTGTTCCCCTTGGACGAAGTGCCGGAGATGACCCGGGGCAGGGGAGTGATCCTGCAACGCTACAAGGACGGCGGGCTGTCCGACGTTAAAACCTTTACCCTGGAAGAGGGGCTCACCTGGAAAACCGGCGACAGAAACCGCACCGAAACGGACTTGATGGCTTGGCAAGGTAAGCGGTCACAAGCCGGTCGTCTGCCGCCCAAGGGCTTTTCTAAAGTAAACAAGTTCTAAGCTTTCGGCCCATTTGACTTCGATCAGAGCCAAGGATAAAACCGGCGCTCAACGGATATCACGCTTTTAAGGAATGCGGATCATGAACACTGCCATCGGTACGACGCCGACGTTGCTTTCAACACTTTGGCCGGCCGCTGAAAAGAGCTGGCTCAAAATGATCCTGCTTGCCCTTGCTGGTTCCGTTCTGTTGACAATCTCGGCCAAGATCCAAATTCCGTTCTATCCTGTCCCGATGACCATGCAGACCTTCGCCGTCCTGGTGATCGGCATGGCGTTCGGCTGGAAATTGGGCGCGGCAACGGTGCTGCTCTATTTAGTGGAAGGCGCCTTGTGGCTTCCGGTGTTTGCTGGCACCCCGGCAAAGGGCATTGGACTAGCCTATATGTCCGGTCCTACCGGTGGCTATCTGATTGGTTTCCTGATCAGCGCCGGGTTCCTGGGCTATCTCGGCGAGAAAGGCTTTGACCGCGGTATCGCCTCAACCCTTGTGGCGATGATTGCCGGCACCGCAATCATATTTGTTTTTGGATTTGCCTGGTTAGCGCACTTAATCGGCGCGGAAAAAGCCTACACGTTTGGTGTAGCGCCATTCTTCTGGGCGGCCGCCTTCAAGATTTTACTCGCAGCCTTGGTGTTGCCTGGTTGCTGGCGCTATCTAGGCCGGCGCAGCGAACGCACAATTTCGGAATAGGATTTTACCTGGCGTAGCTGAACGGCAGCAGGCGGGAGTTCCAATACGCCTGGTCCGACACTTTCGACCAGGTAATCGATTTCGTCCGGAAATCTAGGAAGCTTTTGAAGACTCGACCGGTCAGTTCATCCGCCGACGCGACCTCTTGCACAACTTCACCAGAGGCCGATCCGATGGCGTTCATCAGCTCATCTGAAAACCGGCGAAGATTTAGATTATGCTTCCGGCGCAACGTATCAAGCGCCTCAATATTTTTGGCGTTGAATTCTGATAAAACCTCGCCGGTTTCGGCCGACGCGGCGGTCTTGATGATCTCCTGATGTTCGTTGGAGAGCGATTCCCAAAGCTTCAGATTGATGGCGGACGAGAGCGTCGTGCCGGGCTCATGGAAGCCCGGGTAGTAATAAAACCGGGCGATCTTGTGTAGGCCGAAATTCATATCGAGCCACGGGCCAAACCATTCCGCCGCGTCCAACTCGCCTGACCTCATGGCAGGAAATATTTTGTTGATCGGCAGCGAAACCCGCGTGGCGCCGATCTTTTCTAAAACCAGGCCGCCAAAGCCCGGCAGCCGGATTTTCAACCCCTGCATATCAGCCAATGTATCGACCTGCTTATTGAACCAGCCTCCCATTTGCATGCCCGTGTTACCGACCATGAAAGGTTTGACGCCAAATGACCGGCCCAGTTCATCCCACAGTTTCTGGCCACCACCAAAATTGATCCAGGCCTGTTGTTCGCTGGCTGTTAAACCGAAGGGAACTGACGCGAAAAAATTGAATGCCCGGGAATGCTGCTGCCAGTAATAATCGATGCCGTGATACATGTCGGCCTTGCCGTCGGACACGGCCTTCAACAAATCCGGCGAAGAGACAAACTTGCCGCGGCCGTGAACATTGACCTTCAGCGCCCCGCCGCTCATGCGGGTGATCCGCTCCCCCAGACGCGCCGCAGCGGTGCCCAAGCCCGGAAAATTCTCCGGCCAGGCTGTGACCATGTTGATTTCTTTGATCCCCTGAGACAGGGCAGGGGTGGCCAACGCCATTGTGCCAACCGCACCCGTGGCGCCCACCGTCTTTATGAAATCACGACGTTTCATCGCTCTATGAACGTTGATGTTCCCTCGCGTCCGGTTTACCGGACAAATTTTTACCGACTTGCGTCCGCTATTCCGCCGCGATGTCCGGCGAGTAATTTTCGATCAAGGACCAGCTGTTGCCGTCATAATATTCGAGCGGCTGGAACTTGTCCTTGTACGCCATTTTTTGACTGCCGCTGATCCAATAGCCCAGATAGACATAGGGCAGGCCTTGGAGGGCCGCCTGATCAATTAAATTCAAAATAATGTAGGTGCCCAAACTGCGTTTGCGGAGCGCCGGATCAAAGAAGCTATAAACTGCCGACAAGCCATCTCCCATAACGTCCACCAGGCATGCGCCGACCAACCGATTATCTTCCGGCAGCCGGTATTCCAACACGATCGTCTCGACCGGTGTTTCCTCGATCAAAGATTGGAAATCATAAAAGTCCATGGTCGCCATATCACCGCCGGTATGCCGGAAGTCCTGATAGTCCGAAAACAGTTCATACTGTTCGGACGTCGCACGGCTCGGTCGCACTTCGACCAGTAGATCGGCATTGGCTTTTAACACCCGGCGTTGTGAATTACTGGGCCGGAACTCATCGACCGTCGTACGCACGGCAAGGCAGGCGTTACATCCATGGCAGATTGGCGCATAGACCAGTCCGTGGCTACGCCGAAATCCGACCCGCGACAGTGTGTCATGTAGGGACAGTGCATCCCGGCCAGATAGCTCTGTCACCATGCGGCGCTCCACTTGACCTTCGAGATAAGGGCAAGGCATGGGCGCGGTCACGAAAAAAGATGTGGGACGATGGGTAAGACTATGTTTCATGAATTCATCATTTACTCAGGTGCGCTGGGATTCTCCCGTATCGTAATGCCAGTAGCAGCTGGTGAAGGCTTCCTTGATAACTCTTCTCCGCCGCCACCCAGAACGTTAACGACTACCGTACCCGAAAAATAATCGTGGAGACAACGCCTCGAATTGGAAAAAAACGCAACGAGGACAATCAACCATGCCGTGAGCGCGATGGAGGCATAAAACAACAAGGTCAGGATCAGAGCGTGGGGGAGTTCCGGATAATCACCGGAGCTCCATATTCGGACTTCCAATTTCATTGTCCGCATGCCCAAGGTGGCATGCCGGGGGCCACCGATGAGGATGGCGTGGTAAGCGAAGGGGATAAATAGCAATAGCAACCCCGTAACACCGAAGGACAGACCGAAAGTCATTATCCCCAAAATGAACGAAGCGACGGCGACAATCCCTACCAGACAGGCAACGATCACGATATCGATCAAATAGGCGGCAACTCGGCGAAAGATCAGCCCCTCGTAAAGTTCCGGATGGCGCAGCGGATCAAGTTCGGGCGTCGGGCGGGAGAGTTGATTATTCGTGTCGCTCAAAACGGTCCTTTCGACGGTGCAAACGACTTCAAGTCAAAAAGGTACGGCAAGATTGTGGCGTTTGTGCCTCTGGTCAACGCGGCGGTTCTTGGCCTTCTTCAGCATCAGGGCTCACAGCCGAACCACGGAGGAGCACAATGCTCAATCGGCGATTGCGTGGACTGGCGGGGTCTTCAACTTCCGCAAAACTGGGCCGCACGTCGGAGCCGAGAACTTTGCGCGCAAATTCGACGGATACCTGCGGGGCGTATCCCTGCATATGGGCGACGATGCCGACTTTGATGCATTCCATATACTTCGCATCAGCTGCATACGTCGCTTCCAGCGCCTTGGCCATCGGACCGACCATACCGTAAGCCATCAGGATACCAAAGAAGGTACCCACCAAAGCGCCACCGATCAGATGCCCCAGAACTTCTGGCGGCTCGGTAATCGAACCCATGGTGTGAATAACGCCCAACACCGCGGCCACAATACCCAGGGCCGGGAATGCTTCACCCATATTGGTCCAGGCGGCGGCGATTTCATGCTGTTCGTTGTGGTGGGTGTCCAACTCCTGATCTATGACCGCTTCCACTTCATGGGACGTGCTCGCGCCTAGGGTTAGTAGCCGCAAATAGTCGCACAGGAATTCCACCGCGTGGTGATCACCGGAAAACGTCGGGAACTTGCTAAAGATCGTACTATCTTCGGGTTTCTCAACATGGCTTTCTAGGGCCAAATCGCCCTTGCTCTTTGCCAGCCGAAAAACGGAATAGAGAACCGCAAGAAGTTCCAGATAGGAATCCTTCTTATACTTGGAGCCTTTGATGATGGTGCCGAAGGAACCAAAAAAACCGCCGAGGACACGTTTGGGGCTGGCGATGACAAATTGACCGATGGCAGCGCCACCGATAATGACAAACTCAAAGGGTTGCCAAAGAACGTCCAGGTGGCCGCCGAGGGCGAGATACCCTCCACCCACGCTGCCAAACACCACGATTAGACCAATGATGAAAAACATCGAACGGCCTCTGTTCCCTTTACGCTATCATCGACCCGTGATCGATGTTCTAGTTCATTGAATTTATTTTCAAAATTCAACTACAATTTTGGCGAACATCCTGCCAAACGGCATTTCGTTCGCCGAAACAACATACCCAAAGAAAGTATTCTATCAAGAGTCCCGATACAAAAATGATCACAATTTTTGTGAATTACACCCCAGAAATCTTAATAATTCAAAAAATCGGTCCTGCAACTCCGATAAACACCCTAGATAAAGCACTCTCCGGCTTCTACTGAAAGCACCTTAACGGCCTTGGTATGAAGAGTGTATTAGGGAGCCGCGCTAAAGGCATAGGTAATGCCCGTAGGGGACTTGATTCGCCCGATGGTCACATACTTGCCATCATGCCACAGTGGAAAGAAATCTCCATAGTTCGGGGACAACAAATTGCCTGACTGTCCTGTACCTATGACAAAACGTGAATTCCTTAAGTTCGACAGATCGTAAATCCCTCGAAATCCGCCTCCGTGAACTTCCGTGTAAGGCGAGCGCGAGGACGGCCGGGTGGCGGCGCGCTTGACCGTGTAATCACCACCCGAATCCGGGGCTGAAAAATCCGCCAGCCCTGCGAGACTCGGGATGTTGTGAAACAGCGGGTGCGCCATTTCGACCCGGTGCACCTGCCCCCAAATCCGACCGTTAGCTTCAACAATGGCAGTGCCCAGGGATCTGTCCAGCAGATCACCACAGGTCTCTTGCGTGTCCGCCGTTGAGATATCATCGCACCAAAGGTGATTGATCTGCAAAACGCTCTTCACGAACGTGGGCCTGTAGCCCCAGTAGGCATGGAGTTCATTTGCCAGATCGTCCTTGTAAAGCAGCCGGTTGAACTCCCGAAGCCAGGCATAGAACAGCATTGGCGCATGCTGCTTCTTATCGGCAGAATAGTCCCACGCCTTCAAAGTTTCCAAGGCTGTCTGAGTTTCGGCTGTCGGCGACACGCCCTTCAACATTAGGGGCAACAGATCGGCGGCCATGGCGGAGACCACATCCAACTGAATGGCCGCGCTGGTGTCCAGATCATGCTTGGCGGTTCTGGCCAGCAGCTCCTCAATCCGTTGCGCCCGATAAGGTGGCGACCAATGCCTGCCCAAGGGGTAGGGATAGCCCGGACCTATGACCCGGTTATTCGCTGTCACGATCTTCCCGCTGGCTGGATTTTCGCTTTTGGGCAAATCCACCACTGGGACATATCCGGTCCAGCCATAGTCTCCGGACCACGCACGGCTGGCAAAAAAGCCATCGCCCTTTTTTCGGATTGGTATCTTACCGGCAGCGATATAGCCGATATCTCCGTCGATTGTGGCATAGGAAATATTCTGCTGTGGACTGGTGAGAAGAGACGCCGCTTCGACAAACTGTCCGGCATTTCGGGCGAGATTGATCCGGTACAAGGCCTCGGGAGAGGTGTCACCGTCTTCCAGGAAGACAGCTTTCAATGCGAAACTATGCCGGAATTCCGGGCTGGGACTATTCTGCAGGCCCGGCGTATTGACGTCGCTCAGCATCGGTCCGTTCCGGCTCCTTGCGACGGGGATATCAACGGCGCCTTGGCCCTTGATGTAGAGTCGTTCGGTGCTGAGTTCAAATGGCGCATAGCCACCGTCGGCCTCGTAGGTCCGGCGGGCGCCATCGGGTGAACGTTCAACAAAAACATCCGCCTGATCCGACTGGGTTGCCGTAAATCCCCAAGCCACGTATCCATTGTGGCCCAAAACGACATAGGGAACCCCTGGCGCGGTCACGCCGACGATCTCCCGGTCTGGAAGTTCGATCCGCACCAAATACCACAAGATCGGCGCCCGGTAGCGCAGATGGGGATCATTCGCCAGGAGGGGTGCGCCCGACTTAGTGCGCGCACCCGACAGCACCCAGGAATTAGACATGCCGCGTGGATCGCCTATTTCATCAGACACTTCAGCAAACACTTGATCGCTAACTGCCGGGACGGCTTCGGCCCGTCTGCGGTCATCGGGGACAATAAGCGGTCCGTCTTCCGGATAGCCGGGCCAGAGCTGTTCAATTTGTGTAGGTGTCAGTTTCCGGGAAAGGCGCAGGCGCAAAAACTCATCCACATAGGTGCGAGAGAACCGATAGGCCATCAACTTTCCCCACAAAAGCGTATCGGTTATTTGCCAAGCTTCCGGACGATAGCCGAGCAGGACAAACTCCAAGGGTAGAGCATCCCGATTTTGCTTCAGCCATAAATTTACGCCTTTTGCGTAAGCGTCGAGATGCCGTTTGACGTCCGGCGCAAGCGTTTCCGCCATCCGGCTGACATTGCGCATTAGCCCTAACTTTCGCATTCGCCGGTCAATGTGTTGTGCCCTGCTTCCAACGATTTCCGACAACCGGCCGGCGCCGGATCGCCGCATAGCGTCCATTTGCCATATGCGGTCGCGAGCGTGGATAAATCCCAAGGCAAACCCGGCATCTTCTATTGTGCGGGCCTTGATGTGGGAAATGCCGCGCCCATCCATGTGAATGCGAATATCGCTACTGATCCCCCGGACGGTGAAAGTCTGACTCCCATGAGGTAGAGACGACAACATCGACCCCGCGCTGCCTGCGGCCAAAATGCTGCCGATTCCAAGGCAGAGAGCCAAAAAATACCTAATCTTTTTCATTTTCCGATACTGCCATGATTCCACGGTGAAACAAACAAAGCGGATGAAATCCCATGAACTCGCTAGAAAATTTCGCCAACCTCTTGTTTTTTGACGGACTAGTCCCGATATCTGGCTGAGGAATAGGGTTTTCGACCGTATTCCGTCGAATTTACGAATAGGCCTCAGGTCCGGAGAAACACTATGAACTAATTGGCTGTCATTGACGAAAGCAGGGAACTGCACACACATTCGGAGACGGAACAGGACGAGTTTGTCACGTTCAAGATCGACGGGCAGTTGTTCGGTGTCCAAGTGCTCAATGTTCAGGACATTTTAAAGCCCCAGGACATCGCTTTTGTTCCTTTGGCGCCACCTGAAGTGAAAGGCTCGATCAACCTTCGAGGACGGATTGTCACCGTCATTGATGTCCGTGTCCGGCTAGGTCTGCCGCCGCTAGAAGATGATACCACCAGCATGGGTGTGACCGTCGAGTTGAACCACGAACTCTACACGCTCATGGTGGATCAGATTGGTGAAGTGCTCCGCCTGCCGGTGGATGACAGAGAAAACGTGCCCAGCACATTGAACGCCCAGTGGAAGACTTTCGCGGACGGCATTTTCAAGCTCGACGACCACCTGATGGTGGTGCTGGATATCGAGAGGCTTCTCAGTAAAGCCAGTTAATCCCTAACCGGATTTCAGCAGACGGCAAGCCTCCACCGCCATATAGGTGAGAATGCCGTCGGCCCCGGCGCGCTTGAACGCAATCAGGCTCTCCAAGACGACTTTGTCGTTGTCCAGCCATCCGTTGTTGGCGGCGCCTTTCAGCGATGCATATTCCCCACTGACCTGATAGGCGAAGGTGGGCACGCCGAATTCGTGTTTGATCCGATAGACTATGTCCAGATAGGGGAGGCCGGGTTTGACCATGACCATATCCGCCCCTTCATCGATATCCTGCGCCACCTCACGGAGAGCTTCGTCGGAATTTGCCGGATCCATTTGATAGGTCTTCTTGTCTCCCTTCAACGCGCCGCTGGAGCCAATGGCATCCCGGAACGGGCCATAAAATGCAGAGGCGTATTTGGCGGCATAGGACATGATCCGAACATTCTGGTGTCCCGCATCGTCCAGCGCCTTACGGATGGCGCCAACCCTGCCGTCCATCATGTCGGAAGGTGCGATAACATGGCAGCCAGCGTCGGCCTGTACCACAGACTGCTTGCAGAGCAGTTCAACGGATTCGTCATTGAGGATGTGCCCATCCACCACCAGACCGTCATGCCCATCGCTGTTAAACGGATCTAGAGCGGCATCGCAGACAATGCCCACCTCGGGGCAGGCGCGGCGGATTTCCCGGATCGACCGGCACACGAGGTTCTCGGGGTTATAGGCTTCGCGCGCGTCTGGGGTTTTCGCTGTCGGATCGACTTCCGGAAATATGGCGAATGCCGGCACGCCAAGTTCCGCCGCTTCGCCCACAACCTCGCCAAGTAAATCCACTGAAATCCTGTTTACTCCGGGCATGGATGGCACAGGGTCGCGTCGTCCTTCGCCTTCGCCGACGAAAATAGGCAAGATAAAATCATCGGGCGTCAGAACGTTTTCTGCGACCATACGACGTTGCCAATCCTCACGCCGATTGCGCCTTAATCTGGTTGTTGGGTACCGGCCCAGTGCCATGGCAAACCTCTAACTCTAAACATAGTAAAAGAGAGACTAAATCGCGGCTAACTTAGTGGAACCAACCCTTAAACCTCAAGCTGGATATGACGCGCAATCAAACTTTGTTGAAATATTTTTAACTGAATAAGCTTATGCTGCTATTAGAAGAGAGTTGCCAATCGCCCGGGAATCAAGAAATAGTTCGGCCATGGCGTACGACCATATTCATTTACCGGAAGTCCTGTTCGAGTTCGTCAAACAGGGACGATACGTCAAAGTCATGGCGGTGGATCCCAAGACCGGCACCGAAGTTGCAATAGTCGGCGATGCCAGCGCGACAAAGAAAAGACTTCAAAATCTCGCCATCCAAAAACTTAAATACGTACTTGCCAAAAAACAGACTGAGTCTTCAGGTCGGAATGAAATCGTTGCTTAATACGTTTTTTCAATGCGTTATTGAAAATTTTTAATCTAAATTATCAGTGAATATATTGGACTAACGGCCGCGACCGGATCCTTTACCCAGCCCAATCGACTTTGCAAATTCGGAACGCTTCTTAGCGTAATTGGGTGCGACCATCGGGTAGTCCGGCGGGAGATTCCATTTCTCCCGGTACTCCCCGGGGGTCATGTTGTAATTCGTGCGAAGATATCGCTTCAACATTTTGAGCTGTTGTCCGTCCTCGAGGCAAATAAGGTAATCCGGCGTAATAGATCGGAGAACGGGAACAGCAGGCTTTTGATCAGTTCGATCGGACGCATGAATTCCCCCATCGCCGAGGGACTTCAACGCACCAAACACGGTATTTATCACATCCGACAGTTGATTTGACTGTAGCTCATTGTTTCCAACGTAAGCAGCGACAATCTCGGTGGATAGGCGAAGTAATTCCTCCGTCTGAACCGGTTGTTCGTTATCTTTTGGCATTAAATTCCCCCTGCGCGAGACGACGATACCGCCTCTAAAATTATTAGATCAGATAAATACAATCCCTAGGAACAATTCAAGCAATATTGTAAAAAGGCAAATATTCTATCTTATGTTTACCCAATACAGACTATAGGATTCTATAGCTGTACAATATTCTCCGATCTATAAGCCTTAACAGTATAGATTGTAATTGCTATCTCGCTTTCAGAAAATTTCATCAATCACCCCAACATTTTGAATTACGCCGATTTGTAGTGTCGTATTGGCATTTGTCGGCGAGATATGGTATGGAGAGGCCGAAAATCACCGTTGCCGCTATCGTACCGAGGGGGAAATCTTGAGCGAAGCCATCGCAATCGCCTGCGATCACGCCGGTTTTGACTTAAAACAACGGTTGAGCGGTTACCTCACCGCACAAGGATATCACCTAATTGACCTGGGAACGGATGGACCAGAGTCGGTCGATTACCCGGATTTCGCCCATGCTTTAGCGGCCACAATTCGCGACGGACGGGCCGATCGGGGTGTTCTTGTGTGTGGCAGCGGCATCGGCATCAGTATCGCCGCCAACCGGCATCCGGAAATTCGCGCCGCACTGATCCATGATTCTCTGGGAGCGCGCATGTGCCGGCTGCACAACGATGCAAATGTCATTGTGTTTGGTGGCCGGATGATCGGCGCCGACGTGGCGGAAGATTGTCTGAACGAATTTTTGACCACCGAATTCGAAGGCGGACGGCACCAGCGAAGGGTCGACAAGCTCTCCAATCCGGCCAGCAACTAGAAAAAAGATTAGAAAGGAAAAATAAGAATGTCCCTGGCAGACCAGCAATCGGCGGAGACCGCGGATCGCTTTTTTAATGAGGCTCTTGAGAGCGCGGACAAGGAAGTGTTCGACGCGATCAAGCGAGAGCTCGGCCGTCAACAGGATCAGATCGAATTGATCGCCTCGGAAAACATCGTCTCTAAGGCCGTGCTGGAGGCGCAGGGGTCGGTGCTGACCAACAAATACGCCGAGGGATACCCGGGCCGCCGCTATTATGGCGGCTGTGAATTCGTCGATGTCGCCGAAGAACTTGCGCGGGAACGCGCTAAACAACTATTCGGCTGCGAGTATGCAAACGTACAGCCGCATTCGGGCTCTCAGGCCAACCAGGGCGTGATGATGGCTCTTTTAAAACCCGGCGATACGATCATGGGGATGTCTCTAGCGGCCGGCGGACACCTGACCCACGGTGCGCCGCCCAATCAATCAGGTAAGTGGTTCAATGCCGTGCAATATGGTGTGCGCAAACAAGACGCGCTTATCGACTTTGATGAGGTTGCGGCGCTGGCCCGAGAACACAAACCAAAGCTAATCGTGGCGGGTGGCTCCGCCTATCCCCGGATCATCGACTTTCCCAAGTTTCGTGAAATCGCGGATAAGGTCGGCGCGATCTTCATGGTCGACATGGCCCACTTCGCCGGACTGGTGGCCTCTGGTCATCATCCGAGCCCGTTTCCACATGCCGATGTGGCCACCACGACCACCCATAAAACTCTGCGCGGTCCCAGAGGCGGGATGATCCTCACCAACGATGAAGAGATATCTAAAAAGGTCAATTCGGCAATCTTCCCTGGCCTGCAGGGTGGACCGCTGATGCACGTAATCGCGGCCAAGGCCGTGGCTTTCGGCGAAGCGCTTCGGCCCGAATTCAAGTCTTATTCCCAAAACGTCATCGACAATGCAAAGACCCTAGCCGCGAAATTAGGCGAGCGGGGCTGCGACATTGTCTCTGGCGGTACGGACACGCATTTGATGCTTGTTGATCTCCGGCCCAAGGGGCTTACCGGCAAGGTGGCCGAGGCCAGCATGGAAAACGCCGGGATCACCTGCAACAAGAACGGCATTCCGTTTGATCCGGAAAAGCCGGCGATAACGTCTGGTGTGCGGCTCGGAACCCCGGCCGGCACCACCCGCGGATTTGGACTGTCAGAGTTTTCTCAGATCGGCGATCTCATTGCAGATGTGCTTGATGGCCTCGCGGCTAATCCCGACGACAATAGCTCTACCGAACAAGAGGTGCGGGCGCGGGTCTTAGACCTGTGCCAGCGGTTCCCGGTGTATCCGGACGCCTGATAGAAGTTAGGCGACACGAACAGAAGTTCTATGAAAGGATAAACACAATGCGCTGTCCATTCTGCGGTCATCCCGACACCCAAGTGAAAGACTCACGTCCGACGGAGGACAACGCCGCCATCCGCCGGAGACGATCCTGCACGGAATGTGGCGCAAGATGGACTACGTTTGAGCGTGTCCAATTGCGCGAGCTGACCATCTCCAAAAAGGAGGGGAAGAAAGAGCCTTTTGAGCGGGAAAAACTTACCCGGTCCTTAAAGATCGCACTGCAAAAACGCCCCGTGGATGAAGAGCAGATCGAACGCATTTGCAACAGCATCCAACGCCGGCTGGAAAGCCTGGGAGAGAACGAAGTTCCGTCCAAGGTCATCGGTGAAATGGTGATGGATGTGTTGGCTGATCTTGATACGGTCGCCTATGTGCGGTTCGCCTCGGTGTATCGGAACTTCCGGGAGGCGAAAGATTTCGAAGCCTTTGTAGGAACCTTGAGTGACGAACCCGTCGAAGACTGATCCGGCGGACCCGCGACACAGAGATCACATGATAACGGCCTTGTCTCTGGCGAGACGAGGCGTCGGCAACACCTGGCCCAATCCATCGGTCGGGTGCGTTTTGGTCAGGGAGGGACGAATTGTTGGCCGCGGCTGGACACAACCGGGCGGACGCCCTCACGCCGAAGTGCTGGCGCTTGCGCACGCAAGAGAGGCCGCGCGTGGCGCCACAGTGTACGTAACGTTGGAGCCCTGCAACCATCAAGGCGAGTCCCCCCCGTGCACAGAAGCCTTAATTAATGCCGGCGTCGCAAAGGTCTATGCCGCGATCACCGACCCTGATAAACGGGTGTCCGGCACTGGCATTCAGCGGTTGCGAGACGCCGGCATTTGGACGGAGGTTGGTTTCGAAGAAGTTGCCGCCCGGCAGATTAACGAGGGCTTCTTCCGTCGCATTCATGAAGGCCGGCCTTACATTACTCTGAAAACAGCGACGACCCTGGACGGCAAAATTGCCACCCGGACCGGTGAAAGTCAGTGGATTACCGGCCCGGGTGCGCGATCAGCAGGGCACTTTCTGCGTGCCGAGAACGACGCCATCCTGGTCGGCAGCGGCACGGTGGCTGCTGATGATCCAACGCTCACCTGCCGCTTGCCCGGCATCGATAATGGCAGACGACCCCGGATTGTTCTCGACAGCCGGTCGCGGCTGCCGATCGAGTCGAACCTTGTAAAATCGATCGCGGAAGCCCCGCTCTGGCTCGTCACAAAGTCTGATCACTCGGATGACGCTATTTCGGCCTACGAAAATCAGGGGGCCACAGTTATCCGGGTCGGCACGGATGAGGCTGGTTTGCTGGATCTGAACCAAGTGATGGCTGAATTGGCTGGCCGGGGACTGACGAGGATTCTGGTCGAAGGCGGTGGAATTTTGACCGCATCTCTGTTCAAGTTGGATTTGATTGACCAAATAGCCTGGTTCCGGGCGCCTACACTGTTAGGAGATGATGGCAAGGCCGCCGTTGAAGCGCTGGATATCTCACAGCTGGTCGACATGCGCCGGTTTGAGCGTATCTATTATGCCGAGTTTGATGGAGATGGCTTGGAAATCCTGGCGAGAAGGCGTTAACTACCACACATGTTTACCGGCATTGTCACCGATCTGGGCGAGGTGAAGGAAATCACGGAAGGCGGGATTGCCCGTTTCGTGATTCAGACCTCTTATGACATGGAGAGCGTCGACATGGGAGCCTCCATCGCCTGCTCCGGCGCCTGTTTGACCGTCGTCGATAAAGGGGCCGGTTGGTTTGCCGCAGACGTCTCGGAGGAGACCCTGGACAAGACCACCATGGGCAGTTGGACCGCCGGCACCAAAATCAATTTGGAGCGAGCGCTGAGAGTCGGCGACGAGCTGGGAGGTCATATCGTTTCCGGTCATGTAGACGGAGTCGGCCAGATCGTCTCTATCACAGAAGAAGGGGACTCTCTTCGGTATGTCTTTTCCGCGCCGGAAAGCCTGGCCAAGTACATTGCCTCCAAAGGGTCGATCACCATTGACGGGGTTTCGCTTACAGTGAATGAGGTCGACGGCTGTGAATTCGGCGTCAACATCATTCCTCATACCCAGAGCGTCACGACGTTCGGGTCACTCATAGCCGGGGATCGGGTAAATCTGGAAATTGACATGCTTGCGAGGTATGTTGCGCGGCTTTTTGACAAGGACTGAACAGATGGATGGCCCGGAACAAACCTTCAATGACTATCTCGCCTCGATCGATGAGATCATGGACGATGTTCGTAACGGCAGGATGATTATTCTGGTCGATGACGAGGATCGAGAAAATGAGGGCGATTTGGTAATACCGGCGCAGATGGCGACGCCCGACGTGATCAACTTCATGGCCACCCACGGCCGTGGCCTGATTTGCCTTGCTCTGACCCGCGAGCGGGTTCAGGAATTGGGTTTGCCGCCGATGGCGCAAACCAATACCAGCCGGCACGAAACAGCGTTTACGATTTCCATCGAAGCCAAAGAGGGAATCTCAACGGGCATCTCTGCGCCCGACCGTGCCCGCACCGTGGCAGTCGCCATTGATCCGACCAAGGGACAGGACGATATCAGCACGCCGGGACACGTGTTCCCGCTAGCCGCCCGTGATGGCGGCGTTTTGGTCCGCACCGGGCATACCGAGGCCGCCGTGGATATTGCTCGTCTGGCGGGGCTCTACCCGGCGGGCGTGATCTGCGAGATCATGAAGGATGACGGTACCATGGCGCGTATGCCCGATCTGGTCGCCTTCGCGCAGAAACATAATCTCAAAATCGGCCGCATCGCCGATTTAATTGAGTACCGTTTACGGCATGACCGAATTGTCGTGCCCGGTGAAGAAACAGTCCTCGACACGATTGGTGGTGGAAAATTCCGAACGGTCGTCTATCGAAACACCGCCGAACCCGGAGAGCACGTCGCTCTTATCAAAGGCGATCTCAGCGGCCCCGATCCGGTGATGGTGCGGATGCATTCGTTTAATGTTTTCGACGATATCTTCAGTGCGGAGAAATCATTAGAGCTCCACCGGGCCATGGAAATGATTGCGGACGAGGGTAGAGGCGTGATCGTCATGATCCGCAATCCGAATACAACGGTGTTCTCTGATCGCATCCGCGCGATGAAAGACGAGACGGAGTTGCCCAAGCCCCAGCTTCGGGAGTTCGGCGTCGGCGCGCAGATATTGGGAGATCTCGGTATCAGAGAAATGATCCTCCTGACCAACACGCCGAAATCCATGATTGGCCTCGAAGGGTATCATCTTAGCATAGTGGAAAATCGGCCAATCAAGTTTGACCGGGATCATAAACTACCGGTGAGGGACAAGTTTTATGACAGCTGATGGAAAAACTATTCTGGTCGTCGAAGCCCGTTTCTACGAGGACATAGCCGACTCCCTCTATGCCGGCGTGGAAAAAGTTCTTTCCGGAGCCGGCTATGAGGCGGTGCGGGTTGATGTGCCGGGTGTCTTCGAAATTCCGGCCGCCATCAACTTCACCTGGAACAGCGCCAAATACGACGGCTGCATTACACTGGGTTGCGTGATCCGGGGCGAGACCGATCACTACGATCATATCTGCCGCGAGGTCAGCCGCTCGCTGATGGATATGTCTCTGGACAAAATGGCCCACGGATTTGGCATCCTGACCTGTGAAGACCGCGCCCAAGCGGAAGCCCGCGCCGACATCAACGGTCGTGATGTCGGGGGCCGCGCCGCCCAGGCCTGCTTGCGCATGATCGAAATCCAAAACCGATACAAGAGCTGACACCCGAGCTGAAGAATACCGGTCTCAGCCATCTAAATTGAAAGTAAACGCCCCGTGACAACAAAAACAAAAACGCCGGCAACCAGCAGCAGCACCGCTCGTCTAGCTGCGGTGCAGGGCCTGTATGAAATTGATATCACCGGCGCTTCGTTGGATTCGGTTCTGATGGACTTCCTCGATCAACGTTGGACCGGCTTGCCTGATGAGCCTGAAATGGCCCCACCGGACCGCAAGGTATTTGCCTCGATTATTCGGGGCGTCCTAAATGAGAAATCCAGACTGGACGAGTTCATTCTGGTCGCTGTTGACAATAAGGAGCGGTTCGAACGACAGGATAAACTTCTGAAAACGATCCTGCGGGCCGGTGTATTTGAACTCTACCAATCCCCAAATGTACCGATCGCCGTGGTCATTGACGAATATGTAGAAATGACCCATGCCTTTTATGCCGAGAAGGAACCGGCTTTCGTGAATGGTGTGCTGGACAAGCTCGGTAAAATTCTGCGCTCCTGAATTGAGTTTTCGCCCCGAAACACCGGAGGCACTGTGGACGAATTTGATCTCATTGCCACGCATTTCGCACCTCTGGCGGAAGGCTATCCGGGCGCTCATGGTCTTGCCGACGATACCGCCCTCATTACCCCACCGAACGGCCGCACTGTTATCGTTTCGGCGGATACTTTGGTGGCCGGAGTACATTTTTTCGACGGCGCCGCCCCGGAACAAATCGCGCAAAAAGCGCTTCGGGTAAACCTTTCGGACATGGCAGCTGCCGGCGCTACTCCGTTTGCCTATACACTGGCGTTGTCCTTGGGCAAGGCAAATCGAGACGAGGACTGGATCGCGTCGTTTGCCCGCGGACTTAAGGCGGATCAGAAAGAGTTCGGAATTCATCTCATTGGCGGAGATACCACCTCAACCCCAGGTCCGCTCTCCATCAGTCTGACAATCTTTGGTGAAGCGGGTGAAAACGGTGTGTTGGGAAGGAGAGGGGGCCAAGCAGGGGATGCAATCTGGGTCTCGGGCACGATCGGGGATGCGACCCTGGCACTGCTGACGGCAGGCGGCAAAGTGGACGCGGACGAGCAAGACCAAGATTATCTGAACGGCCGGCTCATTAATCCAACCCCACGCGTGCAGTTCGGAAAAGACCTGCCGGGTGTCGCCACCGCCGCCATCGATATTTCAGACGGATTGGCGGCGGACCTGGGACATATCTGCCGGCAATCCGGTCTCGGGGCAGAAGTGATGCTAGACCGAATACCGCTTTCACCCTCTGCAGCCAAACTCACAGATCAATATCCGGAGGTGCTGGAGACCATCGTGACAGGTGGTGACGACTACGAGTTGCTCTTTACCGCTCCGGTCGAAAAAGAAACAGTTGTTATGACAGCTGGAAAAAGCACGGCGACCGCTGTCACAAAGATCGGGGTCATGGTAGGAAGCGGCCCGCCAAAATTCCTGGACGCACATGGTGAACTGGTTCAGTTTGAACAGACAGGATTTCGTCATTTGTGATTTTCTGAACGCTGGAAATCTCATTTGATCTTTATTAGGCTGCGCTCATGCCACGCACACTCGTCATCATATTTACAGCCATTATGATTGCCGGCGGCGCGATCACTCTCATGCAGCAGCTTGAGATCGGTCCGTTCGCGCCAGCAGAGCCGGAGCAAACCGAAGAACAAAAAAAACAAGCAGCCATTTTGAAGCCAAAGGAACCGTCGCTTCCGCGTTTCGTTGATATGGAACCGATCGTTTTGACTGTGATCCTGGGCGACCGGGCGGCGTTGACGCTGCAACTCAGTCTGCAGATTGAAACCACAGAAGAGAAAGAGGCGGTCCTTCACAAGTCACTGACGAAACTGAAGGACGCTTATATTCGCGACATGCACTCCTTCGTCCCGCGGCTCTATCGTAAAAGTCCGACATTGGATACAGAGGCCCTGAAAAGGCGGCTTAAAGTCATCGGCGCGCGAACGATTGGCAAGGGAATCATCGAGGCCGTCCTGATCCAAAACAAACTCGAGCGCCGCCTGCCGAGATAGCGGCAATCCCTTGATTCCAAGGCATTCCGGCCAGAGGTTGCGTTACCGGGGCGGTTCTGGCATTTTCCCGGCGATTTTCAGGCTGGCCTACACCAACTTTCAGGCTAGTCATTCTTCCCATATCCGTTTGTCTTGAATTGAAAAGGATTCATTGGAATGTCTAACGTTTCTATGCTGATCGTTGGGTGCGGCGTTGTGGCGCTTCTCTACGGCATCTATGCGATCAAGTCCGTTCTAGCGGCTCCCGCCGGAACTGACCGAATGCAGGAAATCGCCGCCGCCGTTCAAGAAGGGGCGAAAGCATATCTCAACCGTCAATATACGGCGATTGCCGTTGCAGGGATCGTCATTGGTGTGATTCTTGGCCTGCTGTTGGGTTGGACCGTAGCTGCCGGTTTCTTCATCGGCGCGATCCTCTCGGGTGCGGCCGGTTATATCGGAATGAACGTTTCGGTGCGCGCCAATGTGCGCACGGCTGAAGCGGCCCGCTCTCAGGGACTGGCCGAAGGGCTGAGCGTGGCCTTCAAGTCCGGGGCGATCACCGGCATGCTGGTGGCCGGCCTCGCACTGTTGGGCGTGGTCATCTATTGGCTCGTGCTGCAGGACATACTCGACATCTCCACTAAGACCGGAATGCGTCACGCACTTGAGGCCCTGGTGGCCCTGGGCTTCGGCGCCTCGCTGATCTCCATATTTGCCCGGCTGGGCGGCGGCATCTTTACCAAAGGCGCCGACGTTGGCTCCGACTTGGTGGGCAAGATCGAAGCCGGTATCCCGGAAGATGATCCCCGCAACGCGGGCGTTATCGCTGACAACGTGGGCGACAATGTTGGCGACTGTGCCGGCATGGCCGCCGACTTGTTTGAAACCTATGCGGTGACCGTGGTTGCGACCATGCTGCTTGGTGCAGCCTTTTTCTCTGGTGAAGGTCAGGCTGTCATGATGAACCTGCCGCTGCTGATCGGCGCGGTGTGCATCATTGGCTCGGTTGTCGCTACCTTTTTCGTGAAGCTTGGCGCCAGCCAGTCCATCATGGGCGCGCTGTACAAGGGCTTTTTCGCCAGCGCAATTATCTCGGCCATTCTTATTGTCGGGGCGATCAACTGGTACACCGGACTGGACACCAGCTTCAAGTCTTCGACCGGTCTGGATATCACCGGTTGGGATTTGGTGATCTGCGCCTTTGTCGGCCTTGTGGTTACGGCGCTGATCGTCTGGATCACGGAATACTACACCGGTACAGAATACCGTCCGGTGAAAAGCGTTGCGAAAGCGTCCGAAACCGGTCATGCCACCAACATCATCCAGGGACTCGCCGTTTCCATGGAAGCGACGGCCCTGCCGGTGATCGTGATCTGTGCCGGTATCATCGTCTCGTTCATTGTAGCCGGCCTGTATGGTCTAGCTATTGCCGCCACCGCGATGCTGGCTTTGGCCGGTATGGTTGTCGCGCTGGACGCATTTGGTCCAGTGACCGACAACGCCGGCGGTATTGCGGAAATGGCCGATCTGCCGGAAGAAGTCCGCAACACCACCGACGCGCTGGACGCCGTCGGCAACACGACCAAGGCTGTGACCAAAGGCTACGCCATCGGTTCAGCTGGTCTGGCCGCGTTGGTGCTGTTCGCTGCGTACACCCAGGATCTCAGCTTGCTGTTCCCGGATGTGAAAGTAAGCTTCTCTCTGTCTGATCCGTATGTGGTGGTCGGCCTGTTCATCGGTGGCCTTATTCCGTTCCTGTTCGGCTCTATGGGCATGATGGCCGTGGGCCGCGCCGGCGGATCAGTGGTCGAGGAGGTGCGTCGTCAGTTCCGGGAAATTCCGGGCATCATGGAAGGCACCGCGAAGCCGGAATATGGTAAGTGCGTTGACCTGCTGACCAAGGCCGCGATCAAGGAAATGATCGTGCCGTCGTTGCTGCCGATTGTAGCGCCGTTCATCATTTACTTCGTGATCAACGCCATTGCCGGCCAGGCGGCCGCCTTTGCCGCGTTGGGCGCCTCCCTGATGGGTGTCATTGTTACCGGCCTATTCGTCGCTCTGTCGATGACGTCGGGCGGTGGCGCTTGGGACAACGCCAAGAAGTATATTGAAGACGGCAACCACGGTGGTAAGGGCTCCGAAGCCCACCACGCGGCAGTTACCGGCGATACGGTCGGCGATCCTTACAAGGATACAGCCGGTCCGGCGGTTAACCCGCTGATCAAGATCATGAACATCGTGGCGATCCTGCTGCTGGCAATCGTCGCCGCGTAAGTTCGATACCTATGCAGACAAAAAACCCCGGCTCTTCGGAGCCGGGGTTTTTTAGTGCGTAAACCTATCTTTACGCCATGAGCTGTTTGAGAGAATCCTGCTCTCCGGCCAGATAGGCCAAATAAGATTGCGCGATGCCAGTGCTGCATTTTTCGTCATAAAGACTGAGCAGGTGATGACAGAAATCCAGCGACGCATATAAATCGTGCAACAAGATCGCCGTCTTCAACAACTTCTCAGGCGTCGCTGACCGAAGATGTGTCTCATCCTTCACGTAGACTGCGTCCGACCAAAGAAGCTGGTTCAAACCTCGATTTATATTGTTCTCGATGATCAGTGGTTTGTAGCACCGGCTTCCACGGTTGGTGAATGTGTGAAACTGAAATCCTTGAGACCGTAAAAAACGATCTACATCCGCAAACAACGGCTGGTTTTTGTAGAGCTCCACAAACTCAACTTCGGTCTGAATGAGGAAAACATCAGACAACAGGTTCACCGCGTTTTCGAATACCTGTAGTTCGGAACCCTGAACGTCTATTTTTATGAAATCTATGTCGGCCAAGAACGCCAGATCATCCAGCCGGACCGTCTCCACCTGAATGGTCTCTTCCAAAAGGGTCAGTTCATTGAGATTTTGAAAAAGTTGAAGCAGCTCAGCATTCGGCTCGAACAAAGACCCAGTCATGGTTCGATTGGTTTTATAGTAGTTGGCCGGTTTACCGTTCCCGATAAAGTAGGGGTGATACTCATGCACACCATTGGATGCGTTATTTAATTTTCGGCACTCACCCTCATCGGGTTCAAACCCAATGACGCGAATTTTTCCGCTATCATAAAGCGTCTCGTATGAGTCGTTTTCGGCGCCAATACTCATGGCGCCCACGTCGATAATCTTGATTTGCTCTTCGTTTTTAAGAAGACCACTAACTGTGAATTTTGAAAGATTGCTCATGAACGGATTGATTGGGCCTGCCGCATACAGACAAATAGCGGCTTCTAGTTCTTCGCGCCTTCTTCCGTATTGAAGCGACCGAGGTTGCCGAATAGCTGCTTTAAAACCGTCAACTCAGTGCCGGCTGTCGGTGTCGTGCGCTCCACCAAAGCGATCTTACGAGCGTCTTCAAGGCCTAGCGTCTCTACTGCGCGAGCCACGCCCTGCCTATCAAATCGGATAATCAGAACCTTACGCTCCAATACCTCCGGTTCGAAAAAGGCGACGGTTTCAGTACGCTCACTCACATAATACCAGGTGTCGCTGGAGAACGGCGATATGCTGGAGGGAGAGCCGATAAGGTCGGCAACTTGCTGTTTATTGATATGCCCAACCTCGATATCCGCCAGCAGGTCTGGATCCGGCAAATTGCCCCGAACATCGACGCGTGGCGAACAAGCCGCCAGCAAAATAGCGGTTGCTCCAAATACGATAGTGTTCCGCAGTTTCATCTACGCTTTGTCCTGGTTATCCGATTTGGTATTGCCTCAACCGCGATGACGGTTATATCTCTCGCCGACTTAGTATCACAGATCGTACTTGTTTCGCCATCAGGAATATCCGTAGCGACCCGCTGGAAAATTCATGAGACTACTTGAACGTTTAGGACTAAAACGCCGGGCGCCCGATGTGTCGGACTTGTACGCCGCAATAGTGGCGCAGTCGCGCAGGGCGGACTTCTATGAAGCCCTTGGCATGCCCGACACGCCCAACGGCCGTTTCGAGATGATTGCGCTCCATGCCTATTTTGTGATGCGCCGGCTCAAGGAAATCGGTGAAGAGGGCACGGATTTATCTCAAGCTCTATTTGATCATTTTTTCACCGATATGGACCGAAATCTGCGGGAAATGGGCGTAGGCGATTTGAGCGTGGGAAAGAAGATCAAATCCATGGCGATCTCTGTCTATGGCCGTATCAAGGCCTATGACGAGGGCCTGGCAGGTGACGAGAGTGAATTAGCCGCGGCCCTTAAACGCAATCTATACGCAGACGTCTCTCCAGAGGACGCGCACGTAAGCCGCATGGAGGCCTACGTCCGGGCAAATATCGAGGTGTCAGCCGGCTGGGACTTGTCGGCAATTCAAGCAGGAACAATCAAATTTGCCGTCTTGGACACCAAATTAGGCCGTGAACACGCACGATGACGGAGTCCGAATTTTCACGCCTGATAGATGTGGAGAATCTCGCCGGCGACGACGCAGAACTGGAGATCGAAGCGACCGAAAAGGAGCGGTCGGCGTTGGCCAAGCGATTTTCGCTGGTTTCTCTTGATTCGCTGAAAGCCCGGCTGCACCTGCATAAACCCAAAAGCGGCGGCCCGGTGGAATTAGAAGCTCGGATCACGGCAAAACTGGCGCAAACCTGCGTCGTCACACTGGAACCGGTGACAAACAGCATCGATACCTCCTTTACCTGCACCTTCGCGGGCGAGGGTGATCATGAGAATGAGATCGAACTGGATATCGATCCGGACGCCGCTGATCCGCCTGAACCCCTTATTGACGGCCAATTTGACGCTGGCGAACTGGTATCCGAATACTTCGGGTTGGAAATTGACCCTTTTCCAAGGGCGCCGGAAGCCGATTTTGGGCAAGAAGCAGACGGGCAAAATATCAACAAACCCGAGGACGCCAGCCCTTTTGCAGCATTACGGAAGATATCACCTGAGAAAAAATAAGTTCCTCGAACGGGCCGCAGGCGATAATATTCAAACCACTTGTTTCGCAGGGGATTATGATTTAGAAACCGGCCCTTCTTGCCAAAAACTCCAATAGAAACGGTTTCAAATCGAAGGGAAATAGCTATGGCTGTTCCAAAGAAAAAAGTTTCAAAGTCAAAACGTAATCAAAGGCGTGCGCACGATGCGCTGCAATCGAACGCCCGTGGCGAATGTCCGAATTGCGGAGAATTGAAGCGCCCGCATCACGTCTGCGGGGCTTGCGGATATTACGACGGGAGAGAAGTAGTCGAGATCGATTCCGTCGCCTAACAGGTGCCTTTGAAAGGGGCCTCTTGTGACTGATCAGATCACCGTTTCTATTGACGGTATGGGGGGAGACAATGCACCCGACATGATTGTCGGGGGATTGGACCTTGCCGTCAAAAAAATCGGAAATGTCCGCTTTTTGCTGTTTGGCGATGAAGCCAAGCTTAGCCCGTTGCTGGCGCAGTATCCTGCCGTCGCTGCCGTTTGCGAAATCCGTCATACCACGGACATTGTTACCAACGACGACAAACCGACTGCCGCGCTCCGAAGCGGCAAAAATTCCAGCATGCGTCTTGCCATCGATGCCGTGAAAGACGGCGAAGCCTCTGCCGTCATATCCGCCGGCAATACCGGCGCGCTCATGGCCATGGCCACAATTGTTCTGAGAATGATCCCCGGCATCAGCCGGCCAGCCATCGCCGCCAGCTTCCCCTCCCAAACTGGCGAGTGCCTGATGTTAGACTTGGGCGCAAATATCGAGTGCGATGCGGAGAACTTGGTGCAATTCGCGGTCATGGGCGAGGTGTACGCCCGAAATGTTCTGGGCATGAGCGAGCCGTCAATCGGCATCCTTAATGTGGGTGTCGAGGTGTTGAAGGGCAATGAATCAGTCAAAAAAGCGGCACAAATTCTGCAAAATTCAAACCTGCCGGTGAAGTTCTACGGCTTTGTTGAGGGCGATGACATCGGCAAAGGCACCGTCGATGTTATCGTGACGGACGGCTTTACCGGCAACATCGCCCTGAAGACAGCCGAGGGCACTGCCCGCATGTTTGCCTATTACCTTCGGGATGCGCTCACCAGCAGCATTTTCTCCAAGCTTGGCGCCATTATCGCGAAAGGCGCCATCGATCGCTTCCGCAATCACTTTGACCCGCGGCGCTACAACGGCGCCATGCTCTTGGGCGCGAATGGCGTCTGCGTGAAAAGTCACGGCGGCACCGACGCCATCGGATTTGCCAACGCCGTCGAAGTCGGGGTCAATCTGGTCCGGCGCAACGTCACCGAGCTGATCAAAGAGGACCTTGCCCACCTGATGGCCGACGACCTCGAACAGCCCTCAAAAACCGCCGCCGAATAACAATACAGAACAACAAAATATGCCAATCATAAGTCAAATTCTCGGGTGCGGGTCCTACCTACCAGAAAACTTCCTGACCAATGAACAACTCGCCGAAAAGGTAGACACCTCGGACGAATGGATCACTGCGCGCACCGGGATCAAGCGTAGACATGTCACCCGGGAAGACGAATACACCTCCGATCTGGCCTTCGAGGCCTCGTTACGCGCTCTCGACGCCGCCGGTGTGAAAGCGGATGAGTTGGACCTGATCGTTGTCGGGACCACGACACCTGACCGGACCTTCCCAGCGACCGCCGTGATGCTTCAAAGCCGGCTCGGTATGACCGGCGGGGCAGGGTTTGACGTACAGGCCGTCTGCTCCGGCTTTGTTTATGCGCTGTCGGTAGTCGATGGGATGATCAGGGCGGGCACGGCCAAGACCGCCCTTGTCGTCGGCGCTGACACGATGTCGAAAATCCTCAATTGGGATGACCGCTCCACCTGTGTGCTGTTCGGAGACGGCGCTGGCGCCGTGGTCGTACGCGGGGCAGAGGTCAATGGCGAGGCCGAGCCCCAAGGCATTCTCTCCACCCACATCCATTCCGACGGCAATCTGCAGGATTTGCTCTATTGCGATGGTGGACCGGGCGTTAATCAACAAAGCGGCTTCCTGCGCATGGAAGGCCAGGAAGTCTTCAAGCACGCCGTCACCAAACTGGCCGGCGTGGTCGTGGAAGCCCTGGAAGCCAACAACCTCCAGCCCGAAGATATAGACTGGCTGGTGCCCCATCAGGCCAACAAGCGGATCATCGATTCCACCGCGAAAAAGCTCAAGATGCCGGCAGAAAAGGTGGTGCTGACGGTGGAAACCCACGCCAATACTTCGGCTGCATCGATCCCGTTGGCCCTCGATGCCGCCGTCTTGGACGGGCGGATCAAGCGGGGTGATTTGTTACTGATGGAGGCGATGGGCGGCGGATTAACTTGGGGCGCGGCGCTGGTTCGCTGGTAAGCCTCCCACAGGCTAGAATTATTCAACAATTTTTTACCCGCTGGATGTGCGCCATCCCATTGAAATAGATGAATTTCTCGCGTATGATACGCGCCAATCAAAACATGATACCAAGGGATGGAAGGACATGGCGGGACAGACGATCACCCGATCGCAACTCAGCGAAGCCGTTTATCAGGAGGTCGGACTGTCCAGAAACGAATCCGCCGACCTTCTTGAATCCGTTCTCAATAAAATTTCAGACACGTTAGCCACAGGCGATTCCGTCAAGATTTCGTCCTTCGGCAGCTTCTCTGTGCGCAGCAAGGGGCAACGCATTGGCCGCAACCCCAAGACCGGGGAAGAGGTGCCGATCTTGCCGCGCAAGGTGCTGGTGTTCCGGCCGTCTCAGGTTCTGAAAAGCCGCATCGGTGACGCTACGGTGTCCGCCTCATCCGCGCCGGGCCCCACATCTGAATTCGACGACTAACCATGACCCCGCCCGCTGACACATCCGGCGGGGGCGCTACCCGCAAATCCGCATCCGCTTTCCGTACGATCTCCGAGGTCTCGAAAGAACTCGGCCTGCCGCAGCACGTGCTGCGCTTTTGGGAAAGCAAATTTTCACAGATTAAGCCCATGAAGCGGGGCGGGGGCCGGCGCTATTACCGCCCGGAAGACCTGGACCTGCTGCGCCGCATCCGCGACCTATTGTACGAAGAAGGCTACACGATCAAAGGCGTGCAGAAGCTGCTGAAGGAAAGCGGCGGCAAGCTGGCCAATTCCGACCCCGCCGAACAAGCAGCTGTGGGAGAGGGCGGTTTGGACAGTTCAAAAATCGAGGCGCTGAAGGGCGTGCTCTCTGAGCTCGAAGACATCCGCCGGCTCCTTTAGGCGGCGACTGGATGAGTTGACCGCTATATTTGCTCGGTATGTCGGGGGTGTGTCTATCTATATAACATCAGGGCAGGTCTTCGGGGGTAGGGTTCTCACTCGGGTATTCTGTCACAATTTGGGCGTAATTGAGCATAAGGACAGAATGATTTTGATCTTCTCGACGAAATGCGTTATCTGAAGCAACATTGGTTAAGTGGCTGAATCAGAGCCTCTTTTAGCGGACATTAAATTGACGGAGCGTGGCGCAGTCTGGTAGCGCACTACACTGGGGGTGTAGGGGTCGTAGGTTCAAATCCTATCGCTCCGACCAATAAAAGCCCAATGATCTCAACAATATAGTTGATGTCGTTGGGCTTTCTTTTTTGCGCTGGACGAATTCCGGCAAACGCGGCAATCTCTCCCATTAGTCGTAGATTTTGTTTATCTGACAAGTTTTGAGGCGAGGTACAATTTGAAGAAAGTTATTATCGGTGTCATCGCGGCACTTTTCATTTCAAGTCCTGTTCACGCGTTCAGCGGTTGGAAGGATATCGCCAAAGCGGATTCAAACTTTAAGTATACCGGAAATGAACCGTCCCGCTCCGTCTACAAATATGCTTACAACAGTTTCGGCGTTATCAATCAAATTCACCTGTATGGAAAAGTTCGCGCGTCCATGCGTCACTTCGACTATGGCGCGTTGGTCAGATGGGCAGATTACGACGATAAGTTAAACAGCGTCAAAGCGCTCAATCGAAAGCAAGACAGGTTAAAGATCTCCAACCGAGGGCCTGAGGAATTTGTCCGGATACGCTATTTCGACGCGGTTAATTACGTCACCTTTGACGGAGAATGGGTCAAAGAAAACCGCAAGGCGAAATGTTTCGGCTTTGACACCGTCTACAACGATGACATTGATCGTGTTGCCGGATTGTTTTGTCGGGACGGTGAGGAAGGTTGAGTGCAAGTCCTACCTGGATAGCCCCGGCGTCAACATCAATGACCTGACGCCCGGCGGCAAGTATTCCCGTAGATACAAACTTTTCAATGAACCCGACCTGAGGCAGGTCGTCTTTGGTCGGCTGAAAAAGCAACTGACGGAGGCGGGGATGTGTGCACCAAATCCGAAAGTCCGGTTGGCGTTGGCCGCCGGTAACATAGCCAAGGGAGAGACCGACATTCCGGCGCTGTTCAAAAAGAAGGGATTTGTCTGGTTCGGGCCGGACTGGATCATGAACCGGTTGAAGGAGATTTCCCAAACCGGCTATGACAACCAAGTTGCCAGCGTGGTGTCAAAACTCTGGGTGCGGGGAGGGAAGTGATGAGACGGATAGTTATGATCTTAGCTGCAGCACTAGTATTAGCGAGTTGCGTGACCTACCAACCTGGAGGCACTGACGAAGTAAATATAACGGAATATGGTCGTTTCAATCTAAGTTATCGATTGAGATCGTCCGTGTTTCTGAAATCCTATGAGAAAGACGGAAAGTTGGCGTTCTGTGGGGGTTTTTGTTGAACAACAGGGTTATGGTCACCTAAGTTACTTCTCTTACTTTGGTGAGTTTAAAGCAGAAACACGAATCCGGCTAAAAAATACGCGAGAAGAAATTTCTGACTTGGTATTCTTGGCCTTCTCTCGATCAGACCCAAAAGAATTTCAGGCCCGTACTACCAATTGTGTTGTCACCGAAAAAGATTGGAACTCAAGACACCGAGTTTACAACCTAATGATAACAAGGTGGTATTGAGTATATAACCTCTACTCATGATCCGGCAGGTTCACGTAGCCGCGCTCGATCGTGTGCATCAGCTCGGTGAAGGCGTTGCGGGCCTCTTGGTAATCCTCGCGAGCGTCTCGGAGTTCTTCGCCGGACGGATGATGTTCACCGGCCTCGCCCAATTGCAGGGCCAGCTTTAGATATCTAGCCCGTCGTTTCGAAACCTCAATCGCCACCCGCAGCACTTTTTCCCCGGTTAACGGATCGACCACAGGGTGCAGAATCTCTCGATTGGCGCTGCGGATGGATTGCTCCATCCTCATGGCGAAACGCTGATGGGCTCTTAGATCGTCTTCCATGGGCCTAAAAACTCCAAATGTGCGCGAACTAACTTATAGCTCAAATAGTGCTTTTTTGACCTTGATACGAGTCAAATGTTGCGCGCACTAGCAAGAACGCTTGCTCCCTTGAAATTTCCCCTGTAATGCCTAGCCCGATTGGGAGGCATTCGCATATCCTTAAACATTTTTCCGGAATATCGACGACATGAGTGAAACGGAAATCTGCCGTCTGGACGACATACCCGACAATAACGCAAAAGGCATGGTCGCCGAGGTACAGGGGAAGAAGCGCAACATCTTCGTCGCCCGCCGAGGGGACGCGGTGTTCGCCTATCTTAACTGGTGCCCCCACAACCAAGTGTTGATCGACCAGATTCCGGGGCAGTTCTATAACAAGGACTTTACGCTCTTGCGCTGCTCCAAGCATGGTGCGCTGTTCAATATTGAGGACGGCGTGTGTATCGAAGGTCCGTGCGAAGGGGAAAGCCTGAGTGCGCTTTCTACCATCGTCAAAGACGGCGGCGTTTACCTGATTGAATAAGGATTAAGGCTTAGCCCCGGCCGCGATAGGGCGCGACGCCCGTGTCCGGGATCCAAACGCCCGACGGCGGCTCGCCGGTCTGATAAAACACATCGATGGGAATACCGCCCCGGGGATACCAATATCCGCCGATCCTCAGCCATTTCGGCGATAATTCAGCCTCCAGACGCTTGGCGATGTCCACCGTGCAGGCCTCATGAAATGACGGGTGATTGCGGAACGAACCCATGTAGAGTTTTAACGACTTGCTTTCGACGATAAGCCCCGTCGGGATGTAATCGATCACCAGATGTGCAAAGTCGGGTTGGCCGGTCACCGGGCAAATTGAGGTAAATTCCGGGCAGGTAAAGCGGATGACATAGCTCGTTCCCTCGTGCGGGTTCGCCACGGTTTCCAGCTTCGCCTCGTCCGGCGAGGCGGGCAGGGGGGTGGCGCCTCCGCCAAGTTGATCCAGATTCGAATAATCGGTGGGGGGCATGTCTAAAATTATTCCATATCCATAAGGACTTACGGCGCGCACCATATCCGTGCGGGCGGTGCGTGTCTATGTTTGATCGGTGGGGAATTGGCAAAAAAGAAGCCGGCCACAAAGGCCGGCTGAGTTATGCTCTTGAGGGAACTAAGAAAGGATGATCATCTCTGATCTGGCGTCACTATGACTGATCCCCCATGATTCCGCTGTGACGAACATCACAAACAGACAAAAAATTAAAATTTTATGCTTTTTTATGGATTCGGGACCAAAATGGGCCGGATATAGCAGGCAAAGTGGAACCGATGCCCCGAAATAATTATATAAATACAATATGTTAGAATAAACGGTTTTGCATAGGCCGTTTACCTACATATGAATTCAAAAATGACGATTTTATTCCGGAACAGAAATAACCCGGATTAGCTGATCACTTTACGGCCCGCATCCGTCAATTTGCAGACCAGCCAATCGGGCTTGATCGGATTGTTGAACCAGGGTTCGGCCCACCCCTGTTTGATACAGCTTTTCACCGTGCGTTCGCTGACCTTCTGGCCTTCACCGTCGAACAGGGGCAGCTTGCCGCCGGGCTGGTCCAATCCGCGCACCAGCCAGCGACGCTGGCTGTCACTGGGCTTTGGTCCCCCGACTTCGTTATGGTTCGCCGCTTCTTTGGTCTGCCCGCTCACATTCGATCTCCCCGGCCTACACAGTGGAACGATGACGCCGGGGATATACTAGAGTAGATTGAACGGAAATCCAAATAGGGAAGAAGAGGCCTACATGAGCGCGCAATTGGTCTACGTCACCGCCGGCAACCGGGACGACGCGATGAAGATCGGCGAGATCGCCGTCCGGGAGCGGTTAGCGGCCTGCGCTAATATCCTTGGCGAAACTACCAGCATTTATTGGTGGGAGGGGGATATTCAAAACGAGGGTGAGGTGGCGATAATCCTGAAAACCACCGAGGAAAACCTCCCTGCCCTGATCGATAAAATCCGGGGCATTCACCCCTATGACTGTCCCTGTATCGTCGCGCTGCCGATCAACGATGGCAATCTGGATTTTCTAAACTGGATTGAGAATGAAACAAGATAATATATTGTTATAATTATATTATTTTTTCTCAATTCAGATGTTAAATTAACTGCGCAGACTTATAACCTGACCGACGCCACGGCTTCCGCGGCGATGCCTTCACGCCGGCCGGTGAAGCCCAATTTCTCCGTCGTCTTGCCTTTGATGTTGATCCGGTCGGAACTAAGGCCTGTGATCTCCGCGACCCTTTTGGTCATGGCCTCCCGGTTCGGCACGATCTTGGGCGCTTCGCAAATGATGGTGATGTCCAGGTTCTGCAGCGCGCCGCCCATGTCCCGGACTTTCTCCACGGCATGGCGAAGGAAAATGTCCGACGCAGCGCCTTTCCACTGAGGATCGTTCGGCGGAAAGTAGGTGCCGATATCTCCGGCGCCAACCGCGCCCAATATGGCATCCGTCATTGCGTGCAACCCCACGTCTGCGTCCGAATGTCCCTCAAGCGAGTGAGAGTGGGGGATGTCGACCCCGCAAATTATCACATGATCACCATCGGTGAATTTGTGGACATCGTATCCGATGCCGATCCGGGTTTCTCCGCTTGTGGTTCCCAAAGACTGTTCCGCCCGCATTAAATCCTCTTCCGTCGTGATTTTTACATTCGCTTCGGCCCCCGGCACGATATTCACCGCAAGGCCGGCCGCTTCGGCGACCATAGCGTCGTCGGTCAGGGTTTGACCTTTGGCGGAGCGGTGCGCCGCCAGAATTTTCGCAAACGGGAAGCCCTGTGGCGTTTGGGCCCGCCATAAATCAGCACGATCCACTGTATCCGTAATCCGGTTCTTTTCCGCCCGTTTCAGCGTATCCGCCACGGGAACCGCCGGAATCACGCCGTTTGTTGTGGAAATAGCATCAATCACCCGGTCAAACACGGTAGGATCGGCAAAAGGCCGTACAGAATCATGTATCAGGACCAACTTCGGCGAGAGATCTGCCAAACTTTCCAGTCCGAGGCGGACAGAGTCTTGCCGTTCAGCTCCACCAAAAACCGGCGGCAGGATGTCTAATCCAACCGTGGCGGTGTGATATAGATCCTCGTCATCGGGATGGATCACGACCCGGGCGGCGTCCACTGACGGGTGGTTCAGGACGGCATTGAGCGTACGCCGGAGAATGGGAACGCCGGCCAATTCCCGGTACTGTTTAGGGACATCGCCACCGATCCGGCGGCCCCGGCCGGCTGAAACGATAAGAGCAACACAGTGAGTCACGGTGAGATAGTTTCCATTTACAAAGGCTTCAGCGGGCTATTATACAGGCTAAATTAAACCATTGCGGCACTGACAGCACGCCTCCAATCACCGTCCGAACCGGATTTTTCGCATGAGCGCCACCATTCTGCCCCTAACTGCCTTGCTAGCCCTGATACCGGCGACGATCGTGCCGTTTCGCCGTACCCCGGCGCGGGATACGGTTTTTTGGTCGACATTGGCGGTTGCGATCCTGGGGACACTGGTCTGGATTGTCGTCCGGCAGTCTTCCGGTTGGCATACAGGAATTTCGACAGCATTGTGGCTGACAATCCTGGCGTGTCTGTTGTTGTTCGGCGTACTTGCTGGAGCAACCGTAGATGGCTGGCGTATCATGCCATTGCTGTTTCCGTATCTTCTGGCCTTAGGTGTTTTGGCCACGCTCTGGGGGCAATCGCCGGAACGTCCATTGCCGTCCGGGGCGCCGCTGGCTTGGATTGGCAGCCATATCGCCGTCTCGGTCGCCACCTATGGGTTAATCACCCTTGCTGCCGTGGCGGCTCTGGCGGCCGCGATGCAGGATAAAGCCCTGAAAACAAAACAACGGACCCGCCTTAGCCAAATTTTACCGTCAGTAACTGGGAGTGAACGTCTGCTGGTCCGCTTGTTGATTACCAGTGCTGTGATCCTGGCCCTCGGCTTCATCACCGGGATCGCGACACAGTTCTTCACCACCGGCGAAATGATCGTTTTCGACCACAAGACATTATTCACGATGGCGGTTTTCGTGGTGGTCGTCGTGCTGCTGATGCTGCATTACCGTTCCGGCATCCGGGGCAAAACAGCCACCCGATTGGTTCTTTTGGCCTATCTTTTGCTGACTTTAGGCTATCCGGGCGTCAAGTTCGTCACCGACATTATCCTTGGCTAAGGTCCGAACCCTAGATAGACGTTAATTTCTTGAATTAGCGGCATTTTTGCCTAATAAGTACGCAACTTTGAAAAATGAGTTTATTATGACCATTCAGATCGGCCCCGTCCAACTGGAGAACAACATCTTGCTTGCCCCCATGTCTGGGGTAACAGACATGCCGTATCGGCGAATGGCCAAGCGTCACGGCGCTGGGTTGGTTATTTCCGAAATGATCGCCAGTCAGGCAATGATCCACGCCAACCGCAAGACCATGAAGATGGCCACCAACTGCGCCGAGGAGTTTCCCATGTCGGTGCAGCTGGCAGGCTGTGAGCCGGAGATGATGGCCGAAGCGGCCAAGCTGAATGCGGATCGGGGTGCGGCGATTATCGATATCAACATGGGTTGTCCGGTTAAGAAGGTGACCAAAGGACACGCGGGTTCCTCCCTAATGCGTGACGAGGTATTGGCCGGCAAATTGATTGAAGCGACCGTCAACGCGGTTGATCTGCCGGTGACCCTGAAAATGAGGACCGGTTGGGACGACAATTCCCGCAATGCGCCGAAGCTCGCCAAAATCGCCGAGGACGCGGGTATCAAGATGATCACAGTGCATGGCCGCACTCGCTGCCAGTTCTACAAAGGACATGCCGATTGGGCTTTTATCCGAAAGGTGAAAGAGGCGGTAAACATCCCTGTGATTGGCAATGGCGATGTGAACACCGTGGATGACGCCAAGTCCCTGCTGGAACAGTCCGGCGCCGATGGCGTCATGATCGGCCGAGGCAGCTATGGCCGCCCCTGGTTTCTGAACCAAGTGCGGCATTATCTGGCGACCGGTGAGCGCCTGCCCGATCCCTCTATTTCCGAGCAATATTCCATCGTCCGTGAACACTATGAACAGATATTGGAACATCACGACACCTTCCGTGGAGTCAGGATCGCCCGTAAACATATTGGATGGTACACAAAGGGTCTGCCAAACTCGGTAGAATTTCGCGGAACGATCAATCAGATTGATGACGCTGATCAGGCCCGTGGCTTAATCGCCGGGTTTTATCAACCCCTCGCCGAGAGGCTGGCTGCATGAGCGACATCGCCGCGGTGGCGCTTCCAACGGATGATCGAGTCTCCCTAGACGCGGACGCACTGCTCAATGCGCTGGATTCACCGATTGTCGCCGTCTCACCGGAGCACCTGGTTCTCTATGTCAACATTGCAGCTGAACAATTGTTTGGCGAAAGTGCGTCGCAAATTGTCGGGCAAAACCTTGAATATATACTGCCGAAGGATACGCCAATTCACGCCCTCGTACGCGAGGTGCAAGGGCAGGGGATCAGCGTCTCTGAATACGGACTGACCATGGAAACGGCTAGGGTGCCACGGCAACTCATCAATATTCAGGTCTCCGAATTGTCAGATCATCCTGGTGTAGCTGTCATCAACATTTTTACCCGTTCCATTGCTGACAAGATTGACCGGCAAATGACTCATCGTAACGCGGCCCGGTCTGTCACAGCCATGGCGGCTATGCTGGCTCACGAGGTCAAAAACCCGCTCTCGGGCATTCGTGGGGCGGCGCAGCTGCTGGAACAAATGTCGGAAGGGGATGATCAGACCCTGACCCAGCTTATTTGCGACGAAACTGACCGCATTTGCTCTCTGGTAGACCGGATCGAAGTGTTTTCCGATCAACGTCCACTGGAGCGTGCACCCGTGAATATCCACCAAGTGCTCGAACGGGTGAAAAACATCTCGCAAACGGGTTTCGCCAAGAACATAAAAATCGTCGAACATTACGATCCGTCGCTTCCATCGGTAGATGGCAATCACGATCAACTGGTCCAGATTTTTCTCAACTTGTTGAAGAACGCAGCCGAAGCGGCGCCCGCCAAAGGCGGAGAGGTGGTCCTCTCCACGGCCTACCAACACAGTGTCCGGTTTGCAGTGAGCGGCAGTGAATCGATGGTTCACCTGCCGTTGGTTATTTCTGTTCAGGACAATGGCGAAGGCATCCCTCAAAATCTGCAGGATCACTTATTTGATGCCTTTGTCACTTCAAAACCCAAGGGCACAGGGCTTGGTTTGGCCCTGGTCGCCAAGATGGTGGACGACCACGGTGGCGTTATTGAATTCGATTCAAATCCGGGCAAAACCGTGTTTCGAGTGAGGCTCCCAATGGCAGCGCGTGAGAACGAGCAAAAGACATGACCGCATCAACCATCCTTGTTGCGGACGATGACGCGGCAATTCGCACAGTACTAAATCAGGCTTTGGGCCGCGCTGGCTACGACGTTCGCACCACCGGAAATGCCGCCACGCTCTGGAAGTGGATCAGCGACGGGGAGGGTGACGTCGTCATCACCGACGTCGTCATGCCGGATGAGAATGGTCTGGATTTGCTCCCTCGGATAAAAAAATTACGCCCTGAACTCCAGGTCATTGTTATGAGCGCACAGAACACGCTGATGACGGCGGTCAACGCCACGCAACGCGGCGCGTTCGAGTACTTGCCCAAACCTTTTGACCTGAATGAGCTGACCAGCGTGGTGAAACGCGCCTTGGAGACAGCTGTCTCCCGTCCGCATGACCATAATGAAGAAGAGGACGGTCAGCTGCCCCTCATCGGGCGTTCCGGCGCTATGCAGGAGGTTTACCGGAATCTGGCGCGCCTCATGAATACGGACCTTACCGTCCTCATTAATGGTGAATCCGGCACCGGCAAGGAGTTGGCGGCCCGGGCCCTGCACGACTACGGCAAGCGAAAGAATTACCCCTTTGTTGCCATTAACATGGCGGCCATACCGCGAGAACTGATCGAAAGTGAGCTATTTGGCCATGAAAAAGGGTCGTTCACAGGCGCAACGGCGAAGTCAGCCGGGCGTTTTGAACAGGCCGAGGGCGGCACGCTATTCCTGGATGAAATCGGCGATATGCCGCCGGAAGCGCAAACCCGATTGCTTCGGGTATTGCAAGAAGGCGAATACACTTCGGTCGGCGGCCGCACGCCCATCCGGACCGATGTCAGGATTATTGCGGCGACCCATCGGGACCTGACGCAACTCATCCGCCAGGGCATGTTCCGGGAAGACTTGTATTACCGGCTCAATGTAGTGCCGATCCGCATGCCCCCTTTGCGCGAGCGACGGGAAGACATCCCGGAGCTGGTTGGACATTTCCTATCACTGGCGGCCAGCGAAGGCCTGCCCTGGAAAGTCATAGATCCGGCGGCCATGGATCGGCTCAGAAGCCACAATTGGCCGGGCAATGTTCGTGAACTGGAAAATCTGGTTCGCCGGTTTGCTGCCCTCTATTCCCAGGAAACCATCGGCATTGAGGTTGTTGAGGCGGAGTTGGCCGGAAACGCCCCGGAAGAACAGGGGCAAAGATCAGGAAACGGAATTTCCGAATCTGTAGAGCTGCATCTACGCGAGTATTTTGCAGCGCATGGTGAATCGCTTCCGCCAACCGGGCTCTATGACCGTGTCCTCAAGGAGATCGAACGCCCTTTGATCGCCCTGTCTCTCGCAGCGACCCGAGGAAATCAGCTCAAAGCGGCAAATTTGCTCGGGCTTAACCGCAATACATTGCGGAAGAAAATCAGGGAACTGAATATCCCTGTCACTCGCAGTCCCAAAGAGTAGTTGCATTGGACAGCGGCGATGGAATCGACGTATTCATTACGCTGAATGAGGAACCTAACCGGTGCGTCTGACCGGAGCCCATAAATGGATCAAAATATCGCCACCGACAGCGTAGCTGCTACCGACCTCCGGGCGCGGAATTTCAGCGCTGCCCGGCTTGCCGCGATCCTGCTTGGCATTTCGCTGATCGCGTCGGGCACGGCGACGATGATGGTGTTGACGGGCTACGGCCCTCTCCGCGGCGAGATCACCACGGCAATCTGGCTGGTGAACCTTGATCTTGTTTTAGCCCTTGCCTTAATTGCCGTGCTTGCCCGGCGCATTGTTCGCAGTTTTATTGACCGCCGGATGGGCTCGGCCGGCTCGAAACTTCATGTTCGGCTGGTGGCTTCGTTTAGCCTGGTCGCGGTGATTCCCTCCCTGTTGGTGGCGGCCTTCGCCGGCATCTTTCTGAACTTTGGCATCGAAACCTGGTTCAGTGATCGTGTCCGTACCGCCGTCAATGAGTCCAAGCAGGTCGCGGAAGCCTATCTGCTGGAACACCAGGAAAATATCGGCGGTTCCGCACTGGCCATGGCCAATGACATCAACCGCGCCGCCACACGATACGCCGGCAATCCCAGAATTCTTGGCGAAATCCTCCAAACCCAATCCATCGCCAGGGAATTGTCCGAAGCCGTAGTCGTCGATAAGAATGGTAATACCCTGTTGCGGACCGGCTTTGGCTTTTCTTTGGAGTTTAACGTGGTGTCGCAGGGACTATTGAGTGCACTCACAAACAGCCGCTCGGGCGAGGTGGTGATCTTCCGCGGCGGACGGGATGACCGGGTCTTGGCGGGCGTTCGGTTAGAAGCATTTGAAGACGCCTACCTTCTCGTGGGACGATTTGTGAAACAGCAGGTGCTGGAACATTTGTCCACGACTCGAGGCGCAACCGCCCAATACGCTGAGCTGGAAAAGAACCGGGAAAGCCTACAGTTCAAGTTTCTCCTCATTTTCGGCATGGTGGCGCTGTTGTTGCTTTTGGCCGCCATTTGGATCGGCTGGTCCCTGGCCACTCAGCTTTCAACGCCTATTGGCAATTTGATTTACGCCGCCGAACGGGTGAGAAAAGGGGATCTCGATGCCAAGGTCGATATCGATGAATCCATTGAAAAAGATGAAATCGGCACTCTGAGCCTGACGTTCAACCGAATGACCGACCAATTGGAAAACCAGCGAAATGGTCTCATTGAGGCCAATAAAGAGTTGGATGAACGCCGCCAGTTTACAGAGACCGTTTTAGCGGGCGTGTCCGCCGGTGTGATTGGCCTGGATCGTGCCGGCCTAATTCATCTCTCCAACCGGTCGGCGACGGAGTTACTGGGAATCGAGTTGCAAACAAGATTTACAGCGGAACTGACTGCTGTTGTTCCCGAGATGGCTGATCTGTTCGACGCCGTCCGACGTCAGCCAAACCGCACTTCACAGGGAGAAATCACTCTGTCTAAGGGTGGCCGGAACAAAACGTTACTGGTCTCTGTCGCGGCAGAACAAATCAATGGAAACGTGGTTGGGTATGTCGTTACGTTCGATGACGTCACTGAACTGTTATCGGCGCAACGCAAGGCGGCCTGGGCCGATGTGGCGCGCAGGATCGCTCATGAGATCAAAAATCCGCTGACACCGATTCAACTTTCCGCGGAACGGCTTAGGCGTAAGTATTTAAAGGAAATTACATCTGATCCGGAAACCTTCTCGATCTGCACGGACACGATCGTACGGCAGGTCGAAGATATCGGTAGAATGGTTGATGAATTTTCCTCTTTCGCTCGCATGCCCCGTCCTGATCTCAAATCTGTTGATCTCACGGAGATTTGCCGCCGGATCGCCATAATGGAGGAAAACCGGGAGGAAAATGTCGATTATGATGTCGATTTACCGGAATCCGAGGTGCGGGTAACCTGTGACCGAGAGCAAGTGAGCCGAGCCCTGACCAATATCCTGAAGAATGCTGCCGAAGCGCTGGACGGAAAAACAGGCGGTAAGATATCACTTAGTCTGCGTGACGTCGGCGAATATGTCCTCATCGAGATTACCGACAACGGAAAGGGCTTCCCCGCTGATTTGATCGATCGGATTACCGAGCCTTATGTTACCACTCGGGAGAAGGGCACTGGCTTGGGGCTGGCCATCTCCAAGAAAATCATGGAAGATCATGGTGGTGATTTGATCGTGGAAAATGGCCCCGACGGCGGTGCGCATGTGGTGTTGCAGTTTTCCAAGTCCCTGGACATTTCGGCGGAACCGGGCATTGATCATTCTGAATCAAACTCAAACAATGAAACGGTAACCGGTTTATGGCCTACGACATCTTGATCGTCGATGATGAAGCCGATATCCGGATGCTGACGGCGGGCATCCTCGAAGATGAAGGATATGCCGCCCGTGAGGCAAAAGACGGCACCAGTGCTCTCCAGGAAATCGAGGCGCGAAGACCCAGTCTGGTGCTTTTGGATATCTGGATGGACGGAAGCGACCTCGATGGGTTGGAGGTTCTGGAGAGGATTACCGAATACCACCCGAATGTTCCTGTGGTGATGATCTCGGGCCACGGCAATATCGAAACCGCCGTCAACGCGATCAACATGGGCGCGTCAGATTTTATCGAGAAGCCATTTACCGCAGACCGGTTGATCTTGGTGGTGAATCGAGCCATCGAAACAGCTAGGCTTCGACGGGAAAATGAGGAACTGAAACTCCGCGCTGGCAGCCGTGAAGAACTCATCGGAAGCTCATCGCCGGTCCACCAGTTGCGGCAAACCATCTCCAAAGTCGCTCCGACAAATAGCCGCGTGCTGATCACCGGTCCGGCTGGGGCCGGCAAGGATGTCGTTGCCCGGCTGATCCACCGGCAATCCAATCGTCAAAACGGGCCGTTTGTCTATCTCAATTGCGCGACACTCCAACCTGATAATTTTGAAGTCAGCCTATTTGGACATGAAGCTTCAGGGGAAGGCGGACCAAGGGAAATCGGCACCTTTGAACAAGCTCATATGGGCACACTTTTTTTGGACGAGGTTTCGGACATGCCGCCGGAAACTCAGGGCAAAATTGTGCGGGTTCTTCAAGATCAAACATTTCAACGGGTCGGAGGCGCAACCCGTGTCGAAGTAGATGTGCGGGTGATCGCGTCATCCAGCAAAAACCTTGGCGAGGAGATGGCAGAGGGCCGATTTCGGGAAGATTTGTTTTACCGGCTAAGCGTGGTGCCGGTAGAAGTGCCGCCGTTGAGGGACTACCGCCAGGACATCCCGGCATTGGCGCAGCATTTCGCCGGTCAAATGGCGGCGGCTGCTGGCCGAAAGCCGAGACCGTTTTCCGAGGACGCCTTGGCCTCTCTTCAGGCCTACGACTGGCCGGGCAATGTCCGCGAACTCCGAAATGTCATCGAACGAATTCTTATCATGGCGCCGGGAGACGATAGCATGCCGATCCGGGCCGACGCAGTGCCCGGTGAATTGGCCGCCGCGGCCCCCAAGCCCCAGGCTGGCACAGATCAATCCGATGTTTTGGGTCTCCCGCTTCGGGAGGCGCGAGAGATATTTGAACGCGAATATCTCTCGGCTCAAATCAATCGTTTCGGCGGCAATATTTCCAAAACCGCCTCCTTTGTCGGCATGGAACGTTCCGCTCTACATAGAAAACTCAAGTCCCTGGGAATTCAATCGGAAGACCGGGCAAGAGCTGCGAACGACTAAAAACGGCCCGAAAGAAGCTGATGAGGAATTAAAACAGAATGAAAGTAATCGTTTGTGGCGCGGGTCAGGTTGGACACAATATCGCCCGCTATTTGGCGCAGGAAGACAACGACGTGTATGTCGTGGATTCTTCACCTGAGCTGACCCGTAAAATTAGCGACTCTTTGGACGTAAAAGCCATCACCGGCTTTGCGTCTGTACCGTCCGTACTTGAACAAGCGGGGGCCGCCGACGCGGATATGCTGATCGCCGTGACCCAGGCCGATGAGGTGAATATGGTCGCGTGCCAGGTGGCGCATTCCTTGTTTGACGTCACCACCAAGATCGCCCGTATTCGTCAACAAGGCTATTTGGATCAAAGGTGGGCCAACCTTTACACACGGGAACACATGCCGATCGACGTGATCATCTCGCCGGAACGGGAAGTCGCACGCGCCATTTCCCGCCGCCTCGAAGTTCCCGGCGCCTTTGATATGATTTCCCTGGTCGACGATCAGGTGAAACTGACCGGTATCCGCTGCGGCGACAATTGCCCGCTAATCAACACACCGTTGCGCCAATTGACTCAACTTTTCCCTGATTTGAACGTGGTCATCATCGGCATTATTCGGGAGGACGAAGCGATTGTTCCAACCGCGGATGACGAATTGCTGCCGGGTGATGAAGTCTACGTCGTGGTCGATGCACAGCATGTGGAACGCACCTTGGCTGCCTTCGGCCATGAAGAAAGAGAAGCGCGCCGTATTGTCATTATCGGGGGCGGCAATATCGGTTTGTTTCTGGCGCAGCAAATCGAACAGGAACAACCGTCGGTCAATGTGAAGGTGGTTGAAACCAATAAGTCCCGAGCGGAAGTTGTTGCTAGGAATCTAAGCCACTCCGTCGTTCTCCAAGGCGACATTCTTGATCCGGAAATTATGGAAGAAGCCAACGTGTCGTCGTCAGAGGCAGTCATCGCCGTGACCAACGACGACGAGATTAACATCCTATCGTCCTTACTGGCGAAACGGCGGGGTAGCCGCCGCGCCATCACGCTGGTCAACAACAACACTTATCCGCCGCTCACGGCCTCGCTTGGCATCGACGTGGTTGTAAGCCCGCAGAACATAACGGTTTCCACCATTCTGCAGCACGTCCGCCGGGGACGTATCCATTCAGTACATACCTTGCGGGAAGATTTCGGCGAGTTGATCGAGGCTGAGGCGATGGAAACTTCGTCGCTGGTCGGCCAGCCGCTAAAAGAAGCAGAGTTGCCCGAGGGCGTTATCGTCGGCGCTGTGGTCAGGGACGGAGAGGTCATCACACCGACCGGCTCTACGGTTGTGCAGACGAACGATCGAGTCGTCATCTTTGCCGTCAACGAAGCCGTAAAACAAGTCGAGAAAATGTTCTCGGTCCGGCTGGAATTTTTCTAACTGCTCATGCCCCGAATTACCTATGTGAACGGTCAGTACCTGCCTCATTGGGACGCTATGGTCCATGTGGAGGATCGAGGCTATCAACTTGCCGACGGCGTCTATGAGGTCATTGCCATCTATAACGGCCAACTCATCGACAACGACGATCATATGGCCAGGCTGGAACGGTCTCTGTCGGAATTGCGGATCGACTGGCCGGTTAACCGCCGGGCGCTTGTGCCGATCATGGAGGAAACCATACGCCGCAATCATGTCCGGCACGGCAAGCTCTATCTGCAAATCACAAGGGGCGTAGCGCCCAGGGATCATGCTTTTCCCGTACTGCCTGTTTCTTCGTCGCTGGTCATTTATGCCAGCCAGATCCGTTGGCCGGGCCGGGAGAAGGCGAAGAGCGGCCAATCGGTCATCACCCGCCCGGACATTCGCTGGCTACGAAGAGATATCAAATCCGTTTCCTTGCTGCCAAATGTGTTGGGCAAACAGGAAGCCATCGATGCCGGTGCGGACGATACCTGGTTTATCGACGGGGAGGGCAATGTGACCGAAGGTACCGCGTCCAATGCTTGGATTGTCTCCAAGGACGGTGAACTCATTACCCGGCCGACAAATGAAGACATTCTCGCCGGCATCACAAGGAAGACATTGCTGCGTCTCATTGCCAACTTAAAACTGAAGTTGGTGGAACGACCGTTCACTGTGGACGAAGCCAAGCAGGCGAAGGAAGCGTTTTTCACCAGCACGACAGCCTTGCTGCGCCCGGTTGTGAAGATCGACGATACCGTTATCGGCAATGGGGAGCCCGGGGAAATCTCCTGCCGGCTCATTGACGGGTATTACGACTACATGGAACGTGAGTCGGGCGGGGCAGGGCATTGATCCTGCCGTATCCCAAGGCCGTGATATTTGACTGGGACGACACGCTGGTTGACGGCTGGCCCGCGATCCACGAAGCCACCAACGACACCCTGACCACATTCGGCCTGGAGCCCTGGACCTACGAGCAAACCCGCGCCAATGTCCGCCGCTCCATGCGGGACAGTTTTCCCGAACTCTTCGGCGATAGGTGGGAAGATGCCGCCGCGCATTTTTATAGCGTGATCCGGCGAACACATCTGGACTTTCTAACGCCTCTCCAGGGAGCGCCGGAGCTACTCCGGAAATTAACCGATGAGGGGCTATACCTGGGCGTGGTCAGCAATAAAAACGGCGATCTGCTGCGGGACGAGGCAGATCATCTCGGCTGGTCCGGATGTTTCAGCCATATCGTCGGAGCGACGGATGCGGATCGGGACAAACCCGATCCGGCGCCGCTATTGATGGCGTTGCAGGACTTTAAGGGCGATCCCGGACCCGATATCTGGTTCATCGGGGACGCTGTTTCCGACATGGAATGCGCCAAACGAGGCAGGGTTGCCGCGGTCTTAATTGGCGAAAAAGAGCCCGATTCTGATGAATTCTCGACATTTCGACCCGATTTGGCGGTCAAAAACGCCTTTGGACTGGCGAAATACCTGGATTCAGCGAAACATGCTGTTCAAACCTGAGGAATCACGTGTAGTATGCCCATGGAAGGCCGACTCAACGGACCTCCGACCATAACAAATACAGACAAAATCAGGGGGATACCCATATGTCTGAAAAATCCCAGAACGTACAAGATGTTTTCCTAAACCATGTGCGCAAAAGCAAAAACCCGGTTACCGTTTTCCTGGTGAATGGCGTCAAACTTCAAGGCATTATCACGTGGTTCGATAATTTCTCCGTGCTCTTGCGCCGGGACGGGCACACGCAGCTCGTCTACAAACACGCCATCTCTACCGTAATGCCCTCCGGTCCGATCCAGCTTTTCGATCAGGATGCGAAGGAAGACGAAGACGAGAGCGCTTCGGCCTAACTTGACCTGGGACACTTCGGAACAGACCACGCCGACCGTCGGCCGCTGCCTCGTTCTGCATCCTTCCCTCAAGGACAACCCGCATCGGCGGGATGAAGACGCACGCCTGGAAGAAGCCGTGCGCTTGGCCGAGGCTATTGATCTGGACATTGTCCACGGCGAGATCACACCTGTGTCGCGTCCACGCCCAAGCACACTGCTGGGTCAGGGTGCGATTGAACGGCTTCAGGGCATCGTTGCCGCCCGTGATGTCGAGGTGACCGTCGTCGATTTCGCCCTGACCCCGGTACAACAACGCAACCTGGAACGAGTTTGGAAATGCAAGGTTCTGGACCGCACGGCCCTTATCCTGGAAATCTTCGGCGCCCGGGCGCGCACCAAGGAAGGCCGGCTTCAGGTGGAGCTGGCGGCGCTCAGCTACCAACGCAGCAGGCTGGTCCGGTCCTGGACTCACTTGGAACGGCAGCGGGGCGGCGTCGGCTTCATGGGCGGCCCCGGTGAAACCCAGATCGAGGCCGACCGCCGGATGATCAGCGATCGCATCACCAAATTGAAGAAGGAGCTCGTCCAGGTGCGGCGCACCCGGGAACTGCACCGTCAAGCCCGCCGGAAAGTGCCGTACCCGGTGATCGCTTTGGTCGGCTACACCAATGCCGGCAAATCCACATTGTTCAATGCGCTGACCAATGCCAACGTGCTGCAGAAAGATCAGCTCTTCGCCACGTTGGACCCGACCATGCGGGAACTCACCTTGCCCTGCGGCCGGCAAACCATCCTCTCCGACACAGTGGGGTTTGTCTCGGATTTGCCCCACGAACTCGTCGAGGCGTTTCAGGCGACCTTGGAAGAGGTGACCGAGGCACAGATTCTGCTTCACGTCCGGGACATCGCCCATGAAGACACCGAGGCGCAGAAAGAAGACGTCATGACCGTCCTCGCCGGTCTGGGCCTAAGTGGAGACGACAGCGCGCCGATGATCGAGGTGCGCAATAAGGCGGACCTCCTGGATTTCGAGGAACTGGCCTTTCAGAAAAACCAAGCCGACCGCAGCAATCAGGCGATCGTTTTGACGTCGGCCCGGGATCACGCAGGGTTCGATATGCTACTCCAGGCGTTGAGTGACCGCCTTGGCGCAGAGCGACGCCAGTTGAGCCTCAAAATACCCTGGTCGGACGGCAAATCCCTGGCTTGGCTTTATGACAGGGGTGACGTCCGCGAGCGCAAGGACGGCGAAGAGTATGTGGAACTCACGGTTCTGCTGGATCCGGAAGATGCCGAGCGCATCGAACAACGCCTCGCAAACTAACGCCCCAATTTACGGTTTCTCCCACCCGACGCCCTGTGATAGGCTTAATTCTACTAGTAGAGTTCACCAGGACATTACCGCGCTGGAGAGTTCACAAGAACCACATGCGCGGCCCAAGGAGGAAACCATGGCGACGTTGGAAGCGCAGCAAAAGTGGCGCCGCAAGAACAAGTTCGTCAAACGCCAGCTCAACATTATGGCACGCAAGCAAATCCACGATTATCTGGAGGAAATCTCGGACGATCATGATCTGCGCGGGAAGGGGGAGGCCGTGGCCTTCGCTGTCTATGTCACCAAGGCGTTGATCCAGCAGGGCGACTTCAATGAAGAAGCCTACCGGCTGCACGAACTGATTACCGAGAGCTACCACCGGGACCGGGATCAATATGCCCCTTGATGATCTTCTCGCGCCGTCTCAGCTCGAGGAAGTCTCCGCCATCATCCGCCGGATCGCGGCGGAGGAAATCTTGTCCCGCTACAAGCGGCTGAAAGACCACGAAATCGGCGACAAGGACTCCGGCGAAATTGTCACCGACGCGGATACGATCGGCGAACAGCGGCTGACCGATGAACTCACGCGGCTGTTGCCCGGTAGTGTGATCGTCGGCGAGGAAAGTTACGCCGCGGACGAAAGCATCCTGGATCGCCTAAACGGCGACGCCCCGGTTTGGATATTGGATCCGGTGGACGGCACCCGGAATTTCTCCGAGGGTCGGCGGCGCTTCTGCGTCATCGTCGCTCTCGTGTTACGCGGTCAAACCGTCGCCGGATGGATTTACAATCCGCTGGAAGACGAAATGGTCAGTGCCCGGATCGGGCAGGGGATCACCAGCGACAAAACGGGCCTGGAACGGCCGGCGCCTCTGCCGATCACCGCAATGACTGGTTCTCTCGGCCAGCGCCGCCGGGAGAGATTGGCCGAAGAGGCAGCCCGCGGGCATCGAGACGAACATACCGGAGAGCTCTTGCGCTACCGCTGCATCGGCCTGGAGTATGTGGACCTGATTAAAGGCATTATTCACTTCGCCGAGTATGGCCAGTTGAAGCCCTGGGATCACGCCGCTGGGCTCTTGTTTATCGAGGAATCGGGCATGTACGCTGCCTACACCGAGACCGGGGAGACCTACTGGCCCGGCCCCATCGTGCGGGAACGCCTGGTCGTCGCCCCGGACCGGGATCATTGGGAAAAGATCAAAAAATATCTGCCGGATTGAGCCATTTGGCTTACCTTGACCATCTCCGCGCTTTCAAGGCACAGTGCGCGGCCAATTTTAGGAGGACATCATGAGCAAAGTCGCTTTCATCGGTTTGGGTGTCATGGGTTATCCCATGGCCGGTCACCTTATTAACGCGGGACACGAAGTGACCGTCTATAACCGCACCACCGCCAAGGCTCGAAAGTGGGCGAAGGAGTACAAAGGCGCGGCGCAGAAGACCCCAAAGGAAGCAGCCAAAGGTGCAGAAATCGTCTTCATGTGCGTCGGCAACGACGATGATGTCCGCAGTGTCGCCTACGGTAAGGACGGTGCTCTGGCCGGGATGAAGAAGGGAGCCATCCTGGTGGACCACACCACGGCGTCCGCCGGTCTTGCGAGAGAGTTGGAGAAAGAAGCCAATGCCAAGGGCATCGGCTTCCTGGACGCGCCGGTTTCCGGTGGTCAGGCCGGGGCGGAAAACGGCGTCCTCACGGTCATGGTCGGCGGCAAGATGACCTGCCCCCAATGACTGGTCCGGTTTGAATGTTAGTGCATGGTGTTTCTCCGGTCCATGGGCACGAATGTTTCAGGTGCTGGGGGT